>Ga0302184_10000049_pt1 | contig 84910 bp, 74 predicted proteins | sample I_Palsa_N3_3_FD_200233 | JGI IMG/M metagenome (GOLD analysis project Ga0302184, IMG submission 200233) | Peat permafrost microbial communities from Stordalen Mire near Abisko, Sweden - I_Palsa_N3_3 | ecosystem: Environmental > Terrestrial > Soil > Palsa > Peat permafrost | place: Sweden...
TACGGGCTGCACAACGTCGGCCTGTTCGTGCTGTACGGCGGCATCGGCGGCTTCGCCGGGTTCTTCCTGCCCGACCTGCTGCTCTACAACGCCGGCGTGAAGCGGCAGGCGCGGATCCTGGCCACCCTGCCGGACGCGCTGGACATGCTCACCGTGTGCGTGGAGGCGGGCCTTGGATTCGACGCCGCGCTCAGCCAGGTCGCGCGCAACACCCGCGGGCCGCTGTCCGCCGAGTTCGCCCGCACGCTGCAGGAGATGCAGATCGGGCTGTCCCGCAGCCAGGCGCTGCGCGCGCTGGTCACCCGGACCACCGTGCCCGAGCTGCGGGCGTTCGTGTCCGCGGTGGTCCAGGCGAGCGAGCTGGGCATCCCGGTCGCCCAGGTGCTACGTGAGCAGGCCACCGAGATGCGGCTGCGGCGCCGCCAGCGGGCCGAGGAGAAGGCGCAGAAGGTGCCAGTGAAGATCATGTTTCCGCTGATCGGCTGCCTGTTCCCGGCGCTGCTTGTGATCATCATTGGACCGGGTGCGATCTCGATCGCGCACTCGCTGTTCGGGCATTAGAGCGATGGCCACCGCAGCGACCATGAAAGCCGCCCCCGGCCGGGCCCGTCCCGACCACGGCAGGCTGATCATGGTGCCGATGGCCATCGTCATGCTGCTGCTCGACGTGATCGCGCTGACCCGTGGCGGCGGCCTCGATCCGCCGCGGCTGCTTCGCACTGCGGCGATCTGCGCCTTCTACGCCCTGATCATCTGGTGCTACCTGCGGCGGGCTCCGGCCATCGCCACCAGCGGCTCGATCACCGCCTACGCCGCCGCGGTGGTCGCCACGCTGACCCCGTTCGCCTTTCCGTTGCTGCCCGCGGGGCTGCCGGGAGCAGGCCAGCAGCTGGTCGGCGACGCGCTCGTGCTGGCGGGCACCGCGTGGGCGGTGTGGTCGCTGCGGTTCCTCGGCCGCAACCTGTCGGTGATCGCGCAGGCCCGCGACGTGGTCGATAGGGGCCCGTACCGCCTGGTGCGGCACCCGCTCTACGCCGCGGAGATGGTGTCCGCGCTCGGGCTCGCGCTCTGCGTCGGCACCGTCGCGGCGTTCGCTGTCTGGCTGGCGCTCTGCGGGCTGCAGGGGTACCGCGCGCTGCGGGAGGAGCAGGTGCTGCTGGACGCCCTGCCAGGCTACCGCGGTTACCGCGCCCGTACCGCCGCCTTGCTGCCCGGCCTGTTCTGAAAGCTCCGGCCGGGACGTAGCCGACGGCATGGCCTGACCCAGCTCAGCTCTTCCGGGACCAGGCGAGCACCGGGCCGTGCGCCCGGAGGGTGACCGGCGAGCCGGGCGGCAGGTCACGGCCGCCGAGGGTCCGCACGATGATCGCCCGGCCGCCGGTGTCCCGCTCGGGCTGCACGTAGACCACGGCGTCGTGGCCGTGGTAGCCGTAGGAGATGACCCGGCCCGCCAGGCAGCGTGGCCCGGCCGCCGCTGCCGGGCCATGCGGCCCGCCCATGTCCGCGGGCCGGCTCCCGTCGGCGGCCTGGAGCTCGACCTGCTCGGGCCGGATCAGGACGGTGACCGGGCCCGGCGGCGGGACCGCGGTCCCGCCGGGATCCACCGGCAGGCTGCCCAGGATCGTCTGCACGACACCGGCGCCGAGGACCCCGGTGAGCAGGTTCGCGTCCCCGATGAAGGAGGCCAGGTCGGCGTCGACCGGCCGGGCGTAAAGGTCCTGCGGGGCGGCGCACTGCGCGATCTTGCCGTCGCGCAGCACGGCTACCCGGTCCGCGGTGGACAGCGCCTCGTCCTGGTCGTGCGTCACCAGCACCGCGGTGGTGCCGGCCTGGCGGAAGATCTGCTGGACGTCGGCCCTGACGCTGGCCCGCAGGTGCGCGTCCAGTGACGCGAACGGCTCGTCGAGCAGCACCACGGCCGGCTGGATGGCCAGCGCCCTGGCCAGCGCGACGCGCTGCTGCTGACCGCCGGAGAGCTGATGCGGGTAGCGCTTGCCGAGCCCGCCCAGGCCCACCGACTCCAGCAGCTCGGCCGTCCGCCTGCCGCGGCGTTCGCGGGGCGGCAGCCCGAAGCCGACGTTGCCCGCGACCGACAGGTGCGGGAACAGGCTGCCCTCCTGCGGGACGTAGCCGATCCGCCGCCGTTCCGGTGCGACATGGACGCCCGGCCCGTCCGCCACAGTGCCGCCGATCGTTACTGTCCCGCCATCGGCGCGCTCGAATCCGGCGAGCACCCGCAGCAGCGTGGTCTTCCCGCTACCGGACGGGCCGAGGATCGCGGTCAGCGATCCCGCGGGCACCTCAAGGTCCACGCCGGTGAGGACCGGAAGGCTGCCGAATGCCTTGTACAAGCCGGTCATGGCGAGTTGCGTCATGGCACCTATCTTTGCGCGTGCGCGGAGCGGTCGAAGAACCGTCCGAGTACGTAGCTCGGCACCGCGGCCACGGCGATCATAGCGAGCGCGAACGGCGCTGCCTGGCCATAGGACACATTCTGCTCGTAGACCCAGAACTGGGTGGCCAGCGTCGCCGCGCCAGTCGGGATGAGCAGCAGGGTAGCGGTGAGCTCCGTGACCACCGACAGGAAAACCAGGCAGAACGCAGCCACCAGGCCCGGTCCGGTGAGCCGCAGCGTCACCCGCCGCAGGACGGCCAGCTTGCTTTGCCCGAGGGAGCGGGCCACCTCGTCGAGGCTGACCGGTGCCCGCGCCAGGGACGCCTTGACCCCGACGAGCGCCAGCGGGAAGAACATGATCGAGTAGCAGAGGATCAGCAGTGGCGTGCTCTGGTAAAGGAAGCTGTCGGCATAGCGCTCGGTGAAGTACGACAGCGCGAACGCGGTCACCACGCCGGGCATGGCGAGCACCAGGTACGTGCTGCGCTCCAGGAGGTTCCTGGCACGGCCGGGATACCGGACCGCGAGCAGCGCGACGGGAAAGGCCGCCGCGGTGTCGATGGCGGCGGCCCCGACCCCGTAAAGCGCGGTCTGCCACGCTGCCCCCGGGAGTGATATGCCGTCCAGTGAGTGCGTGCCGCCCTCGAAGATCCAGTAGATGCTGGCGCCGACCGGCACGCCGAGCGCCGCCATGATGAGCAGTGCGAAACCCGCCAGCACGGGGATCGTGGCGCGGCCGAGCTGGTGCGGTGAGAGCTGGCGCGCGGCGAGTGCCCCCGACCGGCTCACCCGGCCCTTGCCGCGCAGCCTGCCCTCGCCTGCCAGCACGATCAGGCTGAGCAGGACGAGCACCAGCGAGAGGGCGCAGGCGCTGGTCAGGCTGAATGAGTTGAATTCCGTGAAGATCTCGGTCGTGAACGTCTGGTAGCCGAGGATCTCGAACGCGCCGTACTCGGCCAGCAGTACCAGGGCGACCAGCAGGCAGCCACCGAGAATCGCCCCGCGTGCCTGCCGCAGCGTGATCCGGAAGAACGTGCGCACCCGGCCGGTGCCCAGGCTCCGCGCCACCTCCTCCTGGCCAGGATCGGCCGCGCGCAGGCTGGCCGCCACCGGCAGGTAGACCAGCGGGTAGACGGCGAGCGTCATCACCACGACCGCGCCGCGGAAGCCCTGGACCCAGGGCCAGAGCGAGACCCAGCCGAAGCTCACCACGAAGTCGGGGATGGCAAGCGGCACCACGACAAGGACCGCCCAGACCCGCCGCCCGGGCAGCGCGGTCCGCTCGACGCACCAGGCCGCCGCGGTGCCGATGACCGCGCACAGCACGGTCACCACGAACGTGAGCCTGATCGTGTTCCAGAGCAGCTCGCGGGTCAGGCCGCGGAAGACAAGCCCGGCCACCGTCGAGGTACCGGCCCCGTGCGCCTCGATCAGCAGGAAGACGAGCGGCAGCGCGAGCACTGCCGCCACGGCGGCACTGGCAGCGATCAGGGCTGCCGGGAGCCGTGCCTTCCGCGCTGCAGGCGCCCCGGTGGCCGGGGGCTGCTGCTGCAGCGGGCCGGGCGTGGCGAGTGCCGGCGGCGCGGCCACTAGGGGGTCCCCGCGCCCGGTGGCGTCACAGCAGCCCGGCTTCGCGCAGCAGGTCGATGGCCGCGATCCCGTCACCAAGCTCGCCGACTGTAATTGGATAAGGCTTGAGCTGAGCCAGCGGCGTCTCCGGGGCAAGGGTCGTCACCCCCGACGCGATCGGGTACTCGAAGCTGATCGACTTGGCCGGGTTGCCGATGATCTCCTGCGCCTGCTTGCTGACCAGGAAGGCCAGGAACTTCTGCGCGGCGGCCTGGTTCTTGCTCGACTTCAGCACCGCGGCGCCGGAGATGTCGAGGACGTAGCCGGGATCGTGCGCGGCGAAATGGACGATCTTCGAGTGGATTCTGCCCGCGCCGATCTCGGCCCGCAGGCGATACCAGTAGTACTGGTTGATGACTCCGAAGGCGACCGTGCCGGCATTGACATCTGCCGCAATTGTCTCGTTATCGGGGTAGACGTGACTGCCCGCGTTGGCCTTGATCGACTTCAGCCAGCTCAGCGCGGCGGTCTTGCCGTCAGCGCGGAGCACGGAGGTCACGACGGACTGGAAGTCGGTCTCCGCGGGCGCGATCGCGAGCTTGCCACGGTACTTCGGCTCGGCGAGCTGGAGTATCCCGGTCGGCAGCTGGCTCGCCGGGATCAGCGCCGGGTTGTAGATGAGCACGCTCACCCGGGCCGATACCCCGACCCAGTCGCCTTGCGGTGAGTTGTACTTCGCCGGCGTGTGCGCGAGCGTTGCCGGGTCGACCTTGGACAGCAGGCCCAGTTCCTGGAGGTGCTCAAGCGGCGGGCTGTTCTCGGTGTAGAAGACGTCCGCGGGGGAGCGGGACCCCTCGGTCAGGATCTGGTCGGCCAGCATGTCCTCGTCGTTGGGACGGACATTGACGTTGATCCCGGTCTTCTGCTCGAACGCATTCACCAGGGCCTGCGTCGTCTGCGGGTGCTGGCCGCTGTAGAGCGTGATCGACTTCCCGGCTGATCCGGCAGCGCCGCCGCCGCATGCCGCGAGCAGGCCGCAGGCCAGTGCGAGCACGGCGGCCGCGGGCAGCCGGCTTCGCTTCCCGCTGTTGCGGGGCGGGCGGGGAATTCTTGTCCTGCTGATCACGGAGATTGCCCCCCTCACTGCCCGCGCACTGGTCCGCGACCGGGTTCCCGGCCGGGCGGAAGGTAGCTTAGGCTTACCTAACAACGGGCGGAAGGTAGCTTAGGCTAACCTAACAAACAGAGTCAATCCTGGGTCGGCACTGTCCGCCGGTTGTCCCCGGGCGGGTCTCGGCCGAGCCGGCTTGGTCTGCACGGAGTTTCCCGGGTGGCCTCCACGGGGGCGCCGAGCGGTTTCCGCCGGCCGGCCGCGGGCATCGCCACCGGTGATGCCTTCGACGTAACCTGGGATCACTGCGACAGAAGTGCCGAGGTGACCGGCTTGCGAGACATCCTGGACCCGATCGTGAAGTGGTGGACGGCCGGAGAGACGTTCGGCCTGGCGACCGTGGTGCAAACCTTCAGCAGCGCGCCCCGGGAGCCAGGCGCCGCGCTTGCCGTGTCCAGCGGGGGCGAGGTCCTTGGCAGCGTCTCCGGGGGCTGCGTGGAAGGCGCCGTCTACGAACTCGCCGGCAGCGTCATCGAGAGCGGGGAGCCGGTACTCCAGACCTACGGTATCAGCGACAACGACGCCTTCGCCGTCGGCCTGACCTGCGGTGGCATCATCGACATCTTCGTCGAGCCGGTCAGTCGCGAGCGCTTCCCCGAGCTAGGAGATATTGCGGCGGCCGTCCGGTCCGATGCGCCACTCGCCGTGGCGACCGTGATCGACGGCCCGGGCAAGACCGGCGCCCGGCGGGTTATCTGGCCCGCGGATGACCAGGGGCCGGGCGCGGCCGAGACGCTCGGATCCGGCGACCGGCTGGATCAGGCCGTGGACGATGACGCGCGCGGCATGCTGGCCCAGGGCGTGACCGGCGTGCGCCGCTACGGCCCGGACGGGGAGCGGCGCAGAGACGAACTCGGCGTCTTCGTGCAGTCGTTCGCCCCGCCGCCGCGGATGCTGGTGTTCGGCGCGATTGACTTCGCGGCCGCTGTCGCCAGGGCGGGCAAGTTCCTCGGGTACCGGGTAACCGTCTGTGATGCACGGCCCGTCTTCGCGACCGCAGCGCGCTTCCCGGACGCGGACGAGGTGATCACCGACTGGCCGCACCGCTACCTGTCCGGGATCACGGTGGATGAGCGCACAGTCATCTGCGTGCTGACCCACGACCCGAAGTTCGACGTCCCGCTGCTCGAGGTCGCGCTGCGCACGCCCGCTGCCTACATCGGGGCCATGGGCAGCAGGCGAACGCACGAGGACCGGCTGGAGCGGCTGCGCGAGGTGGGGCTGTCCGAGCACGAGCTGGCCCGGCTGCGATCCCCGATCGGGCTTGATCTCGGGGCCAGGACGCCGGAGGAGACCGCGGTGGCTATCGCGGCCGAGCTCATCCAGCTGCGCTGGGGCGGATCCGGCCTGCCGCTCACCGGGACGACCGGGCGGATCCACCACGGCTGAGCGCCGCCAGCGGACGCCGGCGCTGCCGCCCGCCCGCCCCGTCCGCGCCTGCGCCCGCGCCGGCCTGCGCCTGCGCGCGCCGGTGCTAACGCTGACGCCCGCCCGCACTGCCCGCGCCTGCGGGCGCGGGCGCTTAGGGTGGTCAAGCGTGGAGTCTTACGTCGCCGGCATCCTGCTTGCAGCGGGCGCAGGGAGCCGGCTCGGCCAGCCGAAGGCAACCGTCGAGATCAGCGGCGAACCGCTGGCCCGCCGGGGAGTCGCGCTGCTGCGTGACGGCGGCGCCCAGCCCATCGTGGTCGTCACCGGCGCCGTAGCGGTCGACCTGCCGGGCGTGCTGATCGTGCATAACCCCGGCTGGCGCAGTGGCATGGGCTCCTCACTCGCCGCGGGGCTGGCGATCGTCCCGGACAGCTGCGGCGCGGCCGTGGTCGCCCTGGTCGACCAGCCGCTGGTCGGACCGGATGCCGTGCGGCGGCTCATCGCCGCCTACCGGGCAGGTGCCAGGGTGGCGGTCGCGGCCTATCACGGCAGGCCGCGCAACCCGGTCCTGATCGCCCGCGAGCACTGGGCGCAGGTGACTGCCCTGGCTGTCGGCGATGCAGGAGCACGGCCGTTCCTCAGGGCACACCCGGAGCTGGTCACGGCGGTGGAGTGCGGCGACACCGGCAGCCCGGACGATGTGGATACCCGTGCCGATCTCGAGCGCATCACGGGTCTGGCCGCCCTGGGGGGAGCCGGTCCCGGGCGAGCCAGCCGGGATCCCGGGGGAGCCGGTCCCGGGGGAGTCAGCCGGGGTCAGGGCTAACGCACTGGATGCCCCAGGCGTGCGTCACGCTGCTGCCGGGATCTAGCGTGATCAGGTCCAGTCCGGTGACGAAGGCGTTCGGCGGGCAGGTCATCGGCTCGACGGCCAGTGCGCGCCTGCGGTGCGGCGCGTCCAGCGCATCGCCGGTGAATACCTGCAGCCACTGGTAGCCCTCGCCCGCCCAGAACGACACCCGCACGCCGGACGCGCTGAGTCGTACCCAGGCAAGGCCGCCGGCGTCCCTGGAGAGGCCGGTGAACGCATGATCGAGGCGGGCGCCGGCGATCGCCCGGGCCTTGCGGAAGTCTTGCGGCGTTCCGGTGACGTCCTGCGGCGCAGCGGCGGGTATCCCGCGGGAGTCCGCCGGCAGCCACTGGGCCGCTGGCAGCGCAAGCTCGCATTCGTCGATTGCGGGCGTGCCCGCGGTCAGGTAAGGGTGCGACCCGGTGCCGTAGGGGGCCGGCCGGGTGCCCGCATTCAGCGCGGTGATGCTGACCTCCAGCCCGCCGTTGGCCGTCAGCCGGTAATCGGCGGCAAGATCCAGGCAGAAGGGATAGCCGGGCTGCCCGTGCAGCAGATGGCTGAGCCGCACGCTGCCAGGCTCGTGCTGGCTGGCCTGCCAGCCTGCCCAGCGGGTGAGGCCGTGAATCGCGTTGCCCTTGGCTGGCTCACTCAGGTCCAGCTGGTAGTCCGTCCCCGCGAAGCTGTAGTGGCCTCCGTCAATGCGGTTCGGCCAGGGTGCCAGCAACTGGCCCGCGGCCGCTGGCGGCAGCTCATCGGGCTCGTATTCCGAGATGACAGGCCGGCCACGGTAACTCAGCTGGCGCAGGCCAGCGCCGAGTTCGGCAACAGTGGCCCGGTAGTCGCCAGCGGAGATCTCGTGCTGCGTACCGGTCAGCGGGATCAATGTCGGCTTTCCCATGGTGCCCATCATGCTGGCCGGCCCGCCGGCGATCCGGCGGTACCCCCCGCCATAAATGCCGGCGGGGCTGCATAGGGAGCGGGGACCGTCAGCCCCGCCAGCAATTGCACGATAACTTCCCCTGGGGCGCACGCGGGCGAACTTGACCAACCCCGTGCGTTCCACGGTGCCGTTGCCGGTTCCGCCGGGCATGATCGTGTTCTGCGGGCGCATCCTCCGCATCGGCCGTGGCGGCTCGGCATCGGCCGTGGCGGCTCAGCACCTGCCGTGGCGGCTCGGCGCCGGCCGTGGCGGCTCAGAGCCAGGCTGACCGACAAGGAGAGACGCGGACCACCGTCGGCCGTTCGGGCTGGCTGCCCGCCGGGACGCTCGCCGAGCGGTACGGTAAGAGCGAGAAGATCACGCCGCGCGGTCCACTGGACGCGTCTGCTGGCACGCGTCGGCGCGATCGGCGGGAGTAGCCTTTCCAGTGGGATCGAAGCGACCGCCTAACGGGATGGAAGCGGCGACGCAATCGATCGGCGGGACGGAATTAAGCAATGAAGAAAGTCGTCCTGAGTAAAACCAGAATCCCCAATCGCTATAAGCTGCTCCGGGTATTGGTGCCAGCTCTGGCGTTACCGTTAATCATTATCGCCGCCCCTTTCGGTGGCTATATGGGGGTGGCGGATGCTGCCAGCGCCAGTACCGTGACTTTGTGTAGCCAGTATCAGGCATTGCCGGTAGCTACTGGTAGCGGTAATTACATTGTCAAGAACAACAACTACGGCGGGCAAGCGGAGTGCCTGAGCAATGCTAACGGCGGGGCGAATTTTACTGTTACCTCATCGTCCGCAAGTAACGCCAGTCCGCAAGCCCCAGCCGCCTATGCTGAGATTTTTCGAGGCTGTCATTGGGGCTTCTGCACATCAAATAGCGGCCTTCCTCTCCAGGTATCCAGTCTCGGCAACCCCCGTACGAGCTGGAGCACAACTCAAGGTGCTTCAGGCGAGTGGGACGCTGCCTACGACATCTGGTTTAATCAAACTTCAACGACATCGGGCCAGCCTAATGGTGCTGAACTCATGATCTGGCTCAATAGTAACGGTACTCCTGCTATTCCTGCTGGGTCTCCGACGGTAACTATTAATGGTATCCGTTACTACTTCATAGAGTCGCTGCGGACTAGCGGTACCGTATCGTGGCCCCTGCTGAGCTATATAAGAGTTAACCCTGGCGCTACCTCAGTAAGTAAGCTGGGAATCAACAATTTTGTTCAGGATTCCGTGACTCGTGGTTATATTCAGCCTTCTATGTACCTCATTTCCGTCGAGGCCGGCTTTGAGATCTGGAACGGTGGAATTGGACTTGAGACAAAGTCGTTCTCCCTGACGCCTTAGCTTCGCCCGGCAGTCACTGCTGTCGCTCCCGGCTTATGATCGCTGATTCGCTGAGTTGATCATCTAGTGTCGGCAGCGCCGGACGGCGATGCCGCTGCCGTCAACGCCCGGGAGGACCCGACATGCCAGGACCGCTGGATGGAATCGTCGTGCTTGATATGACCAGGGCACTGGCAGGCCCGCACGCGACGATGATGCTCGGCGACCTCGGCGCGCGGGTGATAAAAATCGAGCAGCCTGGCACCGGTGACGAGTCACGGCGCTGGGGCCCGCCGTTCGCCGTGGCGGCGGGCGCGGCGGGCGCGGCGGGCCGGAAGGCCCAGGCCGACGGAACTCCAGCCAGTCCGGGCGGCCTGACGGCCAATCCCGACAGCACCTATTTCCTCTCTTGCAACAGGAACAAGGAGTCGGTGACTTGCGACCTGGCGGCTGAGGAAGGCAAGGAACTCCTCCGGCGGCTGGTGGCCCGCTGCGACGTGCTGGTGGAGAATTTTCGCCCGGGTGTGCTTGACCGGCTCGGCTTCTCCTGCGGGCGGCTGCACGAGCTGAACCCCCGGCTCGTCATCTGCTCCATCACGGGGTTCGGCCATGACGGGCCGGAAGGAGCGCGCCCTGGCTATGACCAGATCGTGCAGGGCGAGGCTGGGCTGATGAGCGTCACTGGCATGGACCCAGCTCATCCGGTGAAGGCCGGGTTGTCCATCGCGGATGTGCTGGCCGGGATGAATGCGGCCCTGGGCGTTGTCGCCGCGCTGCACGAACGTACGGCAACCGGGCTCGGCCGCGTCGTCCGCACGTCCTTGCTGGCATCGATTGTCGGCGCGCATGCGTTCCAGGGCACCCGCTGGACGGTCGCGCGGGAGGTACCGGTGGCCACCGGCAACCACCATCCGTCGATCGCGCCGTACGGGGCGTTCCGGTGCGCGGACGGCCTGATCCAGGTGGCCGTCGCGAACGAGGGACTATGGCGGTGCTTCGCCCCGGTCGTCGGCATCGATCCGGCTGACGGGCGGTTCGCCGAGAACCAGCTCCGGGTCGGGCGGCGTGCTGAGCTGATTGCGGAGATCGAGCGGGCCCTGGCCGGCGGTGACCGCGCGCACTGGCTCGCGCTGTTCGCGCAGGCGGGCGTGCCGGCGGGCTCGATCCGGGCGATCGACGAGGTGTATGAGTGGGATCAGACCCGGTCCCAGGGCCTGGTCATCTCGGTTGATCATCCGGTGCTCGGCCGGATCGAGCTGCCCGGACCGGCGCTGCGCTTCGACGGGGCAGCCCCGCGCGATCACACGCCGCCGCCGGTGCTTGGCCAGCACGACGTCGCCGTGCGCGCCTGGCTTGACCAGGATGTGCCCGCTGCGGCCGGAGACTGATCCGCACGACCGAGGAATTGCGCAGCCAGGGAGCCCGTTGCGTGGCAGGTCCAAGGACTGCCCTGCGCTTAGCTCGCGGCTGCCCGGGGCCGGGCTGGATCGGCAGCGGTGCTCAGTGCAAGGGGTGCCGTCCGGCGAATGCCATCACGACTCCGGATGTCATGAGGCACAGGGCAAGCGCGTTGAGCCAGTAAACCTTGCTGTGCCGATGACTGTGCACAGCCGGACGCCTGTGCCTGCCACCGGCCGGTGATTTGCGTATGGTGCTCCGCATGCTCGTCCCCCGAATGCGATTCGCGCGAATACCCTGAGCTACTCATTCCCAGTTCTGTACGCCGATAAGCCCGCCTAGGGGAATGGACGCGAATTACGAGGATGTTGCGGTGAATTGCGGAGAATGCCGCAAAGAGAATTGCCCGGATTTCGCCGCGAAATGCCGTAAAGCCGCAATCTGACTCACTCAAGAGCCGCCAGCCCGGTCGCGCCGAAGTGGCGGACTGAATCGCGCCGGGCGGAGCTAGCGGTGCGGGATCAGCAAGCCGGTCCTGACCGCTTCCGCAGCCAGAACGCCGAAAAGGTAGAAATAGGCGGACTCTTCATCCTCGAAGAAGCGCACTTCGTGCCTGGCTCCGCCTGCCGCGCTGAATACCTCGTACCCGCTGGCTGTCTCGATCAGGCACAGAGCGCCATCGACCTCTTCGCCGACCGCATATGCGGCGGACGGGATAGCCGCGAGTGCCGCGAGCTCGGTGAAGATGCCCTGGGTGGCCATCCGGGACCGAGCCGACCTCCGGCGGCGGGGAGATTCGGTCGTCGCTGGCGTCACCGCTGCGTCCGGCGTCACCGGCGCCTGGGGAGCGGGCGGCCTAGCTGGCTCCCCCGACACGGCCGTCCCCGCTGGCGCCGCGAGCAGATCCAGCGCAGCAGAACGGAGCGTCACTGCCGGTGACAGCTGCGTCGCCAGGGGAGTAGTCGCCAGCGGAGTATCTGTCACTGCAGGCACCTGAGCAGCAACGGGGGGTGCCTGCGCGGCCAAGAACTCCTGCGTGGTCAGAGGTGCCAGGGGTGCCTGCGCGGTCAGACGGGCCTGGCCGGCGTGGGCCGCAGCGGAGGCCGCGCGCAGCGCTGCCGCCTCCAGCGGCATGGGAGCCTCACGGGCCGGCGGGGCGACGGTGAAATCGGAGGTGAAGTCGGACCAGGGCGGCGCGGGAGAACGAACGGGCGCGGTAGTCCCGAAGTCCGGTGCGGGCGGGGCGGGGGAACGACCGGGCGCGGTGATCCCGAAGTCCGGTGCGGGCGCGGCGGGGGAACGAACGGGCAGGCTGGTGGCACCGAAGTCCGGCGAGACGGGGGCAGCCGTCAGGCCGCCAGCCGGGAAGAGGACGCCGAAATCCATCGTGGCCGGGCCGTAGTCACCGCTCAGCGGGCCGTAGTCGGCTGTCGCGGGCCCGTAGTCGGCCGCTGCGGGACCGTAGTCGGCCGTTGCCGGGCGATGGCCGGCGTTTGCGGGACCGTAACCCATCGCGTCCCGCGGCTTAGCCGCGTTCCCTGCCGGATAGCCCGGGTAGTCCGCGCGTTCCTCCGTGAGGTCAGTCACCTCATCCCGGAGCGTTACCAGCTCGAACACGCCACGGTCCACCTGCCAGTACCCGAGTTGCTGCGCCTCGAAGGCGTCATGGCCCAGGTAGGCGATATGCAGCCGGTCGCCAAGATCGTCGAGCACCATGCAGCGCTGACCCCGGTACGTGGCCATCGGCCTGGACTCCCAGAGCGCCTGGACATCCTGGACTCGCAGCTGCTTGCGCCAGTGCCCGGTGGCCGGCTCGAAGCCGAGTTCCTCCGGGGGCGGGCATGCCGCGAACAGCACGACATCGCCGTCGGACGGGCCGACCCCCGCCTCGTAGGGAGCGCCCTGGTAAGTCGCCATCAGCCGGTAGCGCATGATTCAGATCCCTCCGGACGGCCGCAGCCATGCCTGGCCGTCGAACCGGGCGATGAACTCCTCCGCGCCCGTGGTGATCCGGTACATCTCGGCACCGACTGGTACCGGGATCGGATCGGTGTAGTACTCAGCCACCCTGCGCGCCCGCGAGGAAGTGAAGCCAGTCCCGGTGAACGGCGGCTTGCCTCGCCAGTCGCCGCCGCGCTCCGGGGAGTAGGGCACCTGGTAGGACCCCGCCCGCACGGCGCTCCACCGCATGACGTACACCTCCGTGAGTTCCGGCCCGAAGTCCGAGCCGTCATAGCGAAGGTCCAGCGCTTCGTAAAATTCTGCAGGGTCGTCAAACGAGCTGTCCTGCACTCGGTAGACGAATCCGGCGATCACCGAGCGCCGGCCCGTCAGATAAGGCTCTACCAGCCGGGGCGGTATTGCCTTCTGCATCAGCGTACCCGGCTGAATGGGCATGGATGCTGGATCGACCTGGCGCACGCGCTCCCCTGGGGCAGACTCCGGTGCAATGTCAAGAGACTCTCATATCGGGAAATACCTCCTCAACTGCTTCGGCGGACTGATCACCCCGGCTGCGTGCCCGGCCACTGCCGCTCACGCCCGAGCCGGCGGCCCGGACGCGCAGGCGCGGTGGCCGAACTACAGTGGCTCCGTGCCGGGGCTGAGCAGCGAGGGGCACCGTTTCGGTGCTGATGATGGCTCCGCCGATCCGAGGGCGGCCGCCGCGCTCGCCGCGTTCGCTTCGGGTACCGGGACCGAACATGCTGCGCTTACGTCGCTGGCCAGCGTCCGGCTGCTGGTGCCGGTGATGGCAGCCGCGGCAGCGGATGCCGGCGATCGTGCGGCCGGCGGTGACAGCGCGGTCGGCGGTGAGAGCGCCGAAAAGGCGAGTGAGATGAGCATCCCCACCCTGGTCGGGCACGATGGCCGTCCCGCAGTTCCGGCGTTCACTTGCCTCGACGCGCTGGTCAGGTGGCGGCCGGGTGCCCGTCCGGTGCCCGTGCAGGCGGCCAGCGTGTGGCAGAGCGCCGTCGCGGACTCCTGCGCCGTGGTTCTCGATATCGCCGGGCCGGTCCCGCTCGCCGTTGACGGCGCGCGGCTGGCGGCGCTCGCGAGCGGCCAGGCCGTCCCGCTGCCGTACGAGGATCCCGATGTGCTCGCCGAGCTGACCGCGATCATCGCCGGGCAGCCCGCGATCGGCCGGGCACGGCTGGCCGACGGCGGTACTGACGGAGACCTGGTTATCGAGCTCGCCTTCTCGCCAGGTCACGCCGGGTCTGCCGGCGAACTGGCCCGGCTGGTGGGAACCGCCATGCTGGCCAGGCTCGGCAGCAGGCTGCGCAGAGGGATCCAGATCGTGATCAGCCCGCCGTCCTCGGCTGGCGCGCAAGACGCTGGCGCGCAAGACGCTGGCGCGCAAGACGCCGGCGCATAGGACGCCGACGCACTGGGCCGGGCTGCCCGCATGGCAGGATCGGCAACATGCTGCGCTGGCTCACCGCGGGAGAATCGCACGGCCGGGCGCTCGTCGCGATCTGCGAGGGGATGCCCGCCGGGGTGCGGATCGACGCGTCCGACGTAGCGGTCGCGCTCGCCAGGCGGCGGGCCGGATACGGCCGCGGCGCGCGGATGAAGTTCGAGCAGGATGAGGCCGAGATCACCGGCGGCGTGCGGCACGGCCAGACGATCGGCGGCCCGGTCGCGATCCGGGTGGCCAACACCGAATGGCCGAAATGGGATGTGGTGATGTCCCCCGATCCTGTCGATGCGGCCGAGCTTGCCGGCCTTGCCCGGGCCGCCCCGCTGACCAGGCCCCGTCCCGGCCACGCGGACCTGGCGGGCATGCAGAAGTACGGTCACGACGACGCGCGTCCCGTGCTGGAGCGAGCGAGTGCCAGGGAGACCGCGGCGCGGGTGGCGCTCGGTGAGCTCGCACGCCGCTTCCTGCAGCAGGTTCTCGGCATCCAGATCGTGAGCCATGTCGTATCCATCGGCTCGGTCAGCGCCCCGGACGGGGTGCTGCCCGGCCCGCAGGACGCAGGCCGGGTGGACGACGACCCGGTGCGCTGCCTGGATCCGGCCGCAGCCGCCGCGATGCGTGCGGAGATCGACGCGGCCCGCAGGGATGGTGACACGCTCGGCGGTGTCGTCGAGGTCGTCTGCTACGGTCTGCCGCCTGGGCTGGGCAGCTACGTGCACTGGGACCGGCGGCTGGACGGCCGGCTCGCCGCGGCCCTGATGAGCATCCACGCGATCAAGGGAGTCGAGGTTGGCGATGGCTTCGCCACGGCCCGCCGGCGCGGTTCCGCGGCACACGATGAGATCGACGGCGGCCCGGACGGGATCCACCGCCGCACCAACCGCGCAGGCGGGATCGAAGGCGGCATGAGCACGGGCGAGGTGATCAGGCTCCGCGCGGCGATGAAGCCCATCTCCACGGTGCCCAGGGCGCTGGCCACCGTGGACGTGCGCACTGGCGAAGCAGCGAAGGCGATCAACCAGCGCAGCGACGTGACCGCGGTTCCGGCGGCGGGCGTCGTCGCCGAGGCCATGGTCGCGCTGGTGCTGGCGGACGCGGCGATCGAGAAGTTCGGCGGCGACTCGGCCGCGGAGACGACGCGCAACCTGCGCGGCTACCTGGAATCACTGGTGATCGCATGAGCGGGCCAGCGGCCATCCTGATCGGGCCGCCGGGCGCGGGCAAGTCGACCGTGGGCCCGCTGCTCGCCGGGCTGCTGCGCGTCACCTTCCTCGACACGGACAGCGACATTGAGGCTGTGGCTGGCAAGCCGGTTGGCGATATCTTCATCGAGGACGGCGAGCCGGCCTTCCGCGCGCTGGAGCGCGAGGCAGTTGCCCGCGCGATTACCGTCCACCCCGGCGTGCTCGGCCTCGGCGGCGGAGCGGTGCTCGATGCCGGCACCCGGCGGCTGCTGGCCGGCCAGCAGGTCGTGTACCTGGAGACGGGATTCGCCGCCGCGGCGAAGCGGGTAGGGCTCGACCGGGCGCGGCCGCTGCTGCTCGGCAACCCCAGGGCGCAGCTGAAAGCGCTTCTCGAGCAGCGGCTGCCGATCTACGCCGAACTCGCCTGGATCACCGTCGGCACGGACAGCAGGTCCGCGGCGGAGGTAGCTGACGAGATCGCCCGCCAGTTCGACAGCGCGGACGCCCGCGGGTGAGCGTCACCCGCATTCCCGTCGGCGGCGAGCGCCCGTATGAGGTGGTCGTGGGCTCCGGCGTGCTCGGCGAGCTGCCGTCGCTGGTCGGCAAGGACGCCCGCACCGTAGTCGTCGTCCATGCCGGCGGTCTCGGCGAGATCGCCCGGCCCGCCTGCCGGGTGCTCGAGGATGCCGGCTACGTGGTGCACGCGGAGGCGATTCCCGACGGCGAGGCAGCCAAGGACATCGCGGTGGCGGCGGGGCTGTGGACCCGGCTGGCAGCGCTCCGGGTGACCCGCTGGGATGTACTGGTGGCGGTGGGCGGCGGGGCGGTCACCGACCTGGCCGGATTCACCGCCGCGTGCTGGCTCCGCGGCATCCGCCACGTCCTGGTGCCCACGACGCTGCTGGCGGTCGCCGACGCCGCGATCGGCGGGAAGACGGGCGTCAACATCCCGGCCGGCAAGAACCTGGTAGGCGCCTTCCACCCGCCTGCCGGCGTGCTCGCCGACCTGTCGGTGCTGGCATCGCTGCCAGCGGCGGAGTACCGCAGCGGGCTCGCAGAGGTGATCAAGGCCGGGTTCATCGCCGATCCGGTGATCCTCGACCTGATCGAGGCCGACCCGGCCGCCGCAGCAGCCCCGGCCGGGCCCGCCGAGCGCGAGCTTGTCGAGCGGGCGGTCCGGATGAAGGCGGCCGTCGTCTCGGCTGACCTGCGCGAGGCCGGGCAGCGGGAGATGCTGAACTACGGTCACACGCTCGGCCACGCGATCGAGCGGGCGGAGGGCTACCGGCTCCGGCACGGCGAAGCGGTGTCGATAGGCATGATTTACGCAGCAGCCGTGGCCAGGCTCGCGGGCAGGCTGGATGCCGCGACGGCGGACCGGCACCGCCGGGTGCTGTCCGCCGTCGGGCTGCCGGTCGCCTACCGGCCCGGCGCCTGGCCGCAGCTGCGGGACGCGATGGCGGTCGACAAGAAGGCGCGCGGCGCGCGGCTGCGGCTGGTCATACTCAACGGGCTCGCCCGGCCAGGCATTCTCGATGACCCGCCGGAGGAACTGCTGGAGCAGGCATACGCAGAGGCGTGCGCGCCATGACGGCGGAGCCGTGCGGGCTATGAGGGCGGAGGCGTGCGGGCTATGAGGCAGGTGCTCGTGCTCAACGGGCCGAACCTCGGTCGGCTCGGCTCCCGCGAGCCCGAGGTCTACGGCTCGGCGTCCTTTGCCGACCTGGCCGCTGCCTGCCAGCAGGCTGGGCGCGAACTCGGGCTCGATGTGCAGGTCAGGCAGACCGACGACGAGGCCGAGCTAGTCCGCTGGGTGCACGCTGCGGCCGACGCCAGGACGCCAGTCGTCTTGAACCCGGCCGCCTTCACGCACTATTCGTACGCGCTCAGGGATGCCCTCGCGATGCGGACCGCGCCGCTGGTCGAGGTGCACCTGTCCAATCCGGCCGCGCGCGAGTCTTTCCGGCACACCTCAGTCGTGGCAGGCGTGGCGGACGGAACGGTGGCCGGCTTCGGCGTCCTGTCCTACCAGCTTGCGCTCCGCGCGGTTGCCGCGCTGATCTCCGCGGCGCCTAGTCCCGGTTGACGTCGTGGTGCCGCAAGTCCCGGTTAGCGTCGTGGTGCCGCAAGTCCCGGTTAGCGTCGTGGTGCCGCTAGTCCGGGTTGACGTCGTGGTGCCGCTTGTCTCGGTTAACGTCATTGTGCCGCTTGTCCCGGTTAGCATCGTCCAGTCCGGTTCGATCTGGGCCTGATCCCGCACCGTGCGCCACGTCAATCACAGCAGTCTCAAGATCCAATTAACGGTTGCGATTTACCCGGTTCGCGCCGGCCGGATCGTAACCGCTCACGATCCTGAGCCCGTCGGGGCGGCTCGCCCGCCAGGTCGGCCGTCGCGCTGGCCGGCCGGCGTCGGCCGTCGTGCTGGCAGGCTGCGGTCGGCGCATCTACGCTGGAGAAGCGGGCCGGTGCCGGCCTGGCAGCGATCCGACCGCGAAAGGCATGGCGGGAATGCGCATCGGGATGTCACTGAACTACGCGGGCGGATTCGCCGAGACCGTCGTCGAGCTTGCCGATTACGAGAAGGCCGGGCTCGACATCGTCTTCGTGCCCGAGGCGTACAGCTTCGACGCCGTCAGCCAGCTCGGCTTCATCGCGGCGAAGACGGAGCGGCTGCAGATCGCCTCGGGAATCCTCCAGCTGTACTCAAGGACCCCGACGCTCACCGCGATGACGGCGGCCGGGCTCGACTACGTGTCCGGTGGCAGGTTCGTGCTCGGTATCGGGGCGTCCGGGCCGCAGGTGATCGAGGGCTGGCACGGGGTGCCTTACGACTCGCCGGTGGGCCGTACCCGCGAGATCATCGAGATCTGCCGGGCCGTGTGGCGACGCGAGCGGCTGCAGTATGCAGGCCGTCACTACACGATTCCGCTGCCGCCGGACCAGGGGACCGGGCTGGGCAAGGCGCTGAAGCTGATCAACCACCCGGTCCGGGAGCGCATCCCGATCGTGGTGGCCGCGCTTGGCCCGAAGAACGTCGAGATGGCCGCGGAACTGGCCGAGGGCTGGGAGCCGATCTTCTACTTTCCGGAAAAGGCAGCGTCCGTCTGGGGAGCGCCGCTCGCGGCGGGCGCGGCGCTGCGCGATCCATCGCTTGGCCCGCTCGACGTGGTCGCGCAGGCAGGGCTCGCGATCGGCGAGGACGTCACCGGATACCTGGAGCTTGGCCGGCCGGTGCTGGCGCTGTACATCGGCGGAATGGGCGCCAAGGGCCGCAATTTCTACCACGACCTGGCGGTGCGGTTCGGTTACGAGGCTGAGGCCGTCGCTATCCAGGAGGCATACCTGTCCGGCCGGAAGGACGAGGCCGCCGCGCTGGTGCCCGGATCACTGCTGGCAGGGACATCCCTGATCGGCCCGCGGTCGCTGGTAGCCGAGCGGGTGGCGGCAATGCGCGAATCCGGCGTCACCACGCTGAACGTCACGCCGATTGCCGCCACCCATGCCGAGCGCGTCCGGCTGATCGAGCAGGTCCGCGATCTTGCCGGGTAAGCGCACCGCGATCCTGGCGGATAAGCACGCAGCGGCTTGCCGGGTAAGCGCACCGCGATCCTGACGGGCAAGCACGCAGCGGCTTGCCTGCCGAGCGCACTGCGGGCACGCTGGATGAGCCGTCCCGGACCTGGCGGGTAGGCGCGCGGCCCGCGGCGTTGCCAGCGAGCGGCCGCGCTGCCTGGCCGGTCTGGTGACGATCTGGCACTGCTGACGGTCAGGAACGGCCGGATTGTCGCCTTCCGGATCCCGGTGTGTTACAAATGGCTGCGGTCGTCGTCTCACCGGGCAACGGAGGTGGCGGTGCTTGATCAGAATGTGACCCAGGAACTCGCCCGCGAGGCTGCGGGGCTGCTGAGCATCGCCGACGTGTCCGACGTCAGGTCGCTGCACAGGCTCACCGCTCTCGCGGCACGGCAGGTGCCTGCCTGCTCGGGAGCAACGGCGGCGCTCTGGCGCGATGGCGAGCCGGTAGAGATGGCCGCAACCCACCCGGACCTGGCCGAGCTCTTCGAGCTGTCCTGGCAGGGCCGCTCCGGCCCGTGGACGCAGGCGCTGGCCACCAGCGAGGCCGTTTACTGCCCGGACAGCCTTGCGGAGGACAGGTGGCCTGAGTACGCAAGCGCGGCGCTGTGCCGCGGCGTCCGGTGCTCGGTCACGCTGATTCACCCGCTGGGCCCGATAACCGTGACGTTGTCGCTCTTCGGGGCACGGCCGCGTTCACTGGATCCGGAGCGGATAGCGCTGGCCGAGCTGCTCATCGCATTCGGCGGCGCGACCATGGGCAACGCGTCGATCTACGGAGACTCGCAGCGCACGGCCCTCCAGCTTCGCGAGGCTGCCGAGTCCAGGACAGTCGTAGACCAGGCCAAGGGCATTCTGATGCACGCTCTTGGCTGCAGCGCGCAGGATGCCTTCGACCGGATGCGAGAAACCTCCCAGACGCGCCACGTCAAGGTGACCGAGGTCGCCAGAACGATCATCAAGGCGCATCGGTCGGTGAGCGGGCCGCGACCGGCCGGTCAGGCCATCGCCGGCGACCGCCGTAGCACCGACCGCTCGTAGACGGCGAGCGTCTCCTGGCCGATGCGCTCCCAGGAGTAGCGGGCACGGGCACGGTCGGCCGCGGCGATCCCGTATCCCTGCAGCAGCATGGGGCTGGCAAGCAGCTGGCGTATCCGCCGGGCCAGCAGGGCAGGCTGCCCCGGCCTGACCAGGACGCCGGTCGTTCCATCCACGATGGCGTCCTGGTGGCTGCCGCCTGCGGCCGCCACCACCGGCGTACCGCATGCCATCGCCTCCAGCGGGACCATGCCGAACGGCTCGTAGAGCGCCGTGTGCACCAGCAGGTCCGCCGAGCGGAGCAGCGCTGGCATGCGAGCCCGGCTGACCTGCCCGGTGAACACGACCCGGTCGCCAATCCCCAGCGTCATGATGAGCCGGACCAGCGCGCGGTAGACCGGATCCTTGCTCATCTGGGCACGGGGCGGGCCTCCGGCGATGATGAGTTCACAGCGGGGTACCTCGGCCATGGCGCGCACGATGACGTCCAGCCCGGAGCGCTCGGTCAGCGGGGCCACGGCCAGCAGCCTCGGGCGGCCGCTGCGCCTTGCCACCGGGCCGTTGGGGAGGAACTCGGCGGTATCAACCCCATAGGGCACCACCCTGATGGCGTCCCGCGGCACGCCGAGCCTGGCAAGCTCGGACATCTCGCCGGAAGAGCTGGCGAGGACGGCGCTGACGCTACGGGCGATCAGGGCCTCAAGCCGGAGCCTGGCCTCCGGGCCGCCCGCCGGCGCGCCATAGTGCCGCTGCTCGGAGGTGCCGAGCGAATGAAACGTCTGGACGACTGGCACCCGCACGTCGCGGGTCGCGGCGAGCGCGGCAAGGCCCCCGGTCCAGAAGTGGGAGTGCACGACATCGGGGATGGCCTGTCGCCATCGCTGTGCCAGCTGACCGCTGAACGCCGCCATATGCGGGAGGACCCTGTCAGCCGGGAGCTTAGCTGCCGGGCCGGCGGCCAGGTGCTCAATGGTCACTCCGGGGGCCACGGCCGCCCGGGCCGAGAGCGCTGGAGCGTCCTTGCGCGCATAGATGGTGACCTGATGCCCGAGCCCGCCCAGTGTCCGGGCGAGCGTGGACAGCCCGAGAGCCTGGCTACCGGGATCGGCGGCCGCGGTGCCGCGGGGCGGCGTGAGCTGACTGGCCTGCTCGGCGACGAGGGCAATTCTCATGAGACTGTCTCCTTCAGGATTGCCACGACGATGACGCCGCAAGTCGCGAAGGAGATCAGGAAGGCCGTACGGCAGGAATCTGCGGTACCGGCGAGATGCCTCAAGATGAGCACGCTCCGCGACCACGCCGTGGCGGCGTGGGGGCGTGCCTGCGTCATAGGCACTCTTACTGCCCCCATTATGTCCTGGTACCAACGCGCTCAAACCCGGGGGTCGCATATCCGGACCCGCCCGCCGCCAGCGGGCCTACACTTGCCTATTCCGCTGACTGGTCCGGGGGGGTTCCAGGCGAGCGCGGGCCCGCCGCGCAGATTGGACCGAACCATGCCGCAAGGCAAGGGCATCCCCGCGCCCGAGCGGGAGATTGCCGAGCTCAGGGCACGGTCGGGCGCGCTGCGGCAGTCTGCGGCCCTGCCCGGAGCGCGGCTGCCGCAATTGCTCGATGCCGCTCTTGCCGAGCTGGATGGCGCCATTGACACCGTGGCAGGGCTGCACGCCGGTCCCGTTCCCAGCGCGGCAGGTGGCCCGCAGGCCGATGCTCCGGACACCGAACGCAGTCTGCTGCGCGCCATGTTCCAGGACGCGCCGGTGCCGCTGTTCGTACTCGACCGCGACGGGACCATCCGGCGGGTCAACAGGCGGGCGGCGGACCTGCTTGGCTCCGGGGCCGGCTACGCCAGCGGAAAGCTCTTCACCGCGTTCGTGGCTCTGCCCTCGCGGGCGGCGGTCCACTCCCAGCTGGCCGCCGTCGCGAGGACAGGCAAGCCGCGGCGCGTTTCGTGCCCGCTGCTGGGCGCGGATGCCGCAGCGCAGGTCGTCCTCGCGCTCGACGTGCTGGACCTCGCGGGGGAGTCCGGCCTGCTGATCGCGGCCGCCAGTACCGGGCCAGACGCAGCGCAGGACGCGGCGGCCCGCCAAGCGGACTCGTCCGGCGGGCCAGGTACCGTTCGCGGCGGGGCGGCGGACCGGGCCGTCGAGGCAATCACCCACCGGCTGGATCTGGTGACCGCGGCGACCAGGCTGCTGCTGGAGAACGCTACGTTCAGCGAGTCGGTGGCTCTGCAGCGATGCGCCCGCCTGCTGGCAGGGGAACTCGCCGCGTGGGTCATCGTCGATGTGGACCGCAGGCAACGGCTCAGGCGGCAGGTCGTGATTGGCCCGTCCGACCATGAATCTGAGCAGCTTGCCCGGACGATCTCCGCCGTCGATCCGCAACCGGGTTCGGCGCCGCGCCAGGTACACGAGTCGGGCAGCTCGATGCTGATAGCGCACGCTGAAGATGTCAGCATTCTCGGCACCGGTGCTGACAGCGTCCCGCTGCTGATGCAGCTGGGCGCGACGTCCGTGCTCTGCGTGCCGCTGAGCGACGGGGAGCAGAGCTACGGCGTGCTGACCCTGGCCCGGCGGGCGAATGAGCCGCATTTCGAGATCGCCGACCTGGGCCTGGTGGAGGAACTCGGGGAGCAGCTGGCCCTGGCCATCAGGGTGGACCGGATGTTCAGGCGGCGCACGGAGATCGCCGATTCGCTGCAGGCGAGCCTGCTCCCGCGCGAGATTCCGGCCATCCCGGGCATCGAGATCGCCGCTGCGTACGTGGCCGCCACCGAGGGACTCGAAGTGGGCGGTGACTTCTACGACGTCTATCTCGTCCCGGGCGGCTGGGGCGTATCGATCGGGGATGTCTGCGGCAAGGGCGAACGCGCCGCGGCCGTCACCGCAGCCGCGCGCCATGGGATCCGGGTACTGGCGCACTGGGACCCAGATCCTGCCGGAGTGCTGCGGAAGGCTAATGAGCTGATGCTGGCGGAGGAGTACGACGGACGGTTCGTCACCGCCTGCGCCGTGCACTTCCAGTGGCGCGGCAACGCGCTGCGAGCCGTGCTCGGCAGTGCCGGCCACCCGGGCCCGGTACTGGTCAAGGCCGACGGGCGGGTGCGGGTGCTCGACGGCGGCGGCATGCCACTCGGCCTCTTCCCCGACGCGCAGCCGGCCGGGCAGGACGTTGAGCTGAGTTCCGGAGACCTGCTGTTCCTGTTCACCGACGGTGTTACCGAGGCGCGCAGTCCCGAACTGGCCTACTTCGAGGAGCGCCTGACAGATGCGCTCGCTTCGCTGGCCGGCCGCCCGCCTGCGGAGGTCATTTTCGCCATGCAGACACTGGTGGTCGAGTTCAGCGTGAATGAGCTCCGCGATGACATGACCATGCTGGCGCTGCGCGTCGGCGCTGTACCCGCGGGCTGATCACTTCGGCCGGCTGCCAGGGCCTGCCCGGCCTTCGAGTAGCTCCTCGATCGAGACGGGCGCAGGATCGGCCCAGTCGTCAGCCGGATCGCCTGCCGTCAGGTCGGCTACGGTCTGCAGGTCATCGTCCGCGGTTCCGGCCAGCTCGGCATCGCGCAGGATCGCCGAGGCCACGGCGGCCGGATCACGCAGCACGTACTCCGGGTACGCGATGCCGCCGGTCGCGCCGGTCGGGTCGATCTCCCCGGTCGCGCCGGTCTCGTCGGCGGCGGGCACGCCTGGGCTCTTCCGCACGAGGACGTGCCTGCGCAGCCAGCCGGACGCGCGCGACGGGAGGAGAATGCCGGCCGCCCCCGTCAGCATGATGACCCAGCCCGCAATGTTGAGATTCAGCCCTGGCGGGCTGGCGCTGACGGCGAAGGCGAGTATGGCGCCGACCGCCAGCATCGTAAGCCCCGTCGCGGTTTTCATGATCCTCCAACCTTGGCCAGTTGCTTATCCGGGCCGAGCAGGCACTCGCGCAGGTAATTGAGCGACTGGGTGAGCAGGCGGGACACGTGCATCTGGGAGATGCCGAGCGTCTCGCCGATCTCGGCCTGCGTCATGTTGCCGTAGAAGCGCAGCAGCAGGATGCGCTGCTGGCGCTCGGCCAGTTCCTTCCAGTGCGCGGAGACGGCTTCCATGTCCAGCGCGCGTTCTACCTGGCCGTCCTCCTCGCCGAGTAGTTCGGCAAGGGTGGCCGTTTCGTCATCACCGGCCAGCGGCGAGTCCAGTGACCAGGCATTGAAGCCGAGGTCGGCGCGCCTGGCGTCCTGCAGCTCACCGGCGCTGACGCGGAGGTGCGAGGCAAGCTCAGCATCGCCGGGAGCCCGGCCGAGCCGCTGGGTAAGATCCCTGGCCGCCGTCCGCATCTCGAGCACGAGTTCCTGGGCGGATCGCTTGACGTGGACTTGCCAGCAGCGGTCGCGGAAATGCCGCTTCAGCTCGCCGCTGACGCTCGGGAAGGCGTACGCGGCCAGGCTGACGCCGACCGCGGGGTCAAACTTGTTGATGGCCTTCATCAGGCCGACGTAGCCGACCTGCATGAGCTCGTCCGCAGACTCTGGCCCGTTCCAGTACTTCCGCGCGCACGACCGGACCAGCGGCTGGTAGCGGGTGACGAGTTCCTCGCAGGCTGCGGCCCGGCGCTGATTGCCGAGCGGCAGCGAGCGGACGAGGCTGAGCAGCTCGCCGTCCGCGCAGTGCGCGAGATCCGCTGCTGGCTCCGCTGCTAGTGTCACCGCTGTCATTGCCTGATAGCGGATCGCCGGGTTCGTCATGATCACCTCCGTGTAGCCGGGATGACTGGCCGATCGCCAGCCTGCCCGCCCAGCGGGAAATAAACATGGCACCGCGGGGGCAGGGCCAAGGCGGGAGGTCACCATGCCGGTTGCTCAGCGGCGGAACCGGGGCACGGAACCCGCGACCGGGCCGCGCGTGGTTGTTGTCGGCGGCGGATTCGGGGGGCTGTCGGCCGTGGCCGCGCTGGCGCACTCCGGCGCTCGCGTCACGCTGGTGGACCGTAACGCCTACAGCACGTTCCAGCCGCTGCTCTACCAGGTAGCGACAGCGGGACTGGCGCCCTCAGATGTCGCCTACCCGCTGCGCGCCGTCACCCGGCGGGATGCCGCCAGGTTCCGGCTGGGCAGCCTTGCCAGCATCGACCTGGCGGCCCGCCTGGTCACGCTGGCCGACGGCAGCAGCCTCGACTACGACTACCTGATCCTCGCCACCGGCGTCTCGGCCGCATTCTTCGGCATCACCGGGGCGGCGGAGCACTGCTTCAGCCTGTACACGCGCCGCAATGCCATCACCCTGCGCAACCAGCTGGTCGCCGAGCTCGAGCGGCGCAGTCTCCCCGGCCAGGCCGATGGGCTGGCCATCACGATCGTTGGCGGCGGAGCCACCGGCATCGAGCTGGCCGGCACGCTCGCGGACCTGCGCAACATTGCGCTCCCCGCCGCGTTCCCCGACGTCAGCCCCGACCGCGTGCAGATCCGCCTGATCGAGCAGGCGGCTTCCCTGATCACGCCGTTTCGCCCGGCGCTGCGCGACTATGCCTACCAGCAGCTGCGCGCGCGCGGCGTCGAGGTGCGGCTGGGCACGGGCATCGGCGCGGTATCGGCGCAGGGAGTCCGCCTGGCCGGCGGCGCAGACCTGCCGAGCGACATCACGGTCTGGGCGGCCGGCGTCAGCGCGCCGGAGCCCGTGACCGGCCTCGGGCTGGCCCAGGGCCACGGCGGCCGCGTCATAACTGATCCTGATCTGCGCGTGCGCGGGCATGATCGCGTCTTCGCCGTCGGCGACATCGCGCTCATCGACGGCCAGCCGCTCGCGCAGCTCGCCCAGCCGGCGATCCAGCAGGGCCGGCACGCCGCGGCTCAGATCCGGCGGCTCATGGCGGCTAAGGGTACCGTCCCGTTCCGTTATCACGACAAGGGCACCATGGCCACCATCGGCCGCCGCTCCGCGGTCGTCCAGCTGCCTTACCACGTGCGATTCCGCGGCACCATTGCCTGGCTCGCCTGGCTCGGCCTGCACCTGGTGACGCTGCTCGGCGGCCGCAACCGGATTTCCGCCATGATCAACCTGTCCTGGCGGTACCTCACCTGGCGGCGGTCGGGGGGAGTGCTGGCCGGCGAGGAGCCATCGGAGACCGGCTAGCCGGGGGCGCGCCCGTACAGTCATGCACATGCCCGACATTCATGCCGCCCGCAGGGCGCGGCTGCAGGAGCAGACTGCAGCGCTCGGCGCGGACGCCGCCCTCATCACCAGTCTGGTCAATGTCCGCTACCTGACCGGCCTCGCCAGCTCGAATGCGGCGCTCCTGCTGCCGGCCGCCGGTGCCGACGGGGCCAGGGCCGGCGCCGACGGGGATGCCGTGCTGGCGACCGACTCCCGCTACGCGCCCGCGGCGGAGCGTGACTGCCCGGACCTCGAGCTGGTCATCGACCGGTTCGCGGAGCCCGCGCTTGCGGCGCTTGCCGCTGCCCGCGGGCTGGCCGTGCTGGGCTTCGAGGAGCATGAGATGACCGTCGAGCGCCACCAGGCGCTGGCCGGCCGCAGCCTGACGCTGGTGCCGCTCGGCCGCCTGGTGGAAGGCCTGCGGATGGTCAAGGACGCCGGTGAGATCGCCCTGCTTGCCCGGGCCTGCCAGATCACCTCCGAGTCGTTCGAGGCGGCTGTTGGCTGCATCAGGCCCGGCGTGACCGAGCGTGAGCTCGCGACCGCGCTGGAACGCGAGATGATCGATCGCGGCGCGGAAGGACTGGCCTTCGAGACCATCGTCGCCAGCGGGCCGAACGGGGACACGCCACATCACGCGCCGGCCGGCCGGTCGTTCGAGCCGGGGGATCTCATCACGATCGACTGCGGCGCCCGGTATGCCGGTTATCACGCGGACATGACGCGCACCGTCGCGATCGGCGAGCCGGCGGCCTGGCAGCGGGAGATTTACGATCTGGTGGCCGCCGCGCAGCGGGCCGGGCTGGCAGCGGTCATCGTCGGCGCCGAGGTGGCGGCGGTTGACGCGGCGTCCAGGGACCTGATCAGCGCAGCGGGCCACGGCGCGCATTTCGGGCATGGCGTTGGCCACGGCGTCGGCCTGGAGATCCACGAAGCGCCGATGATCGGGTATGGAAGGACGGGTAGACTGGCCGCCGGAGTTCCCGTCACCGTCGAGCCCGGTATCTACCTGCCGGGCGCGGGCGGAGTCAGGATTGAGGACACTCTCGTGGTGCGCGCCGGCACTGGCGCGATCCCGGGCGAGCTGCTCACCACGGTCACCAGGGAATTGCTCGTCCTCTAGCCCCGGACGCCCGACGCCCGCCCGGCCCGAACAGGCCCCCATGCAGGAGACACGACAGACGTGGCCACGACGAACGACCTGAAGAACGGCATGACGCTCAACCTCGACGGTCAGCTCTGGGGCGTCGTTGACTTCCAGCATGTGAAGCCGGGTAAGGGTGGGGCCTTCGTGCGCACGAAGCTGAAGAACGTGCTCACCGGGAAGGTCGTCGACCGGACCTTTAACGCCGGCGTCAAGGTCGAGGTGGCCAGCGTGGACCGGCGGGAGATGCAGTACCTCTACCGCGAGGGCGACGAGTTCGTGTTCATGGACGTCCAGGATTATGACCAGCCCCGGATTCAGGCGGCCACGGTCGGCGACGCCGCGGACTACCTGCTGGAGCAGCAGACCGTGGTAGTGGCATTCAACGAGGGCGTGCCGCTGTACGTGGAACTGCCCGCGTCGGTGGAGCTGACGATCAGCCAGACGGATCCCGGGGTTCAGGGTGACCGGTCCACCGGCGGCACCAAGCCGGCGACCCTGGAGACCGGGGCGCAGGTCCAGGTCCCGCTGTTCATCACTACCGGCGAGAAGGTCAAGGTGGACACCCGCACCGGCGACTATCTCAGCCGGGCGTGACTCCCCGGCCTTCCGGCCAGCGGCAACCTGACGGTCGTCATGTCGGCACGCGGTAAGGCCCGCAAGCGGGCCCTGGACATCCTGTTCGAGGCAGAGATCCGCGGCGATCCCGTCCTTGACCTGCTGGCCGAGCGCTCGGAGTCCGCGAGCCCGCCGGTGCCCGAGTACGCGGCGGAACTCGTCCGCGGCGTGCAGGAGCACCGGGCGCAGATAGATGAGATGCTCGCGGGCAACGCCAGGGGCTGGACGCTTGAGCGGATGCCCGCGGTGGACAGGAACATCCTGCGGATCGGCGCCTACGAATTGTTCTGGGCCGCCGGGGTGCCCGACGGCGTGGCGATCAGCGAGGCGGTTCTGCTCGCCCGCGAGCTATCGACGGACGCGTCGCCCGCCTTCGTCAACGGCCTGCTCGCCCGCCTGCTCGAACTCAGGCCGACGGCCGGTGGCTAGGCCTCCGGCTCACCGCCTGCTGGTTCACCGCCTGCTGGTTCACTGTCCGCTGGTTCACTGTCCGCTGGTTCACTGTCCGCTGGCTCACCGCCCGGCGCCGTCCGCGGGGTGGACGACAGTTTCGTAGGGGTCGGCGCGTTTTTGCTGGTAGCTGGCTTAGCCTGACTGAACGTGGGCGGCTTTTACCCGGCAGCCGCAGCCGGGGTGTGACGCCGCTGGGGCAAAGGGCCAACTAAGAGGTGTGAGCCAGATATCGTCATCGCCGCCGAACTCACCGCCGTCCCGCCTGGCGCCGCAGCGCAGCGGGCTAGCTGATGGCGCCGTTGCTGAGTTCGAGGCGCTGTACCGGGCGAACGTGGCGGCGGTAACCGCCTACTTCGCGCGGCGCAGCGCCGATCCGCAGACCGTGGCCGACCTGACCGGCGACACCTTCGCCCAGGCGATCACGTCGTTCGCCACCTTCGACCCGCGCAAAGGCACGCCACGTGCCTGGGTGCTCGGCATTGCCCGGCGGATCTACGCCGCGCACTGCGAAGCACACAGCCAACAGCGGAGCAGGGTGGAGCGCCTGGCGGGCCGCCGCGAACTCGCCCCCGACGAAGTCGGGGACCTGATCGACCGGATCGATGCCGAACGCGCTGGCCGGGAGCTGGTCACCAGGCTGACCACGCTGCCCGCCACCGACCGGGCGGTGGTCGAACTGGTGGACCTGGCGGGCCTGCAGGCCAACGAAGCGGCCCAGGTGCTCGGCATCGCGCCGGGCACGCTGCGGATGCGGCTGATGCGGGCCCGGGCCCGGCTGCGGAAAACGGCTAGCCCGGATCTGGCGCACGGCACCGATCCTGCGAGTGAGCCAGAGGGGAAGACATGACGAAATTCGAGGATCAGCTGTTCGAGCAGCTGATGACCGAGCACGGGCACCGGCTGCATGCCGCGGAGCGGCCAGCACCGGCCCGCCGCCGGTTCCGGCGGCCGGTATGGCTGGCCGCCGGCGCGGCCGGCACCGCGGCCGCTGTCACCGCCACGGTGATGGCGCTCGGCAGCGCACCCGCCTACGCCGCGTACTCGGTGACCCAGCACGACGGCGCCGTAACGGTGGCGGTCAACCGCCCGGCCGGGGTGGCCGGCGCCAACGCGACCCTGCATGCGATGCGCGCCCGGGTAGTGGTCGTCCCGGTGCGGCCAGGCTGCCCGCCGATCGGGTCGCTGCCGCGCCCCCGGCCGGCCCCGCACCCGAGCGTATGGGTCAAGGCACTTCTGACCGGGAACGGGCATCCGTCCGTCACGGTCAAGCTGGGCAAGGGCGGCATCCCCGCCGGGGACACGCTGATACTGGCGTTCACCGGTGGCCGGGGCAACTCGCTGGGGGAAGGGGGCATCATCACCGGGCCCGTGCCCCGCTGCGTGAGCCTCCCGCCCGCGCCGTAGCCCGGTGGGGTGGCTCCGGCTCAACCCAGTACCGTGACCCGGGCCGGAGAGCAAATCAGCACCAGGCGGCAGCGCAACCGTGCACCAGGGCCGGGTGGCTGCCCGGCAAGACACGGGCAGCCACCCCGTCCGCGCCAATGCCGCCGCTAGCGGCTCGCCTCCGTCCGCGGCGGGCGGCTGGATTGTCGGCGCCCCCGGCTACAGTCGGAGCATGCCGACGCCGCGAGGAGGCGCCAGTTGACCGGCGACCGGGTTCCAGGGAGGACCAGGGACGACACGGGCTGTCACATCCTGCACGTCGACATGGACGCGTTCTACGTGGGCGTGGAAATCAGGGACCGGCCGGAGCTGACGGGCGTGCCGGTAATCGTGGGCGCAGCCAGCGGCCGCAGCGTAGTGCTTTCAGCTTCCTACCAGGCCCGCGCCTTCGGGGTGCGCTCGGCCATGCCGATGATGCGCGCGCGGCGGCTATGCCCGCAGGCAGTGATCATCCCGCCCACCCACGGCCTGTATGCCGCCGTGTCCAGGGAGGTCATGGCGGTCTTCAGGTCGGTGACCCCCGAGGTGGAGCCGCTCGCGCTCGACGAGGCCTTCCTGGACATCTCCGGCGCGCTGCGCCGCCTCGGCCCGCCCGCGCAGATCGGTGAGCTGATCCGGGCCACGGTCCGCGGGCAGCAGGGAATTACCTGCTCGGTAGGAGTCGCGACCTGCAAGTTCATCGCCAAGCTTGCGTCGATTCACTGCAAGCCGGATGGTCTCCTCGTCATCCCCGCTGACGGCATCCTGGAATTCCTGCACCCGCTGCCGGTATCGGCCCTGTGGGGCGTGGGAGAGCGGACCGGGCGGGTGCTGGCTGGCCTTGGCCTGCGGACGGTGGCCGACATCGCGCATACGCCCCCCGCCACGCTGGAACGAGGTCTCGGGCGGGCGGCCGGCGCGCACCTGGCGGCGCTCGCGTGGGGGCGGGATGACCGCAAGGTGGTGCCCGGATCACTGGAGAAGAGCATCGGCGCAGAGGAGACCTTCGCCAGCGACGTGGCGGACCCCGCGCTCATCCGCCGGGAGCTGCTCCGGCTGTCCGGGCGGACGGCGCGCGGCCTGCGCGCCGCGGGCTGCGCGGCCAGGACGGTCGTCGTGAAGCTCCGGCTGGCGGACTTCACCACGATTACCCGTTCCCGCACGCTGCCCGAGCCTACCGATGTCGCCCAGCAGGTCTACTCCACGGCCTGCGAACTGTACGCAGCAGCCGGGCTCGATGCCGGCGCCAGGCTGCGCCTCGTCGGCGTCCGGGCTAGCGGGCTTGTCCCCGCGGCAGCCGCCGAGGCGCAGCTCGCGTTCGGGGACCGGCCGGCGTCCTGGCGCGAGGCCGAACGGGCGGTGGACCGGATCGCCGGCCGGTTCGGAACGGATGCGGTGCGGCCTGCCGCGCTGGTCGATGGTCACCCGCAGCAGTCGTGAGATGCGGCCGGTGCCGGGGTGTTACCAGACTGCCGGGGGTTGCTGGAGCGGCCCCAGGATGGCCGGTCAGCAGGCCGGTTCGCGGCTGGCGCCGGTGTACTCTTTCACTTGACGCGCTCGCGCTCGTATTCTGGGCATAAGCCAGGCCGTAAGGTGAAGTCATCGACACTGTCGCCACGCGCGAGTTCTATGGGAGGCAACGTGCCGCTTTCTGAGCACGAGCAGCGTCAGCTCGAGCAGATCGAGCAGTCGCTCTACGCCGATTATCCGCGTTTTGCCAACGCGGTCCGCGCCAGCGACCCGCGCGTGCACTACAAGCGCCGAGTCGTCGAGGCGGCGTTCGGGTTCCTGCTCGGCATCGGCATGCTGCTGGCGGGCGTGGTGGCTAACATCTTTATCGGCGTGGCGGGCTTCGTGGTCATGCTGGCGTCCGCGATGTGGGCGGTCAGCAGCTGGCGGCACATGACGGGCAACACCGCGGCCCGCGCGGCTGCTCAGGGCACCGCCGACGCCCCAGGCAGTGGCACCGCCGAGGGCAGCCCTGCCACGGGCCGCCGTGGCGGTGCAGGTCGCGGGGGTGCGGGTCGCGGGGGTGCGGGTCGCGGCGGTAGCCGCGGCAGCGCCAAGGAACGCCGCAGTGGCCGCGCGCACAGTCCTGGTTTCATGGAGCGGCTTGAGGAGCGGTGGCGCCGCCGTCAGGAGCGGGACCGCTAGCCACCATCCTGATCCTGCCAGCCCGGCCGGCCTGATCCGTTCTGCCGGCCTGGTCCGTTCTGCCGGCCTGGTCCGTTCTGCCGGCCTGGTCCGTTCTGCCCGGCTGGCTCGGCTGATCGGGTGATCGGCTAACGGGGCCGTTCACCTGCCGCTCAGTCGGCCGTGCCCTCCCGCCCCAGCCGGTGGACCCCGCCGCGTACCTGCAGCCCGGCCGCGTCCAGCCAGCCGAACACGTCAAGTGCGTGCTGCATGGCCATGCGCACCGGCACCAGCGCCGACAGCGGCAGCAACCTGGCCCGCCAGCGTGCCGGGCGGCTGGCCTCCGCCGCGACCGCCCGCCGGATGGTGGTGACGTCTGCGCGCAGCGATTCCGGTGCCTGCGCCGCCTTGGCGTAGCGCGCCCGTTCCTCGGCCCTCGCGATGTGGTCGAGCGCCTGCTGTCCATGCGCGTCCAGCCGCAGCATGGCGGCGAGCCTGCGGGAGACGGCACGCGGAGATTCGCTGGCCCGCCAGCCGATACCGTAGTCGGCAAGGTCGTCGTGGAGTTCCCGCCAGGCGGCATGTGCCCGCGTGCCGTCGTCCCTGGCAGCCTGCCAGCGCCGCCGCCTGACGACCGTCCTGATTATCCTTGGCGCGACTGCCAGGAGCACCAGGGCGCCGACGATGATGGGCACGACAGGGGCCGAGCTGCCATCCGCCGCCGTCCTGGTGCCCGATTCGCCGGCCGTACTCACTCTCCTGCGAAGCGTGCTGTCCGCGCCGGTGCCGCCTGACTTGACGCCGCCCGGGCTGACCGGGTTCGTCCCTGTTGACGACCCGCCCGGGCCGACCGACGCCGTGCTCTGGGTGTAGACCGGCTGGGTCGCAGTGCCCTGGCCGTCCTTCCCGCCCGGGGTTGGCTCGAAGCGCAGCCAGCCAATGCTCTGGAAGTAGAGCTCGGGCCATGCGTGCGCGTCGGCCTCCGTGACCTTCCAGGTCCCGTTCGGCTGCGGCCTGCCCGCGGTGTAGCCGACGGCAATCCGGGACGGTATGCCGACCAGGCGGGCCAGCGCGGCCATCGCGAATGCGAACTGCTGGCAGTAGCCACTCTTCGTCTTGGTCAGGAAGGTGACCAGGTCCGCTGGCGGCGGCTTCAGGCTGTAGGTAAAGCCCCCGCCTGTCAGGAACCAGTTCGTCAGCGCCTGCGCCTTCCCGAAGGGCGTCCTGGCGTTCGCGGTGATCTTCCTTGCCAGCGCCTGGAGTTCCTTGTGCGCAGCCGAGGGGAAGGGCAGGTACTGCTGGGCAATGCTGGCCACGGGTTTTGCGGTCTCTTCCCGCTGCTGCGGAGAAGGCTCGATGTCATCGCTCACTGCCGTGTAGCGGAGGCCGGACAGCCGCGGATGGGCCGAGAAAACCATCAGGGTCGCGGGGTCATCCTGCCAGCTGCCATGGATACTGACATCCTGCGGCGCGTACGGCAGCGGCAGGAAGGTCAGGCTGGATGCGTAGCCGGCGACCCCGCTGCTCATGGTGACCGTGGTTTTGAAAGAATTAGCCTGGATGGCCGAGCTGAGGCCGGGAATGGGCGGGAGCACCCCGCCCTGGCCCAGCGCGCTGCCCTGGCTCGGCGGCTGCACCACCCAGGTGTCCGAGTGCGGGTCGTAGTTGAGTACCTGGTCCTGCAGATACTGCTCCGACGGGTCAGGACTGGTGGAGCGGTAGGTGAGGATGGTGGCATTGCTGCCATGCAGCAGCATGCCCTGCATCTGGACTATCGGGTCGGTGAGCGTGGGCGCCGTGGCGCTGCCTCCGCCGGCCCCGCCGTGCCCGCTGAAGAGCTTGTGCACCTTGAGCCCGGGAAGCAGTAGCGGGATGAAGACCGCGAGACTGATCGCCGCCAGGCCGATGCGCCGCCCTGACGCGGCCAGCGCCCGGGTGTCGGGACCCCTGAGCGGCTCGTCGTCGTCCTCCGCGTGGCTTTGCCAGAGGGTGACAAGGCGCCCCCAGATCCGGAGCCGTTCCCGCCCGTCGGCAGCAAGCAGCGCCAGGTAGCCGGTGATGCCGAGGCAGAACGTGATCGTGGCGCCGACCGCGCCCTGCCTGGCGCTCGTCGTGATCGGCACGCTGAACAGCGCCAGCAGCGGCAGGCCGGCGATGGCCGGGCTGCGCAGCCGCACGGCGATCAGATCGGCCGCTGCCGCCATCAGCCCGATCCCGGCCGCCGCCAGCAGCTCGGCGCCATGCGTCCCCAGGACAGGCGGTGCGTAGATCCGCTCGCCGATTCCCAGACTGGCCAGGTGCCGTAGGTGGTGGACGGAGTTCTTCGTGGACACGATCCAGCCGAATGCCTCCGGCCCCGCGAACAGCAGGTTCAGGTAAAGGAGCAGGCTGGCCAGATAGGTGATGAGGCTGGCCACCGCCGGCAGCAGCCGCAGCCGGGTCACGCTGGCAGCGGCGCAGATGACAATCGCCAGGCCGAGTAGCTGCCAGTACCAGCCGTGACTGACGAACAACGGGGCAGCCGCGGCGACTGCCAGGACAGTGGCGATCGCCCCGGCCGGCAGCGCAGGCAGCCTGGTGGCGGTGCCCGCGGCCGCAGCCACGACGACAGCCCCGGCCCCGGCCCAGAACCAGCCGATGCCCTGGAGCAGCGGGTACAGCGAGACCGAGGCCAGGATGACGGCGGCGGCCGTGGTCAGCGTCAGCCGGTGGTTCATACCGCAGCGCCGGGCATGTCGCTGACGGTGGCAGGCCGCGAGGCGATGTCCGTCCCGGCCACCCGCCGCCACGCTGTCGCGAGCGGCATTCCGGCGTCCACGGTGATGACGCGCCAGCCTGCTGCGCTCAGGATGGCAGTGGCCTGGCTGGTCTCGGCATGGGCGGCCGTCCTGCTGGCCGCGTCATTGGCGGCCCGCCGCTGGCCGCCCGGCTGCTCGCCCGCATGGTCCGGCTGGCCTGTCCCGTCCAGTTCCCGGCCCGGCCCGGGCTGGGCCGCCGGGTCCTCCGCCCTGCCGCCCGGGGCGCTCCACGTGGACACCGCGAGGAGCAGCGCGATCGCCGGGCCGCCGTCCCGGCGGCTGGTGGCGAGTTGCCGCGCGGTCACGGCGGACAGCCGGCCAGCGACCACGATGAGCAGCCCGCCGCCGCTTGCCCTGATGGCGGCAAGGCCGCCGGACAGGTCAACGCCGCGCGATGTCTTCACGACTGCGAGGGAGTCGAGCAGCACGTCCTCGAACATGCCCGCGGCGGTGACCGCGCCGGCGTCGGTAATGAGCTGGCCGTCCATGCCCGCCCGGCCGACGTGCACGCCGATCGACGCGGCGGCGCTGACAGCGAATTCGAAGGATGAGGCCACCCCGCTCCCGGCATGCGCGCTCCGCCGCGTATCCAGCAGCAGCACCGCGCGGTTCCGCCATCGCTGCTCCTCGCGCCGGACCATCAGCTCGCCGTACCGCGCCGTGGACCGCCAGTGCACCCGGCGCAGCTCGTCCCCGTCCCGGTAGGCACGCGGGACCACGTCGTCCTCCCCGGCAGCCACCGCGGCGCGGGCCCTGCCGTCGCCTTCGCCCACCCAGGTGGCGCCGATCATGGTCCGGGCCAGCGGCACGACCCTGGGGGTGACGACCAGCGTGGTGGTCGTGGCGAAAGAGCGCCCCAGCTCAACCAGGCCGAACGTGTCCGCGATCCGCACGTCGAGCGGGCCGATGGCGAACTTGCCCCGCAGGTCTGAGCGCAGCGGGTAGCTCAGCTCGCGGATCCCGCCCCGTTCCACCCCGTCCAGGACATATCGCGGGCGGGTGCCCAGCGCGTAAGGTATCGCGTCCTCGGCGAGCAGCAGGCCGGTGGGCAGTCGCGAGACGTTCTCCAGCCGGACTGTCACGCGAGTGGTATGGCCGGCCGGCACCCGGGCAGGGCTGACCTGCCGGACGCAGCTGAGCCGGTACCTGGCCCGGCCGGCCGCAAGCGCGGACAGCAGCGGGAGGACGAAGAGCAGCGCACCGACGCTGACCAGATCACGCTCGCCGAGGGCAAGGCCCGCGACGGCAGCGGCGAACCCGGCGGCCAGGAATGACGTGCCGCGCGTCGTGAATCCCGCGAGCAATGACCGCATCTTGGCCTTTCCTTCCGCCCTGCCCGTCCAATCTATGACGTCGCGCTGACCTGGGCCACCGCCCGCCGGCGCGCGGTGCCGCCCGCTACTTGAGCGGCAGCGGCAGCCGCTCGATGAGCCTCGCCAGGACTCGCTCGGGAAGCTCGCGTTCCACCATCGCCTCAGGGGTGGGCAGCAGCCGGTGGGCAAGCACCGGCCCGGCGAGCGTCTGGACATCGTCGGGGATGACGAAATCCCTGCCGTCCAGCGCGGCGTAGGCCCGGCTGGCGCGCAGCAGGTGCAAGGTAGCGCGCGGGGAAGCGCCGAGCCTGAGCTCGGGGGAGGACCGCGTCGCGCCGACCAGGCCGACGAGGTACTGCCTTATCGGCAGTGCCACGTGCACGGCGCGGACGGCCGTGATCAGATCGCGGATGTCCGTCGCATGAGCGGCCGGCTGCAGGCTGTCAAGTGGCGATGACGATCCGTGCGTGCCGAGCATCTCCAGTTCCGACCCCCTGTCCGGGTACCCGATGGAGATGCGCGCGGTGAAGCGGTCTCGCTGCGCTTCGGGCAGCGGGTACGTGCCCTCCATCTCGACCGGATTCTGGGTGGCGATGACCATGAAGGGGAGTTCCAGCGGATAGGTGGACCCATCCACCGTGACCTGGCGTTCCTCCATGCATTCCAGCAACGCGGACTGAGTCTTCGGGGAGGCCCGGTTAATCTCGTCGCCGATCACGATGTTGGCGAAGATCGGCCCGGGCTTGAACTCGAATTCCCTGAGTTCCCGATTGAAGGCGCTGACGCCGGTCAGGTCGCTCGGCAGCAGGTCGGGGGTGAACTGCACGCGCCGGATAGAGCAGTCGATCGACCGTGCGAGGGCCTTGGCGAGCAGGGTCTTCCCGACGCCGGGAACATCCTCGATCAGCACATGCCCCTCGGCCAGCAGGACCGTGAGGGCCAGCCGGATTGCCTCCGGCTTGCCCTCGATCACGGTCTCGACCGCGGCGCTGATCTGGCGGGCTACCCCTACCAGGTCGTCGAGGGTCCGGTCCGCCCGGCCCGTCTCAAGTACCACATGTCCTCCTCGCGTCACCTGCGGCGCGATAGTCGAGTCAGCCATGCCTGGTAGCTCCCAGCTGATGTCGGGACCATGCGTTCAGACAGTACGTCGTGAAATAGGCGCGCGCGATGCCGCTTCGGTATCGGGGCGGTAACGAGGCAGGCGCGGCCAGCGCGCGGCCGGCCGCTCCCGGTCCGCGCTGGCCGCCGCGATGCGCTCGCCGGGGCCCGCGATGCGCAGGAGTCGCCGCCGGCCTGACCGGCAGCCGGGACACGGGTCTTGCGATCCGCGCTCCACTTCACTCCACCCCTCCTGACCTTGTAACTCCCGGGGCGGGTGACCGGTTCATCCGGTGTGCGCCGTTGACGGTGGGGGATTGTGGAGTACAGTGGTGGACCGTGGGGCTGGCATGCTCCGCAGCGCACCGCAGGTGGGGAAATGAGGAGGTGAGTGCCGGTGTTCCTCGGCACTCACACGCCTCGGCTGGACGACAAGGGCCGGCTGTTCCTGCCGGCTAAGTACCGTGAGGAACTCGCCGCCGGGCTGGTGCTGACCAAGGGCCAGGAGCGCTGCCTGTACGTCTTCCCCGAACCGGAATTCGGCCGCATCACCGAGGCGCTGCGCAGCGCTCCCGTGACCGCCAAGGCCGTACGTGACTACAGCCGGGTCTTCTTCGCCAGCGCGTCCGACGAGATTCCGGATAAGCAAGGCCGGATCACTATCCCGCCCAGTTTGCGGGATTACGCGGCTTTGCAGCGCGACTGCGTCGTGATCGGCGCTAACACCCGCCTGGAGATCTGGGATGCCGCGGCCTGGAACACCTACCTGGAGCGACAGGAGGACGCCTTCTCCGACGCGTCCGAGGAGGTGCTGCCCGGAATTCTCTGAGGGCGCCTGATCCCAGGCGCCGGTGCCCGGCGAGGTCTCCACCCGCGCTGGCGGCCAGGCCGGCTGACGCCACTTCCCCGGCGCCAGGCGGCCAACGGACTATCAGCGCATCGCGCGGATGGGGACCTGGCCGGGCACCGGATGGCAGTTGCCGGCTTCCGCAGCTCGCGGCGGCCGCTGGCTAGGAAGCGAGGGGGCTCCATGGGCACCGCGGAAACCGGGCACCGGCCGGTCATGACCGACCGCGTGCTTGCCCTGCTGGCTCCCGCGCTCGAGCCTCCGGGCGCGATCCTGCTGGACGCGACACTGGGCCGGGCCGGCCACGCCAGCGCGCTGCTCAGCGAGCACCCCGGACTCACGCTGATCGGCGTGGACACCGACGACACCGCGATTGAGGCATCGCGCCTCCTGCTCGCCCCGTACCGGGACCGGGTCACCCTCGTGCACGCCGTCTACGACGAGATCCCGGCAATACTGGCCCGGCTCGGCCGGCCCAGCGTGCACGGCGTCCTGTTCGACCTCGGGGTGTCCTCGCCCCAGCTTGATGATCCCGGGCGCGGCTTCGCCTATTCCTACGACGCCCCGCTGGACATGCGCATGGACCGGACAGGGCCGCTCACCGCCGCGGACGTCGTCAACACCTACTCCGCCGCCAGGCTAGCCCGCGTGCTGCGCGAGTACGGGGAGGAACGCTTCGCGCGCCGGATCGCCGACGCGGTCGTGCGAGCACGCTCCCAGGCCCCGTTCACCTCCACCATGCGGCTGGGCGAGCTCGTCCGTGACTCCATCCCGGCGCCGGCCAGGCGGCATGGCGGCCACCCTGCCAAGCGCACGTTCCAGGCCCTGCGGATTGAGGTGAACGGCGAGCTCGAGGCGCTGCGGCGGGCACTGCCGGCGGCTATGGACGTCGTGGCCGTGGGCGGGCGGATCGTGGTCCTCGCGTACCACTCGCTTGAAGACCGGCTGGTCAAGAGGGCGTTCGCGGAACGCGCGTCGGACACGACGCCGCGCGGTCTGCCGGTGTCGCTGCCCGGCAGCAGGCCGCGGTTCCAGCTTCTCACCAAAGGCGCCGAGCGCCCGGCGGCGGAAGAGGTCGCCAGCAATCCGCGCGCGGCCTCGGCGCGGCTACGGGCCGCCGCGCGGATAAGGGCCGCGGCATGAACGCGGGCCGCGGCGTGGACTCAGGATGCGAGGTCAGTGACCGGGTCAGGTGCGACGGGCCTGTCCTGCGGAGAGCAGGCCAGGCAACAGGGAGGACGGGCGCAGCCGCATGAATACCGAGGTAAGCACACGCAGGCGAGCACAGCGCCAGGAATCGTCCGGCCGCCAGGCGGCGCCGGATACCGTCCGCCCGCCCGCTCGCCTTCCCGGCGCCGGACGGCCCGGCGCGCGCCCGGCAGGAACGCGTCAGGCCGGGCGCAGCCAGCCCGGCGTACGCGATCAGGCCACCGGCCGGCCGGCCGGCCGCGGCCTGCCCGATGCCCGCCCCGGCGGAGCGCGGTTCCAGGCCGCGCGGCACGTCCCGCGGACCCGGTTTATCCTGCTCGTGCTCGGCATGCTCGGCGGCGGGCTGGTCTGCCTGCTGGTGATCAACACGACGCTGGCCACCGCATCGTTCCGTATTGACGCACTGCAGCGGGGTAATGCTGCTCTCACCCTGCGGGAGCAGACGCTGCAGCAGCAGGTGGCTACCGAGGAGTCCCCGTCCTGGCTTGAGCGGCGGGCGCTGAAGCTGGGCATGCGCACCCAGCCGCTGCTGAATGTTCTCAACCTGCGCACCGGCCGCGTCTACCGGCAGCCGGCCAGCATGCCGGGCATACCCAATGTGCCCGGATATGCTCCGTGACGGCCCGTAACCGGGATCGCAGCGGCGATGGCGGCCCGCGGCCGCGGGCCGGGAGCCGGCCGGGGGCGGCCGGGGGCCCGCGGAGCCCCGGCAGGTCACCAGGCCCGGGTGCGAGCAGGCTCGGCCGCGAGGGCGACCGGCGATCGGAGGGCGGCCGGCGGGCACCGGGTACTCAGCGGCCCGGCGTTCAGCGGCCCGGCGCCCGGGGTCCTGAGGCGCGGGGTCCTGAGGTGCGGGGCGCTGGAGCCCGGGGGCCGGCGGCCCGGCGGCCAGGGGCCCGGGGGCCAGCGGCGGCGACGTCGGCCGGCCAGGGCCAGGGCCGGGGGAGCGGCGCCAGCCGGCGGCCGGAGGCCGGCCGCGGCCGCCACTTCCCGCCCTTCCGGCGCGTCTTGCGCCGCGGCAGCCCGGCCCGGCGGCTGAACGCCACGCTGGTCTGCATGATCTTCGTCCTGTCCCTCTTCGCCGGCCGGCTCGTGCAGATACAGGGCCTGGACTGGGCCAAGTACCGGAAGCTGGCCGAGGCCCAGCGGCTCACCACGATCACGATCCCCGCCGTGCGCGGAACCATCACGTCCAGCGACGGCAAGGTACTGGCCATGACGGTGCAGACCGACCTGGTCTTCGCCGACCCGGCGCAGATAGCCGCGGCGAAACGGCCGGGAGTCGCCGCTGCGCTGGCCGGCCCGCTCGCGATGCCGGCCGCCCGGATCCTGTGGCTCATCAACCACCATCCCCCGAACTCGCCGGAATACGTCGTGCTGAAGAAGAGCGTCCCCGCGGCGACCGGCAGCCGGATCACCAGTCTCGACCTGCTCGGCATCGCCGAGACGCCGGGCTACAGCCGCGTCTACCCCAACGGCGACCTCGCCGCCAACCTGCTCGGCTTCACCGACACGAGCCCGGCGACCGGCGACCTGCATGGTGAGGCCGGCCTTGAGTACGCCTATAACTCGCTGCTGGCAGGCAAGGACGGCAAGGAAGAAGTGGAGACCGGTTCGCAAGGCCAGCCCATCCCGCTCACCGAGGAAAAGGTCGATCCCCAGGTGCCGGCCGGCAACCTGCGCCTGACAATCCAGTCCGACCTGCAGTGGGAAGCGGAAAAGGCATGCGAAGAGCGGGTCAGGCTGACCCATGCGGCCAACTGCACGGTAGTGATCATGCAGCCGAAGACCGGGCAGATCCTCGCGATGGCCCAGTGGCCGGAATTCAACCCGGCCGCCCCGACGAGCGAGCAAAAGACCGAGGACATCCCGGTAGCGGATGTCTTCGAGCCCGGCAGCACGGCGAAGGTCATCACGGTCGCCGCCGCGCTGGAGCGCGGCGGCCAGACGCCGATGACCCCGTACACGGTCCCGGACCAGATCGTGTTCCACGGGTACCCGTTCCACGATGCCGAGGTTCATCCGACCGTGCGCTACACCATCGCGGGCATCCTGGCCAACTCCAGCAACGTCGGCATGGTCCAGGTGGCCCAGCACATCAGCCCGAGCGTCCAGTACCAGTACTTCAGGAAGTTCGGCTTCGGGTCGGTGACCGGGCTCAACCTTCCCGGCGAGAGCCCCGGGCTACTGCCCCCGCCGTCGCAATGGAGCGGAGACACCCGCTACACGCTCTCGTTCGGGCAGGGCGTCGCGGCGACCGCCGTGCAGATGGCCAGCGTCTACGCGACCATTGCCAACAACGGGGTCCGGGTCCAGCCGTCGATCATCGCGGGCAAGACGGACAGCAGCGGGAAATTCGTGGCCTCCCCCCGGCCGCCGCGGCGGCGGGTGCTGAGGGCCAAGACCGCGCACGAGCTCATGAACATCCTCCAGCAGGTGCCCGAGGTCGATGTCGCCGGCGGCGAGCCATGGGGCGTCATCGCCGGATACTCGATCGCGGCCAAGACCGGGACCGCCCAGCTTGCCGATCCGCAGCGCGGCGGCTGCCTGTGCGAATACGGGTCCAGCTACATCGGCATCGCCCCGGCGAGCGATCCGCAACTGGTGGTGGCCGTGCACGTGGAGGACCCGAAGACAAGCGACTATTTCGGCGATGAGGTTGCCGGGCCGGTGTTCAACCAGGTGATGAAATTCGCCCTGCAGACCATGAAGATCCCGCCAGATGGCGGCAAGCGGCCGAAGGTGCGGCTCACGGCACCGTGAACAGCGGTAATCTCTGCGCGTGCCCGTGGCCCTGCGTCCGTCCCGCGTCCCGGCGCGCCCGCTCGCGGGGCTCGCGATGCTGCTCGGGCTGAGGACGGCCGCCAGGCAGCAGCCTGGCTCCGGTCCCGAGCCTGGCGTGCTGTCCGGGATAACCCACGATTCACGCCGGGTCCGGCGCGGTGACCTGTACGCCGCGCTGCCAGGGAGCAGCCTGCACGGCGCGCTGTTCTGCGGGCAGGCGGCCGAAGCAGGCGCCGTGGCGGTACTGACCGATCCGGACGGCCGGGATCTCGCGGCCGGATGCGGGCTGCCGGTGTTCGTGGTCACCGATCCGCGGTCGAGGCTGGGCGAGGTGGCGTCCTGGATCTACCGGGATCCGTCCGCCCGGCTGCAGCTGATCGGCGTGACCGGCACCAGCGGCAAGACCACCACCACCTACCTGATCGAGTCCGGTCTCCGGATGGCTGGCCACCTGGCCGGCCTTGTCGGCGGCGTGGAGACCCGCGTGGCGGGCAGCACCGCCGCGAGCGAGCTGACCACCCCGGAAGCCACCGACTTGCAGGCCACCTTCGCCGTGATGGCCGAACGCGGAGTCACAGCGGCCGCGATGGAGGTGTCCAGTCATGCCCTGGCGCTCGGGCGGGTGGCCGGAACGTCCTACGCGGTGGCCGTGTTCACCAATCTGTCGCAAGATCATCTTGACTTTCATGCCAGCATGGACGAGTACTTCGCCGCGAAGGCTGGCCTGTTCACCCCCGGCTACGCCAGGGCCGGCGTGGTGAACATCGATGACTCCCACGGGCGGCTGCTCGCCGCGTCGCCGCAGATACCGCTGACCACGTTCTCCGCCGGGGGGAACCCGGCGGCGGACTGGCACGCCGAGGATGTCCGCACGGGCGCGGACGGGAGCACCTTCCGGGTGATCGGCCCCGGTGGCGTGGAAGCTGACGCCTCGGTGGCGCTACCGGGGCGCTTCAACGTCTCCAATGCGCTCGGCGCCATCGTGGCGCTGGTGGAGGCAGGTGCCGGGCTGACGGCCGCGGTGGCCGGCGTCGCCGCCTGCCCGGGGGTGCCCGGCCGGATGGAGCGCGTGGACGCGGGCCAGGATTTCACCGTGCTTGTCGACTACTCGCACAAGCCAGGCGCGGTCGAGGCGGTCCTCCGGGCGCTGCGGCCCGTCACGCCGGGCAGCGTCGCCATCGTGCTGGGCTGCGGCGGTGACCGGGACCGGGCAAAGCGCCCGCTGATGGGCGCCGCGGCGGCTAGCCTCGCGGAGACGGCCATCTTTACTAGCGACAACCCGCGCTCGGAGGATCCGCTGGCGATACTTGCGGAGATGCTCAGCGGCGCACTCACGGTGCCCGCCGCGGACCGGGCGCACGTGATTATCGAACCGGATCGGGCCGCCGCGATCGGCCTGGCCATCTCGGGCGCGGGCAAGGGCGACGTGGTGCTGATCGCGGGAAAGGGGCACGAGCGGGGCCAGTACTCGGGCACATCGGTGATCCCGTTCGACGACCGGGAGGTTGCTGCCGGGGCGCTCGCGGGCCAGCTAGCTGCCCGCGCTGCCCGCGAGGTAACGCTGGCGGATGCCGGTGCCGATGCCCGCGGCGCGCCCCGAGCCGATCCGGAGGACCAGTGATCCCGCTGTCCGTGGGGCAGATAGCCGGCCTCACCGGCGCGGCGCTTGACCGCGTCGCTGATCCGGCCGCGCTGGTCACCGGGCCGGTGGTGATTGACTCGCGGCAGGCAGCGCCCGGCAGCCTGTTCGCCGCCCTGCCGGGAGCCCGGGCCGATGGCCACGACTTCGCGGCCGCGGCGGTCGCGGCCGGCGCCGTCGCGGTGCTCGCGGCCCGCCCGGCCGGCCTGCCCGCGCTGATCGTCGCTGACGTTCCCGCCGCGCTGGCCAGGCTCGCGAGGGCCGTGCTGGACCGGATCGGCAGCTGCACGATCGCGGGCATCACCGGCTCATCCGGCAAGACGACCACCAAGGACCTGGCCGCCCAGCTGATCGAGACGCTCGGGCCGACGGTCTCGCCGCACAATTCGTATAACAACGACATCGGCCTCCCGCTCACCGTGCTGCGCGCCACCCGCCAGACCCGCTACCTGATTGCCGAGTTCTCGGCGCGCGCCCCGGGCGACATCGCCAGGCTCTGCCAGGTGGCGCCGCCGCGGCTGGGCGCGGTGCTGTGCGTCGGGCATGCGCATGCCGGCGAGTTCGGCAGCATCGAGGACGTCGCACGGGCGAAGGCGGAGCTTCCGGCGGCGCTGCCGCGCGACGGCGTGGCCCTGCTCAATGCCGATGACCCGCGGGTGCTGGCGATGGCCGGCCGCACGGCCGCCCGGGTGGTGACCTTCGGCCGCGCCGCCGCGGCGGCCGTCCGGGCCGACGGCGTCACGCTGGACGAGGCAGGCCGGCCGGAATTCACGCTGGTCACCGGGGCAGGCTCGGCGCGGGTAAGGCTGCGGCTGCACGGTGAGCACAACGTCATCAACGCCCTCGCCGCCGCGGCGCTGGCCACCGAGCTGGGCATGAGCGTGGCCGCCGTTGCCGCCGGCCTGTCCGAGGCCGTCGCCCGGAGCCGATGGCGGATGGAGTTCACCGAACGGCCCGACGGGGTGACGGTGATCAACGACGCGTACAACGCGAACCCCGAGGCAATGCGGGCGGCGCTGAGCACCCTGGCGGTGCTGGCGCGCAGCCGCCGGGCCTTCGCCGTGCTCGGCTACATGACCGAGCTGGGCGGCCGGGCGCGGGAATTCCACGAGCAGGCCGGCCTGCTCGCGGCGGAGGCAGGCCTGGCGGGGCTCATCGTGGTGGGCGACGACGCCGCGCCGATCCTGTCAGGCGCCAGGGCGCACGGTTCCTTCCGCGGCGAATTGCTCGGGGTGCCCGACGCCGCCGCGGCAGTCCGGGCACTGCGCCAGCGCCTGCGCCGCGGCGACGTGGTGCTGGTGAAGGCGTCCCGCGCGGCCGGGATGGAGAGCGTCGCGCTCGCGCTGACCGGGGAACGGCCGATGCACGAGGAGCCGCCGCAGTGAAAACCATCCTCGTCTCGGCCGGAGTCTCGCTGATCCTGGCGCTTTTCGGCACCCCGCTGGCGATCAGGGTCTTCACCAGGCGCGGCTACGGCCAGCTGATCAGGGAGGAGGGCCCGGCCGCGCATGCCACGAAGCGGGGCACGCCCACGATGGGCGGCACCGTTATCGTGGTCGCCACGCTGATCGGGTACTTCGTCGGGCACGTGGCGACGAGCGACCCGATGTCGGCTTCCGGCCTGCTCGTCCTGATGCTGATGGCCGGCCTCGGCCTGGTCGGCTTCATCGACGACTTCATCAAGATCTACAAGCAGACCAGCCTCGGGCTGCGCAGCGGCGCCAAGCTGGCCGGCCAGGCGGTGGTGGGCGGGCTGTTCGCGCTGCTGGTGGTCAATTCCCGGCTCGCCGACGGCTACGACCTCACTCCCGCTGACGCGCACCTGTCCTTCCTGCGGGACTTCGGGCCGTCGATCGGGGTGGCGCCGTTCGTGCTGTGGATCATGTTCCTGATCGCCGGCACGTCCAATGCGGTGAACCTGACCGACGGCCTCGACGGCCTCGCCACCGGCGCGGCCACGCTGGTGCTCGCCGCCTACGTGCTGATCGCGAACTGGCAGCTGCGCAACGACTGCACCGTCGCCCTGGCGCCGCACTGCTACGCGGTGGCCAGCCCGCTTGACCTGGCCGTGGTGGCGGCGGCGGCGCTGGGCGCCTGCTTCGGCTTCCTGTGGTGGAACGCCCCCCCGGCCCGGATCTTCATGGGCGACACCGGGTCACTCGCGCTCGGCGGAGTACTCGCCGGGCTTGCCGTGACCACGAAGACCCAGCTGCTGCTCGGGATTCTGGGCGGCCTCTTCGTGATCATCGCTCTGTCGGTCATCATCCAGGTGGGCTCGTTCAAGACAACCGGGCGGCGGGTTTTCCGGATGGCCCCCCTGCAGCACCATTTCGAGCTGCTCGGCTGGGCTGAGACCACCATCGTGATCAGGTTCTGGCTGATCTGCGGCCTGTGCATCGCGCTCGGGCTCGGCATTTTCTACGTGGAATGGCTGCCGGGCTAGCCGCTCCGCAGCACGGTGATCATCCGCCAGGCGGCGGGGCTGTCCGGCGGCGCCCCGTCGAAGGAACCGTAGCGGCCGGCCACCGTGAGCCCCCCGGCGAGCCGGACCGCGGCGGCGAGTTCGGTCGGCGGCCAGAACCGGCACCGCTGGACCTCCTCGATCGTGACCCGGTCCGCCCCGGCGGCGACGTAGTCAACGGTGACGCTGACGTCGGTGATCAGGGTGACCGGATCGATCGAATCGTGGCTGCTTCCCCACTGGACGCTGACCCGCCGGCCAGCATCGGCCACGCTCCACTCGGCCACCGTCCGCCGCTCCGGCAGCAGGTAATCCGCCGGATGACTCATTTCAATGATGAACGAGCCATGATCGCTGAGGTGCCGTCGGACGGCACGCAAGTGGGCGATCATGTCATCGAGTTCCAGCAGGTAGGTGGTCGAGTCGAGCATCGTGATCGCCAGGTCGAAACGCCGGCCCAGCGAGAAATCGCGCATGTCGGCCTCGGCGACGGCCAGCGCGACGCCGCGTTCCGCGGCGCGCTCGCGGGCCCGGCCGCACATCCGGGCCGACAGGTCGAGGGCGGTGGCGTCCAGGCCGCGGTCAGCGAACTCGATGGCGTGCCAGGCCGGCCCGGCGGCAAGCTCGAGCACCGATCCGGGCGGGCGGCCTGAGGCGGCGGCTGCCCACGCGGTCAGCGCGCTGACCTCGGCAGCGAAGTCCCGGTAGCCGAAGGCGAGCTCGTAGGCAGCGGTCGCCGCGTAGAGCTCAGGCTGGGGACTCATGGCCGGATTCTGCCACCGGGCGGTCAGCGCGGCGACCGGGGCCTTTCCTGGCGGAGGATCGCAGGACACGCCGCGCGGTGCCCCGCCCAGCCGCCCCGGATATGGAATGGTCGGGGGGGCAAAGGCAAGGAAGACGGTGAGGTTCCGCAGTGACTGCACAGATGAGGCGCCCGGCGAGTGAATTCTCCGGGCTCAGCGTGTGCGTGGCCGGGCTCGGGGTATCCGGCCCGCCCGCGGCCCTGGCGCTGGCCGCGCTCGGCGCCAGGGTCACCGCGGTCGACTCGCGCGCCGACGAGCCGCGCCTCGAACTGGCACGGGAACTCGCGGATGCCGGCATCACGGTGCTGCTCGGGGACGGCCAGGCCGGGCCTGCCGAGGTCCTCCCAGCGGGCACGGACCTTGTCGTCACCTCGCCCGGCTGGCGCCCGGACGCCCCGCTGCTGGCCGCGGCCGGCGCGGCGGGCGTGCCGGTGATCGGCGACGTGGAGCTCGCGTGGCGGCTCCGCCCGCAGCTGCCGGGCGGCACCAGGCAGCAGTGGCTCGCGGTCACCGGCACGAACGGCAAGACAACCACGGTCCGGATGCTCGCCGCGATGCTCGCCGCGGCCGGGCATCGCAGCATCGCCGCGGGCAACGTCGGCACCTCGGTCGTGACCGCGGTGACCGAGGCCCGGCCGTATGAGGTCATCGCCGTCGAGCTGTCCAGCTTCCAGCTGCACTGGAGCTCGACGCTGCGGCCGTTCGCCGCGGTCGTGCTCAACGTCGCCGCCCATCACCTCGACTGGCACGGCGACATCGGCTCCTACGCGCGGGACAAGGGCCGGATCTACGCGCCGGGGGCAGTGGCCGTGTACAACGCCGATGACCCGCGCTCGGGAGAGCTTGCCGCCATGGCCCGTGAGCCGGCCGGGGTCGTCGCGTTCCGGCTGGGTGTCCCTGGCGCCGGCGAGCTCGGCGTTTCCGGCGGATACCTCGTTGACCGCGCCTTCGGCGGCGGCGGTGCTGGCGGCGGCCGTAGTGGCGGCGGCGGTGGCGGCGAAGGCGTCAGCCTCGCCGCGGTCAGCGCCGTGCAGCCCGCGGCGCCGCACAACGTCGCGGACGCGCTCGCCGCCGCCGCGCTGGCCCGTGCGTACGGCGCGGCGCCGGAGGCGGTCGCCGCCGGGCTGGCTGCCTTCCGGCCGGAGCCGCACCGGATCAGCCTGGTCGCCCGGGTCGGGGAGGTGGACTACGTCGACGACTCCAAGGCGACCAACCCGCACGCCGCCGCCGCCTCGCTCGCCGCCTACCCGTCCGTGGTATGGGTGGCCGGCGGCCTGTTCAGGGGCGCCGACGAGGACGTCGACGAACTCGTCAGCTCGGCCGCCCCGCGGCTGCGCGCGGTCGTCCTGCTGGGCGCTGACCGGGCGAGGATCAGGGGCGCGCTGGCGCGACACGCGCCGGATGTGCCGGTCGTGGAGGCGGCCGGCACCGACACTGGAGCTATGGATCTCGTGGTGGCCGCGGCGGCCAGGATGGCCGGGCCCGGCGACACGGTGCTGCTGGCCCCGGCCGCCCAGTCGTTCGACATGTTCCGCGACTATCCCGCGCGCGGCGACGCGTTCGCGGCGGCGGTCAGGCGGCTGGCAGGGGCGTCGTGAGCGCCGCCGGCCCGGCGGGCGGCGCAGCGCAGTTCCGCGGCAGCAGCCCGGCTAGCCTGCCCCGCGTCAGGGGCAGGATGTCCGGCCGGATCGGGCTGCTCGACCGCCCGCTCACGTCCTATTACCTCGTCCTCGGCCTCACGATGCTGCTGCTCGCGCTCGGCCTGGTCATGGTGCTGTCCACCTCCTCAGCGGCAGCCCTGGACAGCGGCGGCTCGCCCTACGCCGGATTCCAGAAGCAGCTCCTCGGCGTGGCGATCGGCCTGCCGCTGATGTGGCTGGCGGCGCGGTCATCGCCGGCTATCTTCCGCGCGGCCGCCTACCCGCTGATGGCGGTCTCGGTCATCGGCCTGCTGCTCGCCATCACGATCGGCGTGACGGCCAACGGCGCCTCCCGGTGGGTGCAGCTGGGCCCCGTCCAGCTGCAGCCGTCCGAGTTCGCGAAGCTGGCGTTCGTGCTGTGGGGGGCGGACCTGCTCGCCCGCAAGGAGAAGCTCGGCCAGCTCACCGACTGGCGCCAGCTGCTGATCCCGCTGATGCCCGGCGCCGCGATCCTCTGCATGCTGGTGATGCTCGGCGACGACCTGGGCACCACGTTCCTGCTGCTGATCATCTTCCTGGCGCTGCTCTGGGTGATCGGCACGCCGGCCAGGCTCTTCATCGGGATGCTCGCGCTGATGGGCTTCGTCATGATCATCCTGATCATGGTGGAGCCCTACCGGCTGCAGCGCATCACCGGCTTCTTTAACCCCCGCGCGCAGGCGTCGGCCACCGGCTACCAGCCCCTGCAGGGCAAGTACGCGCTCGGTTCCGGCGGCTGGTTCGGCGTCGGGCTAGGGGCCAGCAAGGAGAAATGGGGCTGGGTGCCGAATGCGTCGACCGACTTCATCTTCGCCATCATCGGCGAGGAACTCGGCCTGGTCGGCACGCTCTGCGTGGCCATGCTGTACGGCGGGCTCGCGTTCGCGGGACTGCGCATCGCGCGGCGCGTGCCCGACACCTTCATGCGGCTGGCCGCCGCCGCGGCCACGGCCTGGATCGTGGTGCAGGCGCTGGTCAACATAGGCGCGGTGATCGGCCTCATGCCGATCACCGGCGTCCCGCTGCCGCTCGTCTCCGAGGGCCTGTCGTCGCTGATCGTGACCATGGTGGCGCTGGGCATGCTGATGTCCTTCGCCAAGCGGGAACCCGGTGCCAGCCAGGCCCTTGCGGCCGCTGGTCCCGGCGTGCCGCGGCGCATCCTAAGCTGGCTGGGCCTGGCAGGTCGGCCCGGCTGAGCGCACGGCGGGCACGGCCCGCGCGGCTGACGAGCGGAAGGACGTGGCGATGAGCGTGATGCTCGCGGGCGGCGGCACGGCTGGCCACATCGAGCCCGCCCTGGCGCTCGCGGATGCGCTACGGCGCGCTGATCAGCGGATCGCGATCACCTGCCTGGGCACCGAGCGCGGCCTGGAGACCAGGCTCATCCCGAACCGCGGCTATGACCTGGCGCTGATCCCCGCCGTCCCGCTGCCGCGCAGCATCACGCCCCGGCTGCTCTCGGTGCCCGGCAGGCTCGCCTCCGCCGTCCGCGCGGCGGGCGACGCGCTCGATCAGTGCGAGGCTGAGGTGCTCGTCGGCTTCGGCGGCTACGTGGCCACGCCCGCTTACCTGGCGGCGAAGCGGCACGGCGTGCCGATCGTCGTGCACGAGGCGAATTCCCGCGCCGGGCTCGCCAACAGGCTGGGGGCGCGGCTGACCAGGCACGTATTCACCGGTCAGCCGGGCACCAAGCTGGCCCACGCCACCTGCATCGGCATCCCGATCCGCCGCGAGATAGCCGGGCTGGACAGGCTGGCGCTCAGCGACAAGGCGCGCGCGCATTTCGGCCTGCGGCCCGACCTGCCCGTGCTGCTCGTGACCGGCGGCTCGCAGGGCGCCAGATCCCTGAACCGGGCGGTGCTCGGCGCGGCAGCGTGGCTGCGGGCGGCGGGCGTGCAGGTCCTGCACATCGTCGGGCCGCGGGCCGGCCTCGACGCGGGCCCGTCGTCGCCGGCCGCGCCCTACATCACGGTGCCGTACGTGGACCGGATGGATCTCGCCTACGCGGCCGCGGATTTCGCGCTGGTCCGCGGCGGCGCGATGACCTGCGCGGAACTCACCGCGGTGGGCCTGCCCGCCGTCTACGTGCCGCTTCCGCACGGAAACGGGGAGCAGTGGCTGAATGCCGCCCCGATCGAGCAGGCAGGCGGCGGGCTGATCGTGGCCGACGCCGAGCTGAGCCCGGCATGGATCCGCGACAGGCTGCTGCCCGTGCTGCTTGACCCCGAGCTTGTCGCCGCCATGTCGGCGGCGGCCGCGGAGATGGGCCGCGGGGACGCTGACCGGGCGCTGGCCGCGGAGGTGCGCCGCGTCATGCAGGGCCGCGGCGGCCGGCCGGCCTGGCGCCGGCCATGACCGGCCAGAACGGGAGAGATGCCTGATGGCGCTGGTGACGCCGGTAGACCCGGTACCCCTCGGCGAGCTCGGCCGGGTGCACTTCGCCGGCATCGGCGGAGCAGGCATGTCCGGGATCGCCCGCATCCTGCTGGCCAGAGGGGTCGCGGTGTCCGGAAGCGACACGGCACCCTCGGACCTCCTTGACGAGCTTGCCGCGCTCGGCGCCGGCATCCACGTCGGCCACGACGGCGCCAACGTCGACGGCGCCGGCACGCTGGTCGTATCGAGCGCCATCAGGCAGGACAATCCCGAACTCGCCGAGGCGCGCCGCCGGGGAATCCGGGTGCTGCACCGGGCAGCGGCGCTCGGCTCGGCAATGCTCGGCCGCCGCGGCATCGCCATCGCTGGCACCCACGGCAAGACGACCACTACCTCGATGCTCACCACCATCCTGCGCAGCTGCGGTGCCGACCCGTCCTATGTCATCGGCGGCATCCTGGCCGAGACCGGGCTCGGGGCCGCCGACGGCAGCGGCGCGGAGTTCATCGCCGAGGCTGACGAGAGCGACGGGTCTTTCCTCATGCTCTCGCCCCATGCGGCGGTGGTGACCTGCATCGAGGCTGACCACATGGACAACTACGGCAGCCTGGCCGAGATCGAGGCGACCTTCCTGGCCTTCGCGCGCAAAATCGTGGCCGGCGGGCTGCTGGTGGCATCCGCCGACGACCCCGGTGCTCGCGCCCTCGCTGCCGCGGCCAGCGACTTCCCGGTGCGGGTGCGGACCTATGGCACGGCGGGCGACGCGGACTACCTGGTCAGCGGCGTGACCCCGCGCGGCATGGCCACTGCCCTGACGGTCACGCCGGGGCCGCGGGCGCCGGCCGGCGCCGGTGACGGCATTCCCGTGCAGATCGGGGTCCCCGGCCGGCACAATGCCATGAACGCGGCGGCGGCGCTCGCCACGGCGATCGAGCTCGGCTATCCAGCCGGTCAGGTCACCGCCGGGCTCGCCGCCTACGGCGGCGCGCGCCGCCGGATGGAGCTCAAGGGCGAGGCGGACGGCGTGCGGGTGCTGGACAGCTACGCGCACCACCCGACCGAGCTGACAGCGGACCTCACGGCCGCCAGGGACGTGGCGGCCGGCGGCCGGGTCATCGCCGTCTTCCAGCCGCACCTCTACAGCCGCACCCGGATCTTCGCCGCCGGGTTCGCCGCCGCGCTCGGCCTGGCTGACGAGGCGCTCGTGCTCGATGTGTACGCGGCCAGGGAGGATCCCGAGCCCGGCGTGACAGGGAACCTGATCGCCGCCGCCGTGCCCGGTGGCGCGATGTACCTGCCCGGCCGCGCCGAGGTCCCGGCCGCCGTCGCCGGCCTGGCGAAACCAGGCGACCTGGTGCTGACCATGGGCGCTGGCGACGTGACTGCCCTCGGCCCGCTGATCCTGGCGGCGCTGCGCGCCCGCGCGGGCGGAGACTGGTGATCCGCCGCCGCGGCTCCGCGCCGCCGGCTGAGGGTTCGCCTGCCGCCGGTCCGGCTGCCGCGGATCCGGCCCCGGTGGTCCCGTCCGCCGCGGTTCCGTCTGCGGCGGTCCCTTCTGCTGCGGTTCCGTCGGCCCCGGTTCCGTCGGCCCCGGTTCCGTCGGCCCCGGTTCCGTCCGCCGCGGACTCCGGCACCGCGTCGCCGGGTACCGGAGTCCCGCGGCGCCGCGCGAATGATCTGTGGAAGGCGGCCTTCTTCGGCCTCGCGGTCGTGGCGATCCTGGCGGGGGCAGCCTGGGCGCTGCTCGGCTCCAAGTTCCTCGTCGTGCGCGCGGTAGAGGTCACCGGGCCTCCTGCGGTGTCGCGGGCCGAGGTGATCGCCGAGGCGGGCATCCGGCTGGGCACGCCGCTGATCCGGGTCAATCCGGCCACGGTGGCCCGCCGGGTCGAGCGGATTACCCTCGTGCAATCTGCGCAGGTCCGCCGGGCCTGGCCGGACAAGATCGTGATATCAGTGCGGGCACGCACGGCCGTGCTCGCGGTGCCAGGCGGCGGCGGCTACCAGGTGATCGATAGGTTCGGCGTGGTCATGCGGCATGCGGCCAGGCGGCCGCACGGGATGCCCGTGCTGGATACGCCCGCCGCGGCGGGCCCCGCCTCGCTGCGCGGCAGCCCGTCCGTGCTTGCCGCGGCCACGGTCCTGCGCGAATTGCCCGCCCGGCTTTCGCGTTCCGTCGAGGCCATCGACGTGCCGGGTGCGGATGCGGTGACGATCCGGCTCCGCGGCGGAGTCACGATCGTCTGGGGCGGCACCGGCCAGCCCATGGCTAAGGCGAGGGAACTCGCGATCTTGATGCGCGGGCATGCGCATTACTACAACGTCAGTGATCCGGAGACGGCCGTGACCGGGAGGTGAGCGGCGAAGAACAGCCGGGCTGCGACACGCCGGGCCGCTTGATGCCCGGTTAGTTGACCCCAGTGCCGGACAACCCTACTGTCCGTATCAATCGGCAGCTTGACATAACTCTAAATCTCAACTTGAGGGTGAGAGTTGACTCGCTGGAACCGCGGAACGTGCCCTGCCGATGCTATGGGGGGCATATTCCGGCAAGCTGCTGGACGGTAATTTCCTGGGCTTGGCACGGCAAAAGGTAACTGGCCAAAAGGGCAGCGGGCGGAAACTCGATAGACGCAAACGAGCGGAAAGGTTCCTCCTCGTGGCAGCACCGCAGAATTACCTGGCGGTCATCAAGGTCGTCGGTATCGGCGGAGGCGGCGTCAATGCCGTTAACCGGATGATCGACGAGGGCCTCAAGGGCGTTGAGTTCATCGCCATCAACACCGACGCGCAAGCGCTCCTCATGAGCGACGCGGACGTCAAGCTCGACGTCGGCAGGGAACTTACCCGCGGGCTTGGCGCAGGCGCCAACCCGGACATCGGGAGCAAGGCAGCCGAAGACCACCGCGAGGAGATCGAGGAGGTCCTCAAGGGGGCCGACATGGTCTTCGTCACCGCCGGGGAGGGCGGCGGGACCGGCACGGGCGGAGCGCCCGTCGTCGCGAGCGTGGCACGCTCCCTCGGCGCGCTGACCATCGGCGTGGTAACCCGGCCCTTCGGCTTCGAGGGAAAGCGCCGGGCGGCGCAGGCCGACACGGGTATCGAGCGTCTCCGCGACGAAGTGGACACGCTGATCGTCATACCGAACGACAGGCTGCTGTCCATCTCCGACCGGCACGTCAGCGTTCTCGACGCGTTCAAGGCGGCCGACCAGGTGCTGCTTTCCGGCGTCCAGGGAATCACTGATCTGATCACCACGCCAGGGCTGATCAACCTGGACTTCGCCGACGTGAAGTCGGTGATGTCGGGTGCGGGCTCTGCCCTGATGGGGATCGGCTCGGCCCGCGGCGATGACCGTTCCGTCGCAGCCGCGGAGATGGCGATCTCCAGCCCGCTGCTTGAGGCCAGCATCGACGGCGCGCATGGCGTGCTGCTGTCAATCCAGGGCGGCTCCGACCTTGGCCTGTTCGAGATTAACGAGGCCGCGCAACTGGTCGCGAACTCGGCCGCGCCCGATGCCAACATCATTTTCGGCGCGGTCATCGACGATGCGCTGGGCGACGAGGTGCGAGTCACCGTCATCGCGGCCGGATTCGACGAGAACAGGGTCGCCAGGCCGCGGCCCGGCCGCGCGATCACCGGCTCGAGCCCCGCGGCCGCCGGCTCTGCTAGCTCCGACGGATACGGCGCAGGCTGGCGTTCCGTTTCCGTTCCTGATCGCCCGGATGCTGAGACGCCGGCCGGGGCACAGGCCGGCGGCGAGTTCGCGGACACCGCCGGGCCCGCCGAGCCAGTGGCCGGCGGAGTGACCGCAGGCGCCGGCGGGCAGTCCCCGGCGGGCGCTTCGCCGGGATTCGTGTCCGGCGAGTACGAGAGCACCAGCTTCGATGGCGTTCTCCCGTCCCGCCCGGCGGATGTCCCGGCGGCCGCGCAGCTGGCGGACGCCGGCCTGGCGGCCTCGGCGCCGCGGCCAGAGGCCGCAGTCGCGGGGCGCATCTTCGATCCCGCTACCACCCGCCGCCGGTCGGTGGTCTTTGAGGAGGACGACGAACTCGACATCCCTGATTTCCTCAAGTGAGGGCGCGCCGCGACATGTTCGCGGATGATCCATGGCTGCCCTTCGAGCTCGCTCCCGGAGTGCAGGCAGCGTTCACCAGCCGTCACGGCGGCGTGAGCGCGCCGCCCTTTGACACCCTGAACCTGGGCGGCGGCGTGGGTGACGATCCGGCCGCTGTGACCAGCAACCGGCGGCTTGCCGCCGCCGTATGCGGTCAGTCGGCGGACGCAGCGGCCTGGATGCGGCAGGTCCACGGCCCGGATGTGGCCTACCTGGCGGCCGGCCCGCTGCCATCGGCCGGCCCTGTGCCGTCGGCCGGCCCTGTGCCGTCGGCCGCCCCGCTCCCGGCCGTCGACGCGATCTTCACCGACGTCCCTGCCCGTACCCTGGGCGTGCTGGTGGCGGATTGCGCTCCGGTGCTGATCGCCGATCCGCGGGCAGGCGTCATCGGCGCGGCCCACGCCGGCCGGGAGGGCATGGCTGCCGGGGTCGTCCCGGCGCTGGTGCGCGCGATGACCGGCGCAGGCGCGGATCCCGCCTGCATGCGCGCCGTGATCGGGCCCGCCATCTGCGGCAGCTGCTACGAGGTGCCCGCTCAGCTCAGGGCGCGGATCACTGGCGCCGTACCGGAGGCCGGCTGCGTCACCGGTAAGGGCAGCCCGGGAATCGACATCGGCTCGGGAGTCGCCGCGCAGCTTGCCGCGGCGGGCGTGCGGGCGGTCAGCCGCGATCCGCGGTGCACCGCGGAGACCCCGGCGCTGTATTCCTACCGGCGTGACGGCCGGACCGGGCGATTCGCCGGCCTGATCTGGCTCGCGTGATGATGAGCAGGTGACAGACGCTCCCGGCCCGGCCGACGAGGCGCGCGGCGACGACGTGCGCCGCAGTGAGATCACGGCCGGCCTGCGGGCGGTGCGTGACCGGATCGCCGCGGCCTGCCGGGCGGCGGGCCGCAGCCCCGGAGATGTCACGCTGATCGCCGTCACCAAGACCCGGCCCGCTTCCGACATCTGGCTGCTCAGCAAGCTCGGCGTGACCGATGTCGGGGAGAACAGGGCTCAGGAGGCGGCGGCAAAGGCCGCCGAGCTCGCTGCGCTCGGCCTCGGACTGACCTGGCACTTCATCGGGCAGCTCCAGGTCAACAAGGCCGCTAGCGTGGTCTCCTACGCCGACGTGATCCACTCGGTCGACCGGCTGCGGCTGGCCAGCGCGCTAGGCTCGCGGGCCAGGAAGGCCGGCCGGACGGTCACCTGCCTTGTGCAGGTCAGCCTGGATGGCGATACGGGCCGGGGCGGCGCGGCCGCTGATCAGGTAGCAGCGGTCGCCGATGCGATAGTGGCGCAGGACGGCCTCACTCTCGGCGGGCTGATGGCCGTCGCTCCACTCGGGGTCCCCCCGGCCGGCGCGTTCGCGAAGCTGGGCGAGTTGTCGCTGAGCGTCCGGTCCGTGCATCCGGGCGCGGTGATGATTTCCGCGGGAATGAGCGCCGACCTGGAGCAGGCGATTGAGGCTGGCGCAACACACGTGCGTGTCGGTACGGCGTTGCTCGGAGGCCGGCAGACGTTCGTCAGGTAATGTCCGACGCGTGGCACGCGGCGTGAGCGGGGCTGCAACATAGCGCGACGGAGGACTGAAAGATGGCCAGCGCGATGCGCAAGATGGCGGTCTATCTCGGCCTCGTAGAGGATGATCACCGCTACGACGACCGCTACACCGACGAATACGGCTCCGACGAGTATGACGAGTACGGCGAACAGGGTGACATGCTTGATCAGGGGGATGGGCAGGAGATCCACGCTGGTCACGGTGACGTCAGCCTGGAGAACGGCCGGGCTGCGCACGAGCGGCAGGCGGCCACCCTGACCCAGACCACCGATCTGGCCAGGATTACCACCTTGCATCCGCGTACCTACAATGAGGCCCGTACCATCGGGGAGCATTTCCGCGATGGCACTCCGGTGATCATGAACCTGACCGAGATGGTCGACAGCGACGCGAAGCGCCTGGTCGACTTCGCAGCTGGCCTGATCTTCGGGCTGCGCGGGAGCATCGAGCGCGTGACCAACAAGGTGTTCCTGCTTTCCCCGGCGAACGTTGAGGTAGCTGCCGAGGACAAGGCCCGTATCGTGGAGAGGGGCTTCTTCAACCAGAGCTAGTCAGCCAGTGACAAACTACGCGGCACGGCGGTCACGTAACCATCCGGGCATCAGCCGTGCGGGCAGGGCAGGGATGTGACGCTCGTAAAAGAAATCTTGCAGTTCGTACTCGGGGTCTACCTGGCCCTGCTCGTCGGGAGGCTGATCCTCAGCTGGATACAGTCCTTCTCCAGGGACTGGAGCCCGACCGGCATCGTCCTGGTGCTCGCTGAGGTCGCCTACACGCCGACTGATCCGCCACTGAGATTGCTAAGGCGCTGCATTCCCACGGTCCGTCTCGGTACTGTGGGCTTGGACCTCAGCTTCATGGTGCTGTTCCTGGTGGTTTTCGTGCTGTTCCAGGCCGTGCAGCTGATTTGATCAGGTAGCGTCCAAAGGGGACCCAGTCCAAGCGTGCCAAGGAGACGACATGCCACTGACGCCCGCGGATGTGCGGAACAAGCAGTTCAGCACTACCAGGCTCAGGCCCGGCTACGACGAGGAAGAGGTCGATGCTTTCCTCGATGAGGTCGAAGCGGAACTTGACCGGCTGATCCAGGAGAACGAAGAGCTCCGGGGCAAGCTGGCGGAAGTGCTGCGCGGCGGCGTGGGCAGCAAGGCGCCGGTGGCGCTGAACGCTCCGCATGTCGACCCGCCCCCCGAGCTGATCGCGCCGGAACCGCCGCGCCTTGAGCCCGAGCGCAGGCCGCAAGAGGCCGTGATGATGGGCATGAAGCCGGTCGAGGACAACATGGACACGGCGGCGCGCGTGCTTGCGCTCGCGCAGCAGACCGCCGACCAGGCGATCGCGGACGCGCGGCGGGAAGCCGACGAGACACTCGGCCGTGCCAGGCGTGAGGCAGACGAGATCCTGACCAAGGCCAGGCGGCAGTCCGAGCAGATCACCAGCGACGCCAGAGCACGCGCCGAGAGCCTGGAGCGCGACGCACAGGAGCGTCACCGCCAGGCGATGGGGTCGCTCGTGCAGTCGCGCGAAGAGCTTGAGCGTCGCGTCGATGACCTGCGTGCCTTCGAGCGCGAGTACCGCAGCAGGCTCAAGGCATACCTGGAGGGCCAGCTTCGCGATCTCGAGGCGGGCGCAACCGACAGCGGAGTCTTCCCGGCCATGCCGACCGGGCCGCACTCGGCGGTTCCTGCTGGCATGGGGCGCATGGAGTCACGCAACGGCCAGCAGTCAGTCGCGAACTCGTACACCCCGCAGCCCGAGCCCGTGCCCCATACCGGCGGATTCCACCCGTCCGAGTCCGCGCAGCACGATCGCCGCTAGGCGCCCGGATTAGCGCAAGTTTCGCCCGCGGAGCCTGCCCGTGATCCGTTTCGGCGTAGTTCTGGCCGTTGTCGTGGCAGCACTCGGCCTGCTTGTCGGAGGGATTCTCACCAGCAGCCTGGTGCTGGTTTACCTGGCTATCGGCGTGAGCGCGCTGGCGGCTCTGCTGCTGGTCGTCGGGGTCGTGGTCTGGCGGGACGAGATCTTCAGCGACACCGCGACCGAAAGCGTGACCCGCCAGGCAGTCGGGCAGCAGGCCGAGACTGCCGCGGACGGGGCAGCCAGGCTGGCGGCACAAGGGTCAGCAGCCGCCGAGCCTGCCGGGACGGCCAGGAGGGCCAGGGCCGGTAAACGGGCTGCTGCTGCGGAGTCGGCCCCGGCCGGCCAGCGGCGCGCAGCCGCGGAGCCAGCCGCGGTCGCCAAGCGGCGCGGGACCGCCGATGCAGCCGGGACCACCGGGCTAGCCGGGACCACCGGGCTAGCCGGGACTGGCGAGCTAGCCGGGACTGGCGACCTGCCGGAGCCGGCGCGGCGCTTGCAGCCGCAGGAAGCCCGGTCCTTCCGTCCGAAGCCCGCCGCGCAGCCGGGCCGGGGAGCGCACGAGGATCGTGCTCAGGGCAAGCCAGCCGCTGCGGCGTCAGCATCCGGCGATCCGTGGCGACGGCCAAAGAAGCCTGCTGCCGTCGACGGCCAGCCGGAAACCGGGAAGCCGCAGCGGCCTGCTGCCAATGCCGCTGCCAATGCCGCTGCCAATGCTGCCGCTGCCGCTGCCGCTGCCGCAGCCGCAGCCGCAGCCGCAGCGGAGCCGAAAGTTGCCGGGCGCCGGCCTGGGCGGCCATCTGTTCCGGCCGCAGACTTCCCCGCGGGCGCTGTTACCCGGCGCGGCCAGGCCGCCAGCGAGCTGCCCGCAGCCACGAAAGAGAGCAAGAACGCAGGCACTGCACCCTCCATCGAGCCGGCCGAGGCCAGCCCTCCTGCCCGGGCCGGGACCCCCAGCCCGGCGACGCCGCCGGGACCTGCCGCCTTGGGCGCACAGCAAGAAGCGCGGCCGCCGCGGTCGGCTCCGTCCAGGCCGGTACCCCCGGTGCAGGCGCCCGCCGAGCCGCCAGTAGCCGCCGAGCCGCCAGTAGCCGCCGCGCCGCCAGTAGCCGCCGCGCCAGCAGCAGCCGCCCCGCCAGCTGCACCCAGGGCAGTGCCTGCGCCGAGTGAGCCAGCGCCGTCTGCGCCGAGTGAGCCAGCGCCGTCTGCGCCGCAGGGCGGGACAGCCCCGCCGTCTGCGCCGTCTGCGCCGCGGGGCGGGACAGCCCCGCCGTCTGCGCCGCCTTCCGCCTCGCCTGCCCCGCCCGCCCCGTCCGCGTCGCGGGGCGCGGCGGTGCCCCCGCCCGTGCCCGCAGCGCCGTCGGCATCCCCCGCTGGGGCCTTGCCGCCGCCCGTCTCGCCCGCCGGGGCACTGCCGCCACCGGCGCGGTCCGGCCCCGGTGCCGTCTCAGCTGCGCCGTCTGCCCGGCCGCAGGCCGGCCGGGCATCCTCCGCACCCGGCAAGGTGGCAGAGCCGGTCAGTCCCGGTCCGGCCGCTCCCGGTCCGGCCGCTCCCGGTCCGGCCGCCGCCGTTCCCGCCACAGCCAGCACCGAGGCCGCTGAGGCCAGGCCAGCCGATGATGTGGCCGATCCTGTTCGCCCCGCAGCCAGCAAGCAGGTTCCGGTGGCCGGCGGAGACGATAACCAGGAGAGTGCCGCCGGCCGCGGCAGCGAGGAACAGCCGAGCAGCGACGTCACCGTGGTTCCCGGCATCACCAGGTACCATCGCGGCGACTGCATCCTCATCCGCTTCCTCGGCGAGGAAGATCTTGAGCGCATGACGAGGGCGGCGGCTGTAGCGGCAGACTGCGTGCCCTGCAAGGCCTGCCAGCCCGATAAGACGCCCGCCGGGGCATAGCAGGGGTTATCAGTCCGGATTTAGCGCAACATTGCCCCCCGCGTGGAAAATCCGGACTGATAACCGATGGGTGGCTCTGCTATCCAGCCTGGGCCGGCTGCACGCGGCTGATCGAGAACGCCAGGCCCAGATCGGGATCGGCGTGCTCACCAGCGCCGGCGCCGGCCGCCCGCTGGCCGGCCCCAGCCCACTCACCGGGGCGCTCAGCGTACTCGGCTGCCAGCACCTCGCCGCTGATCATCGGCCCGTACTCGGTGAGCGCGGCGGCGAGTTCGGGGTCCGTCGCGGTCCAGCGCAGCGAGATCCGGTCGCTGACGTCCAGCCCGTCACGCTTGCGCGCGTCCTGCACGAGCCGCACCACCTCTCGGGCGAGCCCCTCACGGCGCAGCTCCGGCGTGATGCTCACCTCAAGCGCGACCGTCTCACCGCCGTCCGAGGCAACGGCCCAGCCGGACCTGGGCGTCTGGGTGACGATGATGTCGTCCGGCTCAAGGGTCACGGGCGAGCCGCCCGCCAGGACCGACGCAGCTCCGGCCGAGCCAAGCTCGGCCGCCAGCCCTGCCGCGTCCGCCGCCTCGATCGCTGCGGCGACCGCCGGGGTTGCCTTCCCGAAACGCCGCCCGAGCGCGCGGAAATTCGGCTTCACCGTGACGTCCACCAGGTCCTCGCCGACGCTGGCCAGCGTGTCGAGCACGTGCACGTTAAGCTCATCGGCGACCTGCCTGCGCAGCTCATCGGGCAGGCCGCCGAAACCGGCAGCGCTGACGAGCGCGCGTGCCAGCGGCTGCCGGATCCGGACGACCGCCGACGAGCGTGCCGAACGGCCAAGGTCGACCAGTCGCCTGGTCAGCGCCATCTGCGCGGACAGCTGCTGGTCGATGAGCCTTGCATCAGGCACCGGCCACGCAGCGAGGTGCACGGAGTCCGGCCCGGTGCCGCCACGCAGCACATCCCACACGTAGTCGGTAAGGAACGGGACCAGCGGCGCCATCAGCCGGGTCAGCGTTTCCAGGCAGTCATGCAGCGTGGCGAAGGCCGCCGCCCCGCCGGGAGTTCCTGGTCCCTCCCAGAATCGGCGCCTGGACCGGCGCACGTACCAGTTGGACACGTCGTCGATGAAGGCGGCGATCCGCCGCCCGGCCGCCGCGGAGTCGAACGCCTCCATGGCCGTGGTGACGTCACGCACCAGCGCGTGCAACTCGCTCAGCACCCACCGGTCGAGCACTGGCCGGGCAGCGGCAGACGGCGCCTCGCTGCTCCGTTCCGGACCCCATGCATTGCCCTGGGCGGCAGCGGCATTCGCGTACAGCACCAGGAACGACGTGGTGTTCCAGTAGGTCAGCAGGACCTTGCGGACGATCTCCTCGAGCACGCCCTGGCTGATCCTCCTGGCCGCCCATGGTGATCCGCTCGCCGCGAAGAACCAGCGCAGCGCGTCTGCCCCGCGGGAGTCCATCAGCGGAATCGGCTCGAGCACGTTGCCGAGATGCTTGCTCATCTTGCGCCCGCGGTCATCGGTGAGCAGGCCCAGGCAGAGCACGTTCTCATACGCCGACCGGCCGAAGACCAGCGTGCCGACCGCCATCAGCGAGTAGAACCAGCCCCTGGTCTGGTCGATCGCCTCGGCGATGAACTGCGCCGGGTAGGCGCGCTCGAACTCGGCCTGGTTGTGCAGCGGGGCGCCGAGCTGCGCGAACGGCATGGCTCCCGAGTCGTACCAGCCGTCGATGACCTCCGGCACCCGGCGGCCCTCGCCGCCGCATTTCGGGCACGTGATCACGACGTCGTCCACGAACGGCCGGTGCGGGTCGAGCCCGGTCAGGTCACGGCCGGCCAGCTCGGAAAGCTCGGCCAGCGATCCGGCGCAGGTGACGTGCTCGTCGGCGCAGATCCACAGCGGCAGCGGGGTTCCCCAGAACCGGCTCCGTGACATCGCCCAGTCGACGTTATTGCGGAGCCACTCGCCATAGCGGCCGTGCTTGATGGTCGGCGGCTGCCAGTTGGTCTTCTCGTTCTCCGCGAGCAACTCGTCCTTGATGGCCGTGGTGCGGATGTACCAGGACGGCAGCGCGTAGTAGAGCAGCGGAGTGCCGCAGCGCCAGCAATGCGGGTAGCTGTGCTCGTGCGGATGGGAGCGGAACAGCAGGCCCCGGTCGGCCAGGTCGCTGGCCAGTGGCTCGTCGGCGTCCTTGAAGAACATCCCGCCGACGAGCGGCACCTGCTCCTCGAACGTGCCGTCCGGCCGGACCGGATTGACCACCGGCAGGCCGTGCGCCCTGCCCGTCTCCATGTCGTCCGCGCCGAACGCAGGCGCCAGGTGGACCAGGCCGGTTCCGTCCTCCGTGGTGACGAAGGATCCGGTCACGACCCGATGCGCGCCCGGGATCTCTACCAGGCTGAACGGAGGTTGGTATGTTGCTCCCGCCAGCTTGCCTCCCGTGATCCGGGCGGTGATGTGCCAGCCCTCGCCCAGCACCCGGTCGAACAGCGCCTCCGCGACCACCACGCGGTCACCGTCGCCTGAGTTCCTGGCAACCACGTAGGTCTCGTCCGGGTGCACGGCGACCGCGGTGTTGGAGACCAGGGTCCATGGCGTCGTTGTCCAGACCAGCAGGTCCGCGCCGCTGAGCTGCGGATCGGCGCCGTCCGGCAGGGTCAGCAGCGGAAAGCGGACCGTCACGGACGGGTCGGTGACCACCTGGTAGACATCTGGCTGGCCGAGCTCATGATCGGACAGCGGGGTTCCGCATCTCGGGCAGTACGGGCTGATCCGGAAGTCCTTGACCAGCAGGCCCTTGTCGAAGATGACCTTGAGCGACCACCAGACGGACTCGATGTAGGAAGCGTCCATCGTCCGGTAGGCGCTGGCCGTGTCGACCCAGTAGCCCATCCGCTCGGTCATCGCCTCGAACGCGTCGACGTGCCGCAGCACCGACTCGCGGCACCGCTCGTTGAACTCCCTGATGCCGTAGGCCTCGATGCCCTTCTTGCTGGCCAGGCCGAGTTCTTTCTCGACCGCTACCTCCACCGGCAGTCCGTGGCAGTCCCAGCCTGCCCGGCGCGGCACGTGGAACCCCTGCATGGTCTTGAAGCGCGGGAACGCGTCCTTGAACACCCTTGCCTCGACGTGGTGCACGCCGGGCATGCCGTTCGCGGTCGGCGGGCCCTCATAGAAGGTCCAGAGCGGGCCGGCCGCGCTCTGGTCGAGGGAGCGCTGGAACACGTTCCCGTCCCGCCACCTGGCCAGTACCTCGTGCTCGATGGCCGGCAGGTCGATGACCGCGGGCAGATCAGGGAAATGCCGGCGTCGAAAGCCGGCCGCCGGGGGACTGGCGGCCGGGGGACTGGCGGCCGGGGGACTGGCGGCCGGGGGACTGGCGGCCGGGGGACTGGCGGCCGGGGGACTGGCGGCGCCGGAGCCTGGCTCCTGAGGGCTGTCTGTGCTCGTCATGGGCGGCGGCCTCCCGCGGATCGGCGCGCGAGCGGCGTATCGGGTCCGCAAGCACGGCGTTTCGCGGAGGGACGAGGCACGCCGGCGGCGGCCCCGCGGTACCACCCTCCTTGGCCGCGGTCCCGCGGGCGCCAGCCCGGTTCCTGCGACCCTCTCGGTTGAGCTTCTGCTGCCGGTTCTACTTGGCCTGGTCATGGCGGGCGGCTCGCCGCCGCCGGTACCGTCCCCGCGTGGCGGGGTGCCGTTCTTCCGGCGGCTCCGGGGTGATCTGGTCCGCTGCGCGCTGCTCCCGGGCTCGCACCGATCCCGGGTCGCTCCTAGCCGCCGCAGCGGCAGCTGTCCCCATCAGCGCCGTGCAGGATCACAGGATAACCGATAGGTCGCCCGCACTTCTCCGGCTGCGCTGGCGCGCGTGTTTGCGGTCTCCCCCGGTCACCACTTATCCTCCGGTGACTGCCCGCAAATCAAGATCGTTAAATAGCGGGCTGAGGAGGCGGAGATGGCGGCTGATGCGCGGTCGGGTGCCGCTGCTCTCCCTGTGCGGCAGGGGGAGCGGCGCTGGACCGAGGCTGAGCTAGCCGAGGTGCGCGACGAGCTGTCATCCGAGGCCGCTGAGCTGCGCGTCGAGATCGACAAGGCAGAATCGGGCATCGCCGACAGGCTCAGGGACGCGATCGCTGACGCCGGGGATGACCAGGCGGACGCCGGCGCGAAGACATTCGAGCGGGAACAGGAGCTTGCCGTTACCCACAACGCCCGTGAGCTGCTGGAGCAAAGCGAGCGAGCGCTGGCCAGGATCAATGAGGGAACCTATGGTACCTGCGAGTCCTGCGGCGAGCCGATCGGGAAGGCGCGGCTGCAGGCCTTTCCGCGCGCGACCCTGTGCGTAGCGTGCAAGCAGCGCGAGGAGCGCCGCTGACCGGGGCGGCGGCCGGCGCCGTGCCACGGCGCCGGATGGGGGTGCTGCTCGCCGTTGCCGTCACCGTGCTGGCCGCCGACATCATCTCGAAGGTGATCGTCGTCGCCACGCTGTCCAGCCGTCCGCCTGTCCGGCTTCTTGGCGGGCTGCTGACGCTGCGGGTTGACCGCAACCCGGGCGCCGCATTCAGCATCGGCACGTCCATGACCATCGTGTTCACCGCCATCGCCCTCGGCGTGATCGTCTTCATCCTGCGAACGTCGCGCCGGATCCGCAGCGTGCCGTGGGCCGTCACGCTGGGCTTGCTGCTCGGCGGTGCCACCGGCAACCTGACGGACCGGCTGCTGCGCTCACCCGGGCCGCTGCGCGGCTACGTCGTCGACTGGATCCAGCTACCGCACTGGCCGGTGTTCAACGTGGCTGATTCGGCCATCGTCTGCGGCGGCATCCTCGCTGTGCTGCTGGCCGCGCGCGGACTTCCGATCGAAGGGGCCGGGCCGGTTCGTGCCGCCAGCGGACCGGGCGGCGACGCAGGTTCCGCTGACCCCGGCAGTTCTGGTCCGGACGGCATCGCCGGGAATGCGGCGGGCGGCGGCAGCGCATGACGCAGCAGGGCCAGCGCCAGGTGCCGGTTCCCGACGGGCTGGACGGCGAGCGGCTGGATGCTGCCCTGGCGCGCATGTTCGGCCTGTCCAGGGCCAGGGCCGCGGAGCTGATCGCCACCGGCGCTGTCCTCCTCGGCGGGGCCGCGGCCACCAAATCGGACCGCGTCGCCGCAGGTGACTGGCTGGATGTGACGCTGCCCCCGCCGGTGGCAGTCCAGCCGAGGCCCGAGCCCGTTCCCGGCCTCAGGGTGGTGCACGAGGACGCCGACATCCTGGTGGTGGACAAACCCCGCGGAGTCGCGGCGCACCCCACCCCGGGCTGGACCGGGCCAACGGTGCTGCAGGGCCTGCTCGCGGCCGGTCACACGCTGGCGACCAGCGGCGCTGCCGAGCGGCAGGGCATCGTGCACCGGCTGGACGCGAACACGTCGGGGCTGATGGTGCTGGCCAAGAGCGAGCCGGCCTACAGCGCGCTGAAGCAGGCGTTCAGGGACCGTGAGGTGGATAAGCGCTACCACGCGCTGGTGCAGGGACACCCTGATCCGCTGCGCGGCACCGTGGATGCCCCGATCGGCAGGCACCCGTCCGGTGACGGCAGGTTCGCCGTCATCGCCGGAGGGCGGCCCTCGGTGACGCACTACGACACCCTTGAGGCGTTCCGGGCGGCCAGCCTCGTCGAGGTCATCCTGGAAACCGGGCGCACCCACCAGATCCGGGTGCACATGACCGCCATCAGGCATCCCTGCGCCGGTGACCGGCTGTACGGTGCGGACCCGGTGCTCGCCGCGCGGCTCGGCCTGACCAGGCAGTGGCTGCACGCGGTGCGGCTGGGCTTCGCCCACCCGGCCGACGGCCGCAAGGTGGAGTTCTCCAGCGAGTACTCGGCCGATCTCGCCAGCGCCCTCGAGGTGCTCAGCGCGGAGAGCTGACGCGGCGGCGGCGGTGCCGCCAGTGCGAGACCGCCGGGCTGCATTAACACGGAAATTCCGGCGTGCTGGAGGCCGCCGGAATTTCCGTGTTAATCGAACAGCCCCGCCAGCGCCGTGACGCCGCCGGGGCCGAGCACCCGGTGGAACTCGGCGAAGGCGGCAGGCAGCCGATCCGGCCCGGCTGCTTCCCGACTGGTTAGGATCTCGGCTTATGGCGGCCCCTTCCGTCCCGGCGTCCCCGCCAGCGCCGCGGACCCAGCCTGACCAGGCGCTCGGGGAATTGCTCCGCGAAGGGGTCACCTGGGGAGACAGCGAGGCGTGGCTGCCGGCACTGCCGTCGGGGTCGGTGGACCTGTGGTTTACCAGTCCGCCGTACGCCGACGCCCGCGCTTACAGCCGGATTCACCCTGATCGCTACGTCGACTGGTTCCGCCCCTACGCCGCGTCGATGCTGGCGGCGACCAAGGACACCGGCTGGCTGGTGCTCAACATCAAGAACCGGGTAGCCGCGAGCGGCCCGTTCCGGGGCCAGCGGCACCCCTACGTCTACGAGCTCGTCATCGAGCTGCAGCGCCAGGGCTGGCGCTGGCTGGAGACGTACATCTGGTCGAAGCCCAACGCCGTCCCCGGCCGGTTCGGGCCCCGGACCAAGGACAGCTTCGAGTACGTCTATGCATTCGCCAAGGGGCCAAAGCCGTACTTCGACCTCGACGCCATTCGCGTGCCCTACCGGACGGCGCCGGCCGAGATCGCCCGGCGCAAGCTCGACAAGCTCGGCCGGCGCAACACCGACGCGGGCTTCGGGCGCGACCGGACGACGACATACCTGCGTGGCGGCGCTGACCCTGGCAATGTCGTGTCCGTGCCGCAGACCTACAACCAGCACAACGGAGCCGGCGGCCACACCGCCGCGATGCCCGAGGCCCTGGCCGGGTTTTTCGTGCAGGCATGCTCGCCCGGAGGCGGCGTGGTGCTTGATCCCTTCGCAGGATCAGGAACTACCGCGGTCGTTGCCCGCCGTCTGGGCCGGCGGGCCGGCGGACTGGAAATTCACCGCGGTTTCGTCGACGCCGCGCTGGAGCGGTTGCGCGCCGGTGAGCCCGACGATGTGCCGATAGTCATCCAGCTCGCGCACTGAGACCAGCGTGCGCCAGGCACGGCGATGCGCCTCTGCCGGGAGGGGGCAGTGCGCTACCGAGACGGATCGGCGCGCCACACCGGCAACGGACGTCTCCGGCCGATATGGTCGAAGGCACCGGACCGGCGTGGCTGCCGGCGGCAAGGCCGGGAGGCGGTACTTCATGGCGGCAGCCCCGTCCGGGAACCAGGCAGACGGCAATTTTGTGCATCTGCACGTGCATACCGAGTACTCGATGCTGGACGGCGCCGCCCGGCTGAAGGAGCTCTTCGCCGAGTGCCAGCGCACCGGGATGCCCGCCATCGCGATGACCGATCACGGCAACGTGTACGGCGCCTACGACTTCTGGTCGAAGGCCAGCAAGGCCGGGGTCAAGCCGATCATCGGCATCGAGGCGTACGTGGCCCCCGAGAGCCGCGCGCTCAAGAAGCCGGTCAAGTGGGGCGACCCGAGCCAGAAGGACGACGACATTTCGGGTGCCGGCGCCTACACCCACATGACGCTGCTCGCGGAGACGACCGAGGGCATGCACAACATTTTCCGGCTCTCCTCGCTGGCGTCCCTGGAGGGGTTCTTCCGCAGGCCGCGGATGGACCGCGAACTGCTCGCCAGGTACTCCAACGGGATCATCGCGACCACCGGCTGCCCCAGCGGCGAGGTGCAGACCAGGATCCGGCTCGGCCAGTACGACCAGGCCGTCCGGGCCGCGGCCGACTACCGGGACATCTTCGGGCCGGGCAACTTCTTCGTCGAGATCATGGACCACGGGCTGGGCCTGGAGCAGCGCACCAGGGAAGGCCTGAAGCGGGTAGCGACCGACCTGTCGCTGCCCTACGTGGTGACCAACGACTCGCACTACACCAGGCCCGAGGACGCCCGCGCGCACGGGGTCCTGCTCTGCGTGCAGACCGGTACGAACATGGCCGACCCGAACCGGTTCAAGCTCGAGGGCGACGGCTACTACGTGAAGAGCCCGGCCGAAATGCGGGCCATCAGCACGGCGGAGGAGTGGCAGGCCGGCTGCGACTCCACCCTGCTCATCGCGGAGCGGGCGGACGTCACCTTCACCAAGTCCAACCTGATGCCCCGCTTCCCGCTGCCGGACGGCGAGACCGAGCAGAGCTGGCTGCGCAAGGAAGTCTGGGCCGGGATGGACCGCCGGTACCCCGACGGCTATGACGAGCAGCGCCGCCAGCAGGCCGAGTACGAGATCGGCGTCATCGAGCAGATGGGCTTCTGCGCGTACTTCCTGGTCGTCGCCGACTTCATCATGTGGGCCAAGCGGAACGGCATCAGGGTGGGGCCGGGCCGCGGCTCCGGCGCCGGGTCGATCGTGGCGTACTCGCTCGGCATCACCGACCTCGATCCCATCTATCACGGCCTGGTCTTCGAGCGCTTCCTCAACCTCGACCGCGTGACGATGCCGGACTTCGACATCGACTTCGACGAGCGCCGGCGCGGTGACGTCATCCGGTACGTCACCGAGCGCTATGGCGACGACCGGGTCGCGCAGATCATCACCTACGGCACGATCAAGGCCAAGGCCGCGGTCAAGGACTCGGCCCGGGTGCTCGGCTTCCCGTACGCGCTCGGTGACCGGATCACCAAGGCCTTCCCGCCGGCCGTGATGGGCAAGGACATCCCGCTGTCCGGGATCTTCGACCCCGATCACCAGCGGCACGGCGAGGCGGGCGAGCTCCGCGCGCTGTATGAGGCCGAGGCAGAGGTCCGCCAGGTGATCGACACCGCCCGCGGGCTGGAGGGCCTGATCCGGCAGCCCGGCGTGCATGCCGCCGGGGTGATCATGAGCAGCGAGCCGCTGATGGACCACATCCCGGTCTGGAAGCGCGAGGCCGACGGCGCGATCATCACCCAGTTCGACTACCCGGCCTGCGAGGACATCGGGCTCCTGAAGATGGACTTCCTCGGCCTGCGTAACCTCACGGTGCTGGAGGACGCGATCGCCGGGATCGCCGCCAACCGCGGCATAAAGATCGACCTGGACACGCTAGCGCTGGACGACAAGCCCACCTACGAGCTGCTGGCCCGCGGCGACACCCTCGGCGTGTTCCAGCTCGACGGCGGCCCGATGCGGGCGCTGCTGCGGGCGATGCGGGCCGATAAGTTCGGTGACATCGCCGCGGTCATCGCGCTGTACCGGCCCGGGCCGATGGCGAGCGCGCCCGTGTACGCGGACCGCAAGACCGGGCGCAAGCCCGTTATCCCGATCCACCCGGAGCTGGCCGAGCCGCTGCAGGAAATCCTCGGCGAGTCCTACGGGCTGATGGTCTACCAGGAGGACGTCATGTCCGCCGCGATCGTCCTGGCCGGCTACACGCCCGGCAAGGCGGACCTGCTCCGCTGGGCGATGGGCAAGAAGAAGAAGGAGATCCTGGACAAGGAGTACGAGTCGTTCTCGGCCGGCATGCGGGACAACGGCTACTCCAAGGACGCGATCAAGACCATCTGGGACACCCTGGTCCCCTTCTCCGGCTACGCGTTCAACAAGGCGCACGCGGCCGGGTACGCGCTGATCTCGTACTGGACCGCCTACCTGAAGGCCAACTTCCCTGCCGAGTACATGGCCGGCCTGCTGACCTCCGTGGCCGGCGACAAGGACAAGTCGGCCCTGTACCTGAACGAGTGCCGCCGGATGGGCATCAAGGTGCTGCCGCCGGACGTGAACGCCTCCACCGCGATGTTCACCCCGGTCGGCACCGACATCAGGTTCGGCATGGCCGCCGTGCGCAACGTGGGCACGGCCGTGGTGGACGCGATCGTGGCGGCACGCACGTCCAAGGGGGCGTTCACCAGCTTCGCCGAATTCCTGCGCAAGGTTCCGGTGAACGTCTGCAACAAGCGCGTGATCGAGTCACTGGTCAAGGCGGGCGCCTTCGACTCCTTCGGCAGCCCGCGCAAGGGCCTGGTGCTCATCCATGAGCAGGCCATCGACACCGTGATCGACGTCAAGCGCAACGAGGCCATCGGCCAGGATTCGCTCTTCGGCGAGGACACCGAGACCGCGGCAACCTTCGACGTGCCGGTGCCGGCCGGTGAGTGGGAGAAGCCCTCGCTGCTCGCCTTCGAGCGGGAAATGCTCGGGCTCTACGTTTCCGACCATCCGCTGCTTGGCCTGGAACATATCCTCTCGTCGGCTACCGACTGCTCGGTAGCCCAGCTCGTCGGGTCAGCCGCAGAGGAGCCAGAACGCAGTTCAAGGGGCGAGCGCGGAGACGGCCAGCTGGTCACCGTCGGGGGCATCCTGTCCGGCGTGCAGCGGAAGGTAACGAAGCAGGGCAATGCCTGGGCAGCGGCGACGCTCGAGGACCTGGAGGGCGCGATCGAGGTGCTGTTCTTCCCCTCGACCTACCAGGCCGCGCTGACCATGATCATCGAGGATGCGATCGTCGTGGTGAAGGGGCGGCTGGACCGGCGGGAAGACCAGCCCAAGCTGGTCGCGATGGAGGTGAGCGTCCCCGAGCTGCCCACCGGGGAGGACGGCCCTTTCGTGGTGTCGATCATGGAAGCCCGGTGCGTTCCGCCGGTCGTCGAGCGCCTCAAGGAGGTGCTGCGGACCCACCCCGGCCACGTGGAGGTTCACCTGCGCCTGCTCAGCGGCGACCGCATGAAGAAGATACGGCTGGATGACAAGCTGCGGGTGAAGCCATCCCCCTCGCTGCTCGCCGATCTCAAGCAGCTGCTCGGCCCTGGCTGCGTGGGCTAGGCGTCGCGGCTGGCCTGGACGAGACGGCGGGCTGGTCATCGCGGTTCCGGCCTGGCGAGAGTAGCCCTGCCGCGAAGCGCCGCGCCCGGTGACGTAGCCTTCTGCGGAGAATGGCGGATACCGGCGAGATCCCTTTTTCCGCCCGGCCCGACTCCTCCCGGCCAGGCGGCGATCACGCCGCTGCCGCCACCGCAGGGAGCACGAGCAGGCTGCTGCTCACGGCCGCGGCCGTGTTCGCGGTGCTCGTCGCGGGCAGCGCGCTCGTCGGCCTCCTCGCCGGATACATCTGGACCGCGGTGGCGCCGCACGCGCTGGTGGTCACCACCGGCGGCGGGGCAGCCGACGTGGTGAACCCGGAAACGAGCGCGTTCATCGCCGCCGACGGCTGGTTCGCTGCGCTGTGCGCCCTCGGCGGCGCGGCCTGCGGGCTGGCCGGGTGGGCGCTCGCGGTACGCAGGCATGGCGTGCCGGCCGTGCTGGGCCTGCTAGGCGGCGGGGTAGCCGCCGCGCTGGCCGCGCGGTGGATCGGCCAGCGCTCCGGCCAGGCCGCCTTCAACCACCTGCTTGCCGTCAGCAGGCCGGACACGGTCCTACGGGCACCGCTGTCGCTGGGCGCGCATGGTGCCATCGCGTTCTGGCCGCTGGCCGCCGGGCTCGTGGTCGGCGGCGTCGAGGCAGCCGGGCTGCTGCGCGGCCGGCGCCTCGGCGCAGCCGTCGCGGCAGGGCCGGCCATCGGGCCGGCCGAGCCCGCCGTGCCTGATGGCGCTGACGGGTGGTAACGCCGCCTGGCGCGTCAGCTGCCCGCCATGGCGGCGCCGACGATGCCAGCGTCATTGTGCAAGGCGGCCGGCACGACCGGGGCGGTGAGCCCGGTCAGCAGCGGCAGAAACTTATCCGACTTCCTGCTGATCCCGCCGCCGATGATGAAAAGCCCGGGTGACAGCAGCGCCTCCATGCGCTGCAGGTACTCGTCTACCTGCCCGGCCCACTTTTCCCAGCTCAGGTCGTGCTCCTCCTTGGCGTGCTCGGAGGCGCGCTTCTCGGCGTCCTTGCCGCGGATCTCGATATGGCCGAACTCGGTGTTCGGCACCAGGACCCCGCCGTTGAACAGCGCACTGCCGATCCCGGTCCCGAGAGTCAGCATCAGCACGGTGCCCTGATGCCCCGCGCCGGCCCCGAACTTCATCTCGGCAAGGCCGGCCGCGTCGGCGTCGTTGATCATGACGACCTGCAGGCCGGTGGCCTTGCCGAAGAGCCCGCGCGCGTCCATCCCGATCCAGGCCGGGTCAAGGTTGGCGGCGGTCCTGGTAGTCCCGTCGGTGATCACGCCGGGAAACGCGATTCCGGCCGGGCCGCTCCAGCCGAAGCCGGTCACGAGCTCGCGCACGGCGGCGGCGATCGCGTCGGGCTCGGCAGGATGCGGCGTGGCCACCTTGACGCGCTCGGCCACCAGCTTTCCTGTCGTCACATCCACCGGCGCCACCTTGATGCCGGTGCCGCCAATATCGACGCCAAGTATGTGCACTGCGGGCCTCCCTCGCCTTAGTCGTAGCCCTAGGTACGCGCAGGGACAGCGTAGGCGGTGGGCGGTCGCCGAGTGCGGCGACGGTCTCGCTGGCTAGCGGCGGCGGCGGCACGCTACCGTCGCTGCCATGGACCGTTTCGTCGCGGTGCCGGCCGGGGCGGCCAGCCGCGAGGAGCTTGAGCAGGCCTTGGCGCCCGTTATCGTGCACCCGATCGCGGACCTGCCGCTGACGGGCAGGAGAGCCGATGGCGGCCGCTAGCCCGCCCGGGCCGGCCGGCATTCGCGATGTCGCCAGGATTGCCGGAGTCTCCGTCGCGACGGCGAGCCTGGCGCTCAACGGGCAGCCGGGCGTTGCGGACGAGACGCGGCGGCGCACCCTGGCCGCGGCCGAGCAGCTCGGCTACCGCGCCAACCCGCAGGCGCAGGCGCTCCGGCGGGGACGCACCACCACCTATGGCTTCGTGGTGCGTAACTTCGCCAACCCGTTCTTCCTCGAAGTGCTGAGCGGCGCCCAGCAGGTTGCGGCCGAGTCGGGAGCGACCCTGCTCGTCCTGGACTCGCGCTACTCGCTGGAGCGCGAGCGCCGGCACGTCAAGGAGCTGGCCGCGCAGCGCGTGGCCGGGCTGGCGATCGCCCCGGTCGGGAGCGGTGAGTCGATACGGCTCTGGCAGGATTTGCGCCCCGGGGCGCCAGTGGTTGCGCTGAACGGGTCGGCGGACGGCATCACGGGCGTCTCACGGGTCCGCCCGGACGCTACCGCGGCCGTCGAGCTGCCCATGCGCCGCCTGGCTGAGCTCGGCCACGCCTGCGTCGCGTTCCTGTCGGCGCCGCGCGACCTGATGGCCGACCCCGACCGGCTGCGGCACTTCCGGCGCCTCGCCCGTCAGCTCGACGTGCGGCCCCGTGTCATGTACTCCCTGCTCACGATGGCCGACGTGCAGCGGGCTGCGCTGACGTTACTGTCCTGCCGGGACGCCCCGACCGCGATCATCACCAACTCCGACTACACAGCGCACGCGATCTACAAGGCCGCCCGCCAGCTCTCGCTGCCGGTCGGGCGGGGATTGTCGGTCGTCGGGCATGACGATCTCCCCACGTCCGAGCTGCTCGACCCGCCGCTGGCGACCATCCGGATGGATCAGCAGGCCATGGGCCGCGCGCTGATGATGCGGCTACTCGAACCGGGGCCGCCGGACGACTACATCGCCGACGTCGAGCTGGTCCAGCGCGCCTCGCTGCAGCCGCCCGATATGCCCCGTTCAAAGCCTTGCTGACCTGCCTCGATGAACATCAGGTTGCCGTCGGCGTCATCTCGGTAACTTCCCTTGACACCCCCTCGCCGGCTGCGTCAGCATACCGATGCTAAACGTTTTAGGCATTTGGCCTGAATGGTGTTTGGCGGGATGGTCAGCCAGCCTGCAGGCATTGCGGCGCCATGGCCTTTGGACGGACGCGACGGGGATGGGGAAGTTGACAGGAGGCATTCGCGTGAGATCACCATATCGATTGGGGCTCGTAGGACTTAGTGCCCTTGCACTGCTGGCCGCTGGGTGTTCGTCGGGTTCTTCGACAGCCAGTGGCGGGACCAACTGGTCCACGGTCACTTCCGTCTCGGCCGGGGGCGGCATGGCCAAGCTGATCGCCGCGGCCAAGAAGGAGGGCACGCTCAACGTCATCGCGCTGCCCCCGACCTGGGCGAACTACGGCACCATCATCAAGGACTTCACCGCGAAGTACGGGATCAAGGTCAATTCGGCCAACCCGGACGGCACCAGCCAGCAAGAAGTCAACGCGATCAAGCAGGAGAACGGCACCGCCGCCGCGCCTGACGTCGTCGACGTCGGACAGGCCGTCGCGCTGGTGAACACCAGCCTGTTCGCGCCGTACAAGGTCAGCACCTGGAGTTCCATCCCGGCTACCCAGAAGCAGGCAAACGGCCTCTGGTACGAGGACTACGGCGGCTACATGGCGGTCGGCTACTCGTCTAAGTTCGGCACGATCACCTCGCTGAACCAGCTGCTCGGCTCGAAGTTCAAGAACGCGGTCGCGCTGAACGGCAACCCGACCTCGGCCAACGCCGCGCTGAACGGCGTGATGATGGCGAACCTCGCCGAGGGCGGAACGGCCAGCAACATCGCCAAGGGCGTGGCCTTCTTCCACAGCCTCAAGGAGGCCGGCAACTTCTCGCCGGTATCGGCGACCGGCGCCTCGATCAAGGCGGGCACCACCCCGGTCGTGTTCAACTGGGACTACCTCAACCTGCCGAGCTACGTGGGAGTGTCGAACTGGAAGGTGTTCGTGCCGTCGAACGCCGTGCTGGGCGGCTACTACGCGCAGGCCATCAACAAGAACGCGCCGCACCCGGCCGCGGCCAGGCTGTGGGAGGAGTTCCTCTACTCCCAGGCCGCCACTGGTGGCCAGAACCTCTGGCTGCAGGGCGGTGCCCGGCCGGTCGAGGAAGCAGCGATGACCTCGGGCAAGAGCATTGATGCAGCGGCGGCCGCGAAGCTGCCGCCGGTCTCGGGAACGCCGGTGTTCCTGACCCTGGGCCAGAACACCAGCGCCGCCAATTACCTGGCGGCGAACTGGGCCAAGGCCATCAGCTAGCGAGGGAATGTGGCCGTCGTAGCAACGACTGAGCCCGGCGCCCGGCCCGCGAGGGCCGGGCGCCGGGCTTCTATCCCCGGCTGGGTCGGCACTGTGCCGTTCCTCGCCTACGTCGGTGTCTTCCTGCTGCTGCCTACCGGGATCGTGATAGTCGACGCGCTGAAGAATCCCAGCGGCGCGTGGCAGTTCTCCAGCGTCACCGAGCTCGGCAACCCGCTGGTGCGCACCTACTTCATCGGCTCGCTCAAGCTGTGCCTGATCTCCTCCGTGATCGGGGCGGTGTTCGGCGCGATCCTGGCGTACGCCGTGGCGTCCGGGAACCCGGACGGCGTGGTGCGCCGGCTGTACCTGGCGGCCTCGGGCGTCCTCGCCCAGTTCGGCGGCATCACGCTGGCGTTCGCGTTCCTCACGCTGCTTGGCCCCGTCGGCCTGCTGGCGCACGCCAGCTGGTTCTACGACTTCCCCTGGGGCATCGCGCTGATCTACGCATACTTCGAGATCCCGCTGATGGTGCTGGTCTTCATGCCCGCGATCGACGGGCTCAAGGTCCAGTGGCGCGAGGCGTCGGAGAACCTGGGCGCGTCGGCATGGCAGTACTGGCGGCACGTCGGCGGCCCGCTGCTGGCACCGGCCTTCATCGGCTCGACGCTGCTGCTGTTCGCCAACGCCCTGTCCGCCTTCGCGACGATCGAGGCATGGGAGAGTCAGATCGCGTATATCGTGCCGCAGCAGATCAGCATTTCGCTCAGCAGCGAGGTCGGGCTGTCCAATATCAATTATGCCGACGTGCTCGCCCTGGGCATGATGGTCATGGTGGCCATCATCATGACGGGATACGCCTTGCTGCAGCGGAGGGCATCACGATGGCTGCGGTAACGTCGCTGGGCGAGTCGTCCCTTGACAGGCCGGCCGAGCGCCCGCGCGGCATGCAGGCCCGCCGGCGCCGGCGGCTGAACTTGTTCCGCTACCTGGTCTTCACGGTATTCGGGCTGTTCTTTATCTTGCCGCTACTGGCGATGACCCGGTTCTCGCTGGAGGGCCGCACGCTCGGCACGTGGTCGCTGACGGCCTGGAAGCAGATCGTCTCCTATTCCTTCCCGGACCTGCCCCCGCTGCTGCCCGCCATCGAGATCACGCTGGAGCTGGCCGTCATCTCCTGCGTCATCGTGCTGGTGCTGCTGGTGCCGACCATGGTCTGGATCCGGCTGCGGGTGCAGTGGCTCAGCCGGATATTTGAGTTCCTCTGCCTGCTGCCGCTCACCATCCCCGCGATCATCCTGGTGGTCGGCCTCGCCCCGATCTACAACTTCATCAGGCACTACGAGCTATCCGCGCTCATGCTGTTCTGGGCCTACGTGATCCTGGCGCTGCCCTATGCCTACCGGGCGCTGTCGGCCGGGCTGAACGCGATCGACGTGCCGACCCTTTCCGAGGCCGCCCGCAGCCTCGGGGCCAGCTGGTTCACCGTGATCACCCGGGTGATCGTGCCGAACATGTGGCAGTCGATCCTGAACGCCACGGTGCTGACCTCGGCCCTGGTACTCGGCGAGTTCACCATCGCCTACCTGCTGCTGTACACCAACCTGCAGGTGGAGCTGTTTTCCATCAGCCGCAACACGCCGAACGCCTCGGTGATCTTCTCCACCTCGGTTGCCTCGCTGATGTTCGCCTTCGCTCTGCTGTTGATCCTGTCCTTTGCCGGGCGCCGCCGCCAGCGCGGCCGGGGATGAGGTAGCGCACATGACATCGCCAATGACCAGAACGCAGGACGGCACGGCACGGGCCGGGGTCGAGGTGCGGATGGACGGGCTGAGCCGCCACTACGGCCCGGTCGTCGCGCTGGATAAGCTCGACCTGACCGTCCAGGCGGGCGAGCTCATCGCGCTGCTCGGCCCGTCCGGCTGCGGCAAGACCACCACGCTCCGCCTGGTCGCGGGGCTGGAGGACGCCGACGCCGGCCGTATCACCGTCGGCGGCAAGGACATCACTCACCTGTCGGCCAGCAAGCGCGACATGGGGATGGTATTCCAGGCCTACTCGCTGTTCCCGCACATGACCGCGCGGCAGAACGTGGCCTTCGGGCTGCGCCTGCGCCGGATCGCCGCGGCCACGCGGGACAAGCGGGCGATCGAGATGCTCGAGCTGGTGGGCCTCTCCACCCAGGCCGACCGGTATCCGCACCAGCTCTCCGGCGGGCAGCAGCAGCGGGTCGCGCTGGCCCGCGCGCTGGCTATCGAGCCGCAGGTGCTGCTGCTTGACGAGCCGCTCTCCGCACTGGATGCCAAGGTCCGGGCGCAGTTGCGCGACGAGATCCGCCGGATCCAGCTGGAGGTGGGCACCACCACGCTGTTCGTCACCCATGACCAGGAGGAGGCGCTGGCCATCGCGGACCGGGTCGGCGTGATGAAGGACGGCCGGCTGGAGCAGCTCGCGCCGCCCACCGATGTGTACTCGCGCCCGGCGACCTCGTTCGTCGCGGAGTTCGTCGGCCTCACCAACCGGCTGGCGGGCACGGTCAGCGGGCAGACGGTGACAGTGCGCGGACGCGACCTGCCGCTGGTGGACCCCTCGACCCCGGCCGGGCCGGCCACCGCGCTGGTGCGGCCCGAGGCGGTCACGCTGGCATCGGACAGTACCGGCGACTCCGGGCCGCTGGTCGGCACGGTCATCGCCGTAACGTTCCTCGGCGCGACCAGCCGGGTCACCGTCGACCTGGGCGACACCACGATCCTGGCCCAGCTCACGACCGCGGATGCTGCCGAGCTGCCAGCCGGCAGCCGCGTCGCGCTGACGATCCGCCCGGATCCGGTGCTCGTGTCCGCTGATTCACCGGCCCTGAGCGAGGCATGAGCGGACCGCACCCGCCGCTGACCACCGACCGCCGTCTCGGGCCCGGCGCGGTGCTGCGCCGCGGGACCAGCGCGCCCTACCGGGCCGTCGGGATCATCCCGGGCGAGCCGCACATCGTCCGCGAAGAACTCAGCGCGCCCGATCCCGGGCAGCCGCGGCGCGGCCCGCGGCCGCTGCTCAGCCTGGTTCACGTCACCGACCTGCAGCTCGCTGACGTGCAGTCGCCGACGCGGTTCGAGTTCCTCAACCGGTACTTCGCCGATCCGAGGTACGCCAACATCGTGCCGGTGCAGCGCCCGCAGGAGGCACTGACCGCGCACGCGGTCGACGCCACGCTGCGTACGCTCAACGCCGTGCGCGGCCCGGCCACCGGGGTGCCGCCACAGCTGGCGGTGACCACGGGTGACGCGATCGACAACGCGCAGTGGAACGAGATGCAGAACTTCCTCGCGCTGTTCGACGGCGGGCTCGTGAAGCCGGATTCCGGCGCTCCGGGCTATACGGGGGTCCAGTCGCTGGACTGGCCGGACGATATCTTCTGGAAGCCGGATGGCGCCGGCCCGGATGGCTACGACATTTTCCGGCGCGAGTTCGGCTTCCCGCATTACCCGGGGCTGCTGAGCCGCGCGCTGCGCGAGTTCTCCGCAACTGGGCTGAGCGTCCCCTGGCTTTCCTGCTTCGGCAATCACGAGGCACTCCACCAGGGCGTCGGGGCGGTAACCCCGGCCCTCGCCGACGCGCTCGTCGGCGGCAAGAAGCCGCTGGCGCTGCCTGCCGGCTTCGACCATGACCGCGCGCTGGAGCTGTTCACCGAGCGGCCAGAGACCTTCATGGCCGGCCCTGCCAGGGCAGTCAGCGCTGATCCCGGCCGCAGGCCTATCACCAGGCGGGACTTCGTCGAGGCGCACTTCCAGCCGGGCTCGCGCCCGTTCGGGCACGGCTTCAGCGAGCAGAACCGGCTCGACGGCACGGCGTACTACGTCCATGACACGCCGGCCGCCCGGCTCATCGCGCTGGACACCAACTGCCTCACCGGCGGCGCCGCCGGATGCATTGACCGTGATCAGGCGCGGTGGCTGGAGGCGCGGCTGGCTGAGGTGCACTCGTCCTACCGGGCGGCAGACGGGGGCGAGGTGCGCACCGGCCACGATGATCGCCTGGTCATCATCTTCTCCCACCACGGGATAGACACGCTCACCAATACCCGTTACCCGACCGGCGCGGCGGGCAACGGGGCAGGCGGCGCGGCGGGCAACGGGGCGGGCGGCGGGGCGGCGCTCGGCTCGGGTGAACTGCTCGCGCAGCTGCACCGCTTCCGCAACGTCGTGCTGTGGCTGAACGGCCACACCCACACCAACGCCGTCCGGCCGCGCTGCGACCCGGGCAACCCGGCGCGCGGGTTCTGGGAGGTCACCACGTGCGCCATCATCGACTGGCCGTGCCAGGCGCGGCTGGTCGAGCTCATCGACAATGGCGGCTGCCTGTCCATTGTGTGCACCATGGTTGACCACGACACGCCGGTCGCACCCCGGTCGCTGGAGTCCATCGACGGCCTCGCCTCGCTGCACCGGGAACTCGCTGCCAATGTCCCCTTCCGCGGCGCCGAATCGGAGCTGTCCGGTATGACTGCCGATCGCAACGTGGAACTCCGGATGGTGCCGCCGTTCCCGCTGGAACGCGCCGCCGCCGGGTTAGCCGGTCGTGACCGCCTGCCCGGGGCGGCGGCGTAGCTCAGAAATGCCTGCGTGCCGCGCTGAGCGCGCCGACGTCGGCCTCGCTGCCGTCGAGCCTGACCTGCGCCACGGCCGTCCGGCCGAGTGCCCACAGCGTCAGCTCCGCCGGGGGGCCCGTGACGGTGACGACCGGCGTGCGGGCGTTGGCAGTCAGCCGGATGCTCGGCGTGCCCGACCGGGTCGCCGTCGGCTCATCGGACCTGACGAACTCGACTCCGACCGGTGCCTTGCGCAGAATCAGCCTGGCCATCCTGAGGCGCTGCCAGAGCGCCTCAGGCAGGCCAGGATCAATCTCCCGTGGCTGCCAGCCCGGCTGTGCCCGGCGGACATCCTCGTGATGCACGAAGAATTCCACCACGTTGGCCCGCTCGTCCATGCCGGGCAGCCCGAACAGCGACAACCGGGGCGGACCGTTCCTGATGGTCTCGACCAGGCGCGGGTAGGGGGTCCGGCTCGTCAGCTTGCGCTGCGCCCGCCGTGTGTGGCCAGCCAGCGGCCCGCCAAGCATGCCCGCGCCCGCGTCCGGCCGGTGCTCCCTGAGCACCAGGTGGGAGGCGAGGTCGAGGGTGGTCCAGCCCTCGCACAGGGTCGGCGCGGCAGGGCCTGTCTCATCCAGCAGCGCGCACAGGGCTGCGCGCTCATCCCGGGCATACCTCATCCGGTGATCGTAGGTCACCCTCCGGCGCGCGGGAACGGCGCACAGTGCCCAGGGCGAGCAGGGCCGGCCCGTCAGGCCTGATCGGTGCGCCACCGGCCTATCCTGGCGGCGGCCGCCGCCGTCGCGGGGGATACCGTGCCGATAGCGGCCCACGGTGCCGCGGCCGACTCCGGGACCAGCGGGCACGGGCCAATGGCAGCAGAGGCGAACGGCTCCGCGGCGTGACAGCGGCACCGCATAGGGAGGCACGATGGGCGCGAGTCAGCTCCGCCGCCTTTCCCCGCGCGGCGAGATGATGCTCGTGCTCTTGCTTGGCCTGGCCGGCGCCGGCCTGGTGTTCCTGGCCGTCCGGCAGGGCTGGGCACAGGTGCGGACGGCCGCCCCGCGGCCGCTCCCGGGTAGCGATGTCGCCGTCACCGGCCAGGATCTCGTGCCGGCCGCTGGTGCGCTGGCGGTAGCGGCACTGGCCAGCCTGGCGGCCGTGCTGGCGACCCGCGGCCTGGTCCGCAGGCTAGTCGGGCTGCTGCTGGCCGGCTTCGGCATTGGCATCGCCGCGGCCGTCAGCGCGGGCGTCACCGCGGCGGACGCGATCGCCGCAGTGGCCGGCAGTGCCGGGTCGGCGGGCGGCGCTGGCTCGGCGGGCGGCGCGGGCTCGGTCACCGGAGGCTCAGTCAGCGGGGGCTCCGCCGCGTCCGGCGGCGCGCAGGGGGGCGCACCTCCCATCGCCGGGTTCCCGGCACACGTGGTCATGACGAGCCTCCCGTGGCACGAGCTCGCGCTGGCCGGGGCGGCGGCCGCCGCCGCTGCGGGGCTGCTGGTGGCATGGCGGGCGACGAACTGGCCCGTTATGTCCAGCCGGTTCGACCCGCCAGCGCGCGCCAGGCCGCGCCAGGCCGCGATCGGGCCGCGCCAGGCCGCGATCGGGCCGCCGCGCGCACCGGCCGCTGGCGGCGATACGGCCGCCATCTGGGAGTCGCTCAGCCGGGGCGAAGACCCCACCGACGGCGGGCCGGGGGAGCGGGCACTGACCGAGCAGGACCGTACTGAGCCGGCCGGGAGCGCAGGGAGCGGGACCGAAGGAAACCGGCCGGGCATGAAATCAGCCGGGAATCGGGATTAGGCTCCCAGTCATGATCCCGGTATTACCGAGATCGTGGAGGTGAGTAGTGAGCCGAGTGGAGCGCGCAGCAGGGCGCGGCACGGCCCGCACGGCGCAGTCCAGCGGCCCCGGCGGCGGCCCGCGGCCAGCGGGCAGCCCGCAGCATGAGCTGGTCAGGCTGGTGACGCGGCTGGTCGTGGCGCAGACCGCGCTGGCAGCGGCGATCGGGCTGCCGTACAGCCGCCGCCACCTGCCTTCGATCCTCATCACGCTCATGCTGGTGGCAGCGCTCTGGGGGCTCGCCCTGGTGGTTCGATCGGGTACCCACGCCGCCTGGATTTTTGCAATCGGATTCGAGACCGCCTTTATCCTCTTCGGCCTCTTCCGGTTCTTCACCTCGCGCTACCTCGGGGGCACTCTCCTCGCCATCCTCGCCCTGGGCACCTTGTTCCATCCGGCGGTCGCGCGGGTATTTACCACCCAGCCGGGACGCGCCCGGCAGGGCTTCGGCGAGACCGGCGTGGCAGACGGTGCCGAAGGTGCGCTCGAGGGCGGCGCCGCCAGCTGACATCGGGCTCCCCGCCAGGGGGGCATGCGAGGGCTAACGACGCGCTCGGTACGATCGGGGACGTTAAGCATCCCACCCGAGGGGGCGGCAGAACCGCGTGAGCGTGCTCGACGAGATCCTCGACGGGGTCCGCGCCGACCTCATGACACGTCAGCAGCGGGTGCCGCTAGAGCGCCTCAAAGAGGCGGCGTGCAGGAGTACGGCGCCACCTGACGTGCTAGCGGCGCTCAAGGGCGACGACATCGCCGTGATCGCCGAAGTCAAGCGGGCCAGCCCGTCCAAGGGCGCGCTGGCCGCGATCGCCGATCCTGCGGCACTCGCGATGGACTACGAGGCCGGCGGCGCGCGCGTGATCAGCGTGCTCACCGAGCCGCGCCGGTTCGGCGGCAGCCTTGAGGATCTCGCTGCCGTCCGCGCTGCCGTCCGGGTGCCGCTGCTCCGCAAGGACTTCGTGATCAGCTCCTACCAGCTCTGGGAAGCGCGGGCACACGGTGCCGACATGATCCTGCTGATCGTGGCTGCGCTGGAGCAGAACGCACTGATCTCCCTGGTCGAGCGAGCGGAATCGATCGGCCTGGTTCCGCTGGTGGAGGTGCACTCCGGCGGTGAGCTCGACCGGGCAGTCGACGCGGGAGCGAAGATCATCGGCGTGAACGCGCGGAATCTGGCCACGCTCGAGGTCGACCGGGGCGTGTTCGGGCGGATCGCCCCCCGGATCCCGGACGGGATCGTGAAGATCGCTGAGTCCGGGGTCCGCGGGCCGCACGACCTGCTCGCCTACGCGGCAGCAGGAGCGGATGCGGTGCTCGTCGGCGAGAGCCTGGTGACCGGCCGCGATCCGAGGTCGGCGGTCGCCGACCTGGTCACCGCAGGCTCGCACCCGGCACTGCGCGGTGACCGCGGGTGAGTACGCCGGAGGCTGTTTTCCTGCCGTCAGTGCCAGGCTCACCCGATCCGGCGGCCGGGCCAGTGGCACCGCCGGAGTCCGGCGCACCGTCCCCGGTGCCGGATGATTCAGGGCATTTCGGTCCTTTCGGCGGCCAACTGGCCCCCGAGGCGCTGATGTCGCCGCTAGCGGAACTCACCGCCGCCTACCTTGCGGCCAGGGCCGATCCGGGTTTCCAGGCGGAGTTCGCCGCGCTGCTGCGGGACTATGCGGGCCGGCCGACGATGCTCACCGAAGTGCCGCGGTTCGCCGCCGAGGCGGGCGGGTGCCGGGTATTCCTGAAGCGCGAGGACCTTGCGCACACCGGCTCTCACAAGATCAACAATGTGCTCGGCCAGGCGCTGCTGGCCCGCCGGATGGGCAAGACCAGGGTCATTGCCGAGACGGGAGCCGGCCAGCACGGAGTGGCCGCCGCGACTGCATGCGCGCTGCTTGGCCTGGAGTGCGTCGTCTACATGGGCGAGGAAGACACCAGGCGGCAGTCGCTGAATGTTGTCAGGATGCGGATGCTCGGGGCTGAGGTGGTGCCAGTCACGGCCGGCAGCCGGACGCTCAAGGACGCGATCAACGCGGCCTTCCGCGACTGGGTGTCGACGGTCGGCAGCACCCACTACTGCATCGGGTCGGTGATGGGCCCGCACCCGTTCCCGGTGATGGTGCGGGACTTCCAGCGGGTCATCGGGGTCGAGGCCCGGGAGCAGGTCATCAGCGCGGCCGGCCGGCTGCCGGACGCCGTGATCGCGTGCGTCGGCGGCGGGTCCAACGCCATCGGGATCTTTCACGAGTTCATCCCGGACGAGGCTGTCCGCCTGATCGGCTGTGAGGCCGGCGGTCAGGGGCTGGCCAGCGGCCTGCATTCGGCGACGCTGGCCAGCGGATCCGCCGGGGTGATCCACGGCATGCGGACCTACCTGCTGCAGGACTCAGACGGGCAGACCATGCAGACCCACTCGGTCTCCGCGGGCCTGGACTATCCCGGTGTCGGCCCCGAGCACTCCTGGCTGCGCGACTCAGGGCGGGCCAGTTACCGCGCGATCACCGACACCGAGGCGATGCAGGCGTTCGCCGCGCTGTGCCGCACGGAGGGGATCATCCCGGCGATCGAGTCGGCGCACGCGCTGGCCGGCGCGCTGCAGGTGGGCAGGGAGCTTGGCCCGGGCGCCGTGCTGGTGGTGAATCTGTCCGGGCGCGGTGATAAGGACATGGACATCGCGGCCCGCTGGTTCGGCCACGCTGGCGATGAGGGCGGCGATTCCGGCGGCAATGGCGCCGCCACCGGCGGGCCGCGCCGGTGAGCGCGGTCACCAGCGCGTTCGAGAAGGCCGCCGGGGAGAGCCGGGCCGCTCTGGTTGGCTATCTGCCGGCCGGATTTCCCACCGTGGATGGCGCGATCGAAGCGGCCCTGGCGATCGCCGATGCGGGCGCGGATGTCATCGAGATCGGCCTGCCGTACTCGGACCCGCTGATGGACGGCCCGGTGATCCAGGAGGCCGTGCACCGGGCGCTGACCGGCGGCGTCCGGGTGGCTGACGTGCTGCGGACCGTCGCGGCGGTGGCCGCGGCCGGCGTGCCGGTGCTCGTCATGACCTACTGGAACCCGGTCGA
>Ga0302184_10000059_pt1 | contig 72934 bp, 72 predicted proteins | sample I_Palsa_N3_3_FD_200233 | JGI IMG/M metagenome (GOLD analysis project Ga0302184, IMG submission 200233) | Peat permafrost microbial communities from Stordalen Mire near Abisko, Sweden - I_Palsa_N3_3 | ecosystem: Environmental > Terrestrial > Soil > Palsa > Peat permafrost | place: Sweden...
TGAGTGATTTTTCGCGCCCGAAGGGGCGCGAAAAGATCACCTCACGAGTCGCTTGTAGGTGAGCCGCTTCGGCCGGTCGGCCTCGGGCCCGAGCAACGCCCGGCGATGCTCCTCGTAGGCCTCGAAGTTTCCCTCGAACCAGGTCACGCGGCTGTCCCCCTCGAACGCCATCACGTGCGTCGCGACACGGTCGAGGAACCAGCGGTCGTGGGAGATCACGACGGCACAGCCGGCAAAGGTCAGCAGCGCCTCTTCGAGCGCCCGCAGCGTGTCGACGTCGAGGTCGTTGGTCGGCTCGTCCAGCAGCAGCACGTTGCCGCCGCTGCGCAGCAGCTTGGCCAGGTGCAGCCGGTTGCGCTCGCCGCCCGACAGCTTCGCGACCTTAGTCTGCTGGTCGGTGCCCTTGAAGTTGAACGATGCGGTGTACTGGCGTGAGTTGACCCACTGCTCGCCGACCTTGATCTGGTCGGCGCCGCCGGAGATCTCCTCCCAGACGCTCTTGCCGTCGTCGAGCGACTCGCGCGACTGGTCGACGTAGGCAAGCTCGACGCTCTCGCCGATCCGCAGCTCGCCGCCGTCGGGCTCCTCCCGGCCCGTGATCATCCGCAGCAGCGTTGTCTTGCCGGCGCCGTTCGGCCCGATCACGCCGACGATCCCGCCGCGCGGCAGCGAGAACGAGAGGTCCTCGAACAGCAGGCGATCGCCGTAGCCCTTGCGCAGCTCGCTCGCTTCGATCACGAGATCGCCAAGCCGCGGTCCTGCCGGGATGTGGATCTGCACCTGGTCGAGCTTGACCTGGCTCTCCTCTGCCAGCAGCGCCTCGTAGCGCGTCAGGCGCGCCTTCGAACGCGTCTGGCGCCCCCGCGGGTTCGTCCGCACCCACTCGAGCTCGGCCGCGATCGTGCGCGCGCGTGCGCGCTCCTGCTTCTCCGATTGCGCGAGCCGCGCCTGCTTCTGCTCGAGCCAGCCGCTGTAGTTGCCCTCATAGGGGATGCCGCGGCCGCGGTCGAGCTCGAGGATCCAGCCGGCGACGTTGTCGAGGAAGTAGCGGTCGTGGGTGACGGCCACGACCGTGCCCTTGTATTCGGCGAGATGGTGCTCGAGCCATTCGACGGACTCGGCGTCGAGGTGGTTGGTCGGCTCGTCGAGCAGCAGCAGGTCCGGCTGGCTGAGCAACAGCCGGCAGAGTGCGACGCGACGCCGCTCGCCGCCTGAGAGGTGCTCGACGCTGGAGTCCGGCGGCGGGCAGCGCAGCGCGTCCATCGCGTACTCGACCATGTTGTCGAGGTTCCACGCGTCGGCGGCGTCGATCTGCTCCTGCAGCTTTGAGAACTCGTCGGCCGTCTCCTCGGAGTAGTTCGCCGCCAGCTCGTTGAAGCGTTCGACCAGCGCCACGAGCGGGCCGACGCCCTCGAGCACGTTCTCGCGCACGCTCTTGCTCGAATCGAGCCCCGGCTCCTGCTCGAGCAGCCCGACGCTGGCCCCGGGGGCGAGCTGGGCATCGCCGCGGAACTCGCTGTCGCGTCCGGCCATGATCCGCAGCAGGCTCGACTTGCCGGAGCCGTTGTAGCCCAGCACACCGATCTTCGCGCCGTGGAAGAAGGACAGCGAGATGTCCTCGAGAACCTTGCGATCCGGTGGGTAGACCTTGCCGAGTTTGTGCGTCTGGAAGATGTATTCGCCTGGCATCACCTTGCAGCATAAGGAGTTCAGCTAACGTGATTTGCTGATGGCTAACGTCTTCGATTTGGAGCAGGCGATGTTGCTGCTCGAGCTGGAGCCACCTTTTGGCGTTCGCGACGTCCAGCTCGCGCGGCGGCGGATGGCAAAGCGCTGGCATCCGGACATCGCCCCGCCGGGTCGCCAGCACGAGCATCAGCGCCACCTTCAGGCGATCAACGACGCCGCCGACGAGCTCGAGATCCTGGCCGAGGGTTCGCGCGGCGGCCGGATCTCCGCCAACGCCGTGCGCGTGTCGGCCCAGGCCACCCGTCAGGCGCGCGAGGAGGCGGGTCGCCAGGCCTACGAGGCCGAGCAGCGCCAGCGCAAGGCGGCGGACGACCGCGCCCGCTACGACCCGTTCGGCGATCGCCTGCCCGACCACTCGGTCGTCCACCGCTACGCCCGTTGCCTCGCCTATCCAGAGTGGGGCGTCGGCAGTGTCACCGGTATCTACTTCAGCGGCGGCGGTGACGAGGTCCAGCAGTGGGCTCGTGTGCAGTTCGCCGAAGGGATCCGCACGGTGCCCGCCGGCAGCCTCAGCTTCGTCGATTTCTCCAAGCCGGATGCGGCCGCCGATCGGATCGAGCGCTTCATGACCGCGGCGGCCCACGCGATGGCCGAGGGCGAGTACGCGCTCGCGGCGCAACGCCTGATCTACGCCCGCGACGCGGACCCGCGGAACGTTGCGGTCCTGCGGCTGATGACGCTCGCCTTCTGGCAGGCGGGCAACCTGAACGCCGCGGCTCGGGCGGTGCGCGATTGGGCGCGGGTCGACGGTCGCCGTCCCGCGGCGCACCGGTTCGCAGCGCGGATCTACGAGGACATCGGCGCGATCGACCTCGCGGCCGAGGCCGCGGGGCGAGCGGCGATTCGCGCCCCGGGCGACGCCGGCGAGTGGGAGCGTCTGGGCCGCCTGCGCCTCCGTCTCCACGACCCCGCCGGCGCGGTTGAATCGCTGCGCCGCGCCCAGGCGCTACGGCCAAGCGTCGAGGGGTTGCTCGATCTGGCGCTCGCTTCCTCGCTCTGCGGCGACCTCGGCGGTGAGCTCTCGGCCTGCGAGGCAGCGACTCGGCTCGATCCCCATTCGACGGACGCCTGGGTGCGCCTCGCGCACGCGCTCGCGCGCACCGACCGGATTGGCGACTGTCTCGCTGCCTGCGAGACCGCGCTCAAGCTCGGCGGCGGCGAAGAGGTGCTCGACCTCCGCGAGCGCGTGCGGGCCGCCCAGCAGCGCGTACTGCCGGCCGCCTGAACCGCACCGCCTCAGGCGGCGGCGTCTTCGCCGACCCGGACAGCCCGAACGGGGGTCTGGCGGCGGATGCGAATCTCACTCTCGGCTGGCGCGCTCGCAGCTTCCACGAGTCGCCGAAACGCAAGCGCCCGCTGTTCGGCGGTGGCGCGCTCGGAGCGTTCCGCGGCCTCCCAGCGGCGGCGCAGCGCGGCGATCCGAAGGTCGTCGCAGAGGTCCGTGTGCAAATCTTCTTCGCCGCTCGGGTGGCGCTCCTTCCAGTCGGCCACCTCGGCCTCCAGCAGCCTCGCAGCGGCCCGCAGGCATTCGGGGTGCTCGGCGCTGCCCCAGTGCGCGAGCGCGGAGGCGTAGATGGCCTGCGCAAATCGCACGCGCCGCGCCGGCGCCGCGTCGTCTTGGTGATCCTGGAGCGAGCTCACCGCGAGCTCCGCATTGCGGACGCGCTGCTCCAGCGCCCGCAGGGCGCGCGCGGCTCGCTCGTCGGTGATCCACACGCCGGAGGCGGACTCGAGCAGCCACCACAGCTGCGGGCAGTGGGCCCGGCTCAGCGCGAGCTCGGCGACCGAGCAGCCCCGCCAGCGCCACTCGCGCGCAACGAGCGCGCCAAGAATCGTCCCGCCGAGAGCGGCGGGGTGCGGGTACGACCCGCGTGCACCCGGCTGCGATGAGCTGCGGGCGTCCATTGAGACGTCAGAAGCTACGTCGCCGGTCGGTCGGATTCAGACGCGGTTGCGCTTTTTGCGGCAAGCTCGATTTGGCGCGGCGCAATGATCACGCTAATTGAGGAAATTTCCCCCTCACCCGTCCGCGCCGGCGCCTAGCGTGCGCCCATGCGTCTGATCGTCGCGCGTTGCGAGGTCTCCTACAGCGGTCGCCTGGCGACGACGCTGCCGCTGGCCGTGCGGCTGCTGGTGCTGAAGGCCGACGGGTCGGTGATGGTCCACTCCGACAGCGGTGGGTATAAGCCGCAGAACTGGATGACCGCGCCCACCGTGATCGAGCTCGATGGTGATCCGCCGACGCGGATCGAGGTCCGCAAGCTGAAGGGCAGCGAACGGCTCGAGATCGCGATCGAGGAGGTCCTCGCCGACATCACGCAGGACGCCGACCTCGATGGCGCGCTCGAGAAGGACGGTGTCGAGCGCGACCTTCAGGAACTGCTGGCCGCGGCGCCCGCCTACTGCGGCGAGGGCTTCCGGCTCGTCAGGCGCGAGTGGCCCACGGACATTGGTCCCGTCGACCTCATGTGTCGCGACCCAGGCGACGGCTGGGTCGCGGTCGAGATCAAGCGCATCGGCACGATCGATGCCGTCGAGCAGCTCACTCGCTACCTCGAGCGCATCCAGCTCGACCCGACGCTCGGCGACTGTCGCGGAGTTCTCGTCGCACAGACGATCAAGCCACAGGCCCGCGTCCTCGCCGGCGCCCGCGGCATCGCCTGCGTCGAAGTCTCGCTCGAGGAGCTCCGCGGCACCCGCGAGCCCGAGCTGACCCTCTTCGCCTAGCGCAAGCCGGCTCGAAGATCGCCAGTCGCGCGCATTCGACCCTCGCCCCTACTAAGGAGCAAGTTCAGGCCGGCGAAAGCCGAGCCTGAAGCTTGCGACGCCACGCTAGCGTTCCCCCGGCGTTTTCGCCGGGTACTGCGAAACCGGCACCGAGATGTCCAGCGCGGTGCGCACGATGCGGCTCTGCTCGGCGGCGTGTGCGGCCGGGTAGCCCTCGCCCGGGCTGGCGCGCTCGGGGCGGCCGATGTAGCCGAACTTGAGCGACCCGCTCGCCATGATCTGGCGCAGGCGCTGGGACATGTAGGCCCGTGCGCCCATGTTGCGCGGCTCTTCCTGGGCCCAAACGACCTCGGTGACCTTGGGGTAGCGCGCGAGCAGCTCGCGCAGCTCGGGCTCCGGGAAGGGGTAGAGCATTTCGACCCGCCCGACCGCGATCTGCTCGGCGGCAGCGCGATCGGCATGTCCCACGAGGTCGTAATAGATCTTGCCGGTGCAGAGGATCAGCCGCGTGACCTTGGACTCATCGATCCCCGGCTCGGCGAGGACCCCGTGGAGCTGACCTTCGGCCAGGTCGGCGACGCTGCTGGTCGCCTGCGGCAGGCGCAGCAGCGACTTCGGCGTCATTACGATCAGCGGCCGCTGCTTGATCACCAGCGCCTGGCGGCGCAGGAGGTGGAAGTACTGCGCTGGGGTCGTCAGGTTGGCAACGCGCAGGTTGCCTTCGGCCGCCAGTTGCAGGAAGCGCTCGAGCCGCGCCGAGGAATGCTCCGGGCCCGAGCCCTCGTAGCCGTGGGGCAGCAGCAGCGACAGGCGCGAGGTCTGGCCCCACTTGGCGAGGCCCGAAGCGATGAATTGGTCGACGATCACCTGCGCGCTGTTGACGAAGTCGCCGAACTGCGCCTCCCAAAGGACCAGCGTTTCGGGTGCTTCCTGGCTGTAGCCGTATTCGAATCCCATGCACCCGAGCTCTGAAAGCGGGCTGTTGTGAAGCTCGAACGGCGCTGTCGCGCCGGGCAGGTTCTGGATCGGGCAGAACGTCTGGCCGTTCTTGGCATCGTGCAGCACGAGGTGGCGCTGGCTGAACGTGCCGCGCTCGGTGTCCTGCCCGGTCAGGCGGATCGGATGTCCCTGTGCGAGTAGCGAGGCAAACGCGAGCGCCTCGGCGTGCGCCCAATCGATGCCGGCGCCTCCGACGAATGCCTCGCGGCGGCGCTCGAGTTGGCGGACGAGCTTGGGGTGGACCGTGAAGCCCTCACCGACGCGCAGCAGGTCCTCGTTGAGCGCGGCGAGCAGCTCGCCGTCGACGGCTGTGAGCACCTCGGGCGAGGGCGTGCGGTCGAGGTGGTACTCGCCGGTCTGGTGTTCATCGACGCCGCCCTCACGAGCTTCGGCGATCTTCGCCTTGAGCTCCTGGTGGGCGTTCGTCATCCCGTCCCAGACCTCTTGCAGCTGCCGCTCGACGTCGGCCTGCGTCACTACGCCACGCGCGACGAGCTGATCCGCCCAGAGCTCGCTGACACGCTTCTTCGACTTGATCTTCGCGTACATCTCCGGCTGGGTGTACGCCGGCTCGTCGGACTCGTTGTGGCCGTAGCGGCGGTAGCCGATCAGGTCGATCAGTGCGTCGTGACCGAACTCCTTGCGGAAGGCAAATGCCAGCCGCACGGCCGAGATGCAGGCCTCGACGTCGTCGGCGTTGACGTGGATGATCGGCACGTCGTAGCCCTTCGCCAGGTCCGATGCCCAGCGCGTCGAGCGGGCATCGTCCGGGTCGGTCGTGAAGCCGACCTGGTTGTTGGTGATGAGGTGCAGCGTGCCGCCGACCTGGTAGCCGTCGAGCGCTTGCAGGTTCAGTGTCTCGGCGACGACGCCCTGTCCCGGGAACGCTGCGTCACCGTGGATCACGATCGAAACCGCCCGGCGAACGTCCTGGCTGATGTGCGATCCAACGTGCTCGCTCTGCGCCGCTCGCGTGGCGCCCATCACGACCGGAGCGACGTACTCGAGGTGCGACGGGTTGGATTCGAGGTTGACGCGGATCAGGTCTCCGGAGGCGAGTCTGCTCTGACCCTGGGCGCCGTGGTGGTACTTGACGTCGCCCGTGCCGCCTTGCGGGATCGTTGTCACGGCCTCGAGTGTCGAGGCTCCCTCGAACTCCGCGAAGATCGACATGTAGCTGCGCTCGAGGTTGTGCGCGAGGACGTTCAGGCGGCCTCGGTGGGCCATCCCGATCACGACCTCCTCGGCACCATCACCGGCCGACAGCTCGATCATCTCGTCGAGCATCGGCACCGTCATGTCGACGCCCTCGATCGAGAACTGGTGCTGGCCGAGGTAAGCCTTGTGCATGAAGCGCTCGAGCGCGTCGACCTCGATCAGCCGGTGCAGCAGGGCGCGCTGCTCGTCCGGACTGAGCGGCGCGCGGAACTTGCCGCTCTCGATCTGCTCCCGCAGCCAGACGCGCTGGCGGTGCGATGCGATGTGCTCGATCTGGTAAGCGATCGTCCCGCAATAGGTCTCTCGCAGCTGCGGCAGTGCATCGGCGATCGTCTCGCCGGGAACGTGGACGCGCAGGATTCGCGATGGGATCTGGGCCATCAGGGCATCGGTCAGGCCGAGCGGGGCCGGATCGAGGGCCGGATCGCCGAGCGGCTCGGAGCCAAGCGGATCGAGTCGCGCGGCGAGGTGTCCGTGCGTGCGGTGCGCGCGGACGAGGGCATCGGCAGCCTGGACGGCGGCTAGCAGCTCCTCGCTCGGCGCGGCGGCGGTCGTTGCCGGGGCGGCCGGTGCAGCGGTGGCAGCGGGCGCCGCGGCTGCCGGCAGCGGCGGCAGCGACGCTCCCAGACCGGCGAACACCGCCTCGTAGAAGTCGCCGTCACCGGCGAGCAGTGACGCCACAAGGGCAAGGAAGCGTCCCGACTCGGCCCCCTGGATAATCCGGTGGTCGTAGGTCGAGGTCAGCGTCATCACCTTCTCGGCGCCGATCTGCGCTGCGACCGCCTCCAGGCCGACCGGGTAGGCGATCGAGCCGGTCGCAACGATCGTCCCCTGCCCGGTCATCAGTCGCGGCACCGAGGCAACGGTGCCGAGGCCGCCCGGGTTGGTCAGCGTGATGTTCGCTCCGACGAGGTCGTCGGCGCTCAGGCTGTTGGTGCGCGCCTTCTCGACGAGTCCGTCGTACGCGGCGAGGAAGGCGTCGAAGGATTGGCGTCCGGCATCGAGTAGCACCGGCACCATCAGCGTCCGCGAGCCGTCCTTCTTCTCGACGTCGACGGCCAGCCCGAGGTTGACGGCACCGTCGTCGACGCGATGCGGCTTCTTCTCGATCTCCGCAAAATGGTGGGCCATCACCGGCAGCTCGCTCGCGGCACGCGCGATCGCATAGGCGATCAGATGCGTGTAGGAGACCTTGAACCCGGCCTCCTTCAGCTGGCGGCGACGCGCATCGAGCGTGCCGACCGTGATCGTCCGGAAGCTCGTCGCCGTTGGAATCAGGCGGCTCTCGTCCATGTAGCGCACGAGCATCGCCGCGCCACCCTTGATCAACGTCGCACCGGCCGGAGCGGCAGCCGAAGCCGGAGCAGCCGCAGCACCACCGGCGGCGGCGTCAAGCACATCGGCCTTCACAATCCGCCCACCCGGCCCACTCCCAGCGACGGCCGAGAGGTCGACTGCCAAAGCACCGGCAGCACGCCGAGCCACCGGAGAAGCCTTCGCGCCATCGCCCAAAGCAGCGACCGCGGGAGCACCACCCTTCGGCTTATCGGCCACTGCCAGCTCCGCCGGGGCGGCCGCCGAAGGCGGCGCGGCGCCGGCCAACATTCGGCCGATGACCTGGCCAACGGTCACGGTGTCGCCCTCCGCCACGAGCAGCTCGCTGATCGTGCCGGTCGCCGGCGCGGGCAGCTCGACATCGACCTTGTCGGTCGAGATCTCGACGACCGTGTCGCCTGCCTTGACGGCATCGCCCACCTTTACGGTCCACTCGAGGATCGTGCCCTCGGTGACCGACTCGCCCGCGGCCGGCGTGATGATTTCGACGATCGTTTCCGTGGCGCCCGCGTCGTGGCCGTCGCCATTGCCGTTGCTCGAAGGCTCGCTTACGCTCGCAACCGAGGCCGAGCCGTTCGTCGGAGCTATCTCGGCGAGCACGCTTCCGACGGTCACGGTCTCGCCTTCGGCGGCGTGGATCTTGAGCAGGGTGCCGGCCGCGGGCGCCGACACTTCGGCGTCAACCTTGTCAGTGGAGATCTCGACGATCGTCTCGTCCGCGCTGACGCTCTCGCCTTCGGCTTTGCGCCATTCGAGGACGGTGCCTTCGGCGACCGAGTCCCCCATCTGTGGCATTACGACCTGGATCGTCGTTTCGACGGCCATTACTTGCACTCTAGCGCGGGCGATCGGCGGATCCCCCCGCCTGGGCCGCACGCGCCCGGCGACGGCTCTCGCGCACGAATTCGAAGCTGCCGAAGAACGGCCCGATTCCGCCAAGGACTGCGACCGCGACGGCAACGCGCAGCGGGATGATCCGCACGCGCGCGGCATAGAGGCAGACGAGCGACATGCCGATCCAGAGGAATCCGTGGCCAAAGCCGAGGATCACCGTCTCGGGTTGCGGATTGTTGAGCGCGAACGCGACGACCAGCAGTGCCGCGTAGACGAGCGAGTGGAAGAACGAGATTGCCTCGAGGCGGTTGAAGGTGATCACGGCGCGAGCATCAGACCGAGCTGGCGCACTGCGCCGTCGGCCTCCACCGGCCAGCGTTCAGGCTCGGCCGGCCACCAGGCGTGGTCCTCGTGCTCGTCGTCGCGGACGACCGCGGCGCCCTCGGGCAGCCACGCCATGCCGACGAACATGATCAGGCGATGCGGCAGGCACTCGACCAGCTCGACCGTCGTTCGCTCCGCCTTGACCGACCACTCCTCGGCGAGCTCGCGCTCGAGCGTCTGCACCGGGCTCTCGCCGGGATCGACGGACCCACCGGCGCCGAGTGCCCAGCGGCCCGGCCATGTCGCGAGCCAGCTCGCCCGGCGCCCGGCGAGCCAGCGCCCGTCGCTCGCGCGCACCACGCACATCGCGGCAAGGCTCTGGCAGGCGTCAACCGGGCTGAGGCGCAGCGCCCAGCGGATCGGCTGTAGCTCGAGCGAGAGCTCCGTAGCGCTGGCGCGAAATGCGGTGAGACGCGTGCTCTGCCCGTCGTGGGACGGTGAGCCCCGGGTCGCCAGGGCTGCGATCGCCGCGTCGGCGGCAAGCGCCGCTGCCTCGGTCGGCTCATACGGCTGCTGGCTCCAACTCGCGTGCACCTGGCTCGGCTGCCAGGGACCGCGGGCGAGCATTCCGGTTGGGATCTCCATCCGGCCACAGCGTAGATGGAACGCGCCTGCGATATAGTTAGCAAAGCTAACTAGTGACGACCGTGACCACCGAGACGCCCACCGCCAGCGAGCTCGCCGTGCGCCTGCGACGCAGCGTGGTACGCCTGTCGCGCCGGCTGCGCCGCCACGAGGCGAGTGGCCTCTCGCTGTCGCTGGTCTCCGCCCTCGCCGTCGTTGGGCGCCGTGGTCCGCTGACGCCGAGTGAGCTTGCCGACATCGAGGACGTCCGGCGACCGACGGCAACGCGGCTGATCGCGATCCTCGAGCGCCGCGGCTTTGTTGATCGCACCGTCGATCTCGACGATCGGCGCTCCTATCGCGTCGCGGCGACGACGCGTGGCAAGGCGCTGCTTGCCGAGAGTCGGATGCGCCGCGATGCCTACCTTGCCCACGCACTCAGCACATGCTCGGACGACGACCTGCTGCTGCTCGATCGCGCGCTCGCCCTGCTCGAGCGCCTCGTCGAGGAGTCGCGATGAGTCTGCACGCCGGCGGCGGTGGCCACGGGATCGGCGGCGGGTCGGGCGGGCGCCGGGGCGGGCGCGGGGGTCAGCGGGTGCTCGGTTCCAGTGAGCCGCCGCCCCCCCTGATGGACCCCAACCGGGAGCGCGATGGGCACCGCATCGTCAAGCTCTTCGCGCCCTATCGCTGGCGGCTCGGATGGGTGCTCTTCCTGATCGTTCTCTCGTCGGGGATCAGCATGATCTCGCCCTTCCTGCTGCGCGACGTGCTCGACGAGGCGATCCCTCAACGCAACGTCACGCTGCTGTCGGAGCTCGTCGGCGGGATGATCGCGATCGCGATCGGGACCGCGGCCCTCAGCGTTGTCCAGACCTACGTCTCGACCGAGGTCGGCCAACGCGTGATGCACGATCTCCGTGTCTCTGTCTACCGCCACCTCCAGCGGATGTCGATGGCGTTCTTCACCCGCACTCGTGCGGGGGAGGTGCAGTCGCGGATTGCCAACGACATCGGCGGCATCGACAACGTCGCGACAAGCACGGCGACGACGATCGCCCAGAACGCGACGACGGTGATCGCGACGACGATCGCGATGGCGCTGCTCAACTGGCAGCTCGCGGTGATCTCGCTCGGCTTGATGCCGTTCTTCGTCTGGCTCACGCGGCGGGTCGGTCGTGAGCGGCGCGCGATCACGACGCGCCTGCAGGGCGGCCTCGCCGACATCTCGGCGCTGGTCGCGGAGTCGCTGTCGGTCTCGGGGATGATGCTCGGCAAGACGATGGGTCGCGGCGAGGATCTCGCGCAGCGCTTCAGCGCCGAGTCCGACGAGGTTGCCGGACTCGAGGTCCACTCGCGGATGGCCGGGCGCTGGCTGATGGCGACGATCAACATGGCCTTCTCGGTCCAACCCGCGATCGTCTACTGGCTTGCCGGCGAGCACTTCGCCGGCAACGCGATCACGATCGGCACGATCGTCGCCTTCACGACGCTGCAGACGCGCCTCCTGTTCCCGATGGCGCAGCTGCTCTCGGTCGGCACCGACGTCGAGGCCTCGCTCGCGCTGTTCGATCGCATCTTCGAATACCTCGATCTGCCGGTCGACATCGTTGAGAAGCAGGACGCGATCGAGCTGCGGCCCGACGAGCTGCTCGGTGAGGTTCGCTTCGAGGACGTCGCCTTCCGCTACGGCGAGAGCTCGCCCTGGACGCTGCAGGACATCGACGTCGTGGTTCCGGCTGGGACGCGGACCGCGATCGTCGGTGAGACCGGCGCCGGAAAGACGACGCTCGGCTACCTCGTCGCGCGGCTCTACGAGCCACAGGAGGGGCGGATCACGATCGACGGCGTCGACGTGCGCGACGCGACCTTCGATTCGCTGGCGGCGACCGTTGGCGTCGTCTCGCAGGAGACCTACCTGTTCCACGCGTCGGTCCGTGAGAACCTGCGCTTCGCACGGCCTGAGGCCAGCGACGAGGAGATCGAGGCTGCAGCCCGAACGGCACGCATTCACGAGCTGATCGCCTCGCTGCCGCTCGGCTACGACACGATCGTCGGTGAGCGCGGCTACCGCTTCTCTGGCGGCGAGAAGCAGCGCATGGCGATCGCACGGACGGTGCTGCGCAACCCGCCCGTGCTGCTTCTCGACGAGGCGACGAGCTCACTCGACACCCAGACCGAGCACGCCGTCCAGCAGGCCCTCGACGAGCTCGCCGAGGGCCGCACGACGATCACGATCGCCCACCGCCTTTCCACCGTTCGCGACGCCGACCAGATCGTCGTTCTCGACCACGGGCGAATCGTCGAGCGCGGTACTCACGATGAGCTGCTCGAGCGCGCAGGCTTCTACGCGACGCTCGTCGCCCACGACAAGGCTGCCGAACCACTAAATTGAGCTCGTGACCTGTCCCGGCACGCCGCCGCGCGCAACACACCCCGGGGAGGCCAGCTAGTGGCCTCGCTCGAAGCCGAGATGCTCGCCTTCATCCGCCGCGGTCTCGACCACCACGCGAGCACCTGTCCGCTCGCGCCGCGCGCGATCCTGCTCAACCCCGGTAACCACGAGCTGTTCGGCTGGGATGAGCTCTGGGGCGTGCCGGTTCTACCCGACGACCGCGTGGCACCAAAGCGCTTCCGGATCGATTGCGATGGTTCGGCGTTCGGGATCGAGGAGGAGGTTGCCCAGACGGTCGAGATCGGCGAGCCGCTCGTCGTACCGGCCTATCCCGGCCCACCGGCGCGACCGGACGAGATCACCGACATCCGCCGCGGCGCCACCGACCTGAGCTCGCAAGCTCAGTTGTCGCGCGACTGCCCGAGGCTCACGAATATTCGACTCGGGTAGCTCGCGGAGCCGCACACCGGCACGTAGTAGGCGCGCCCGGTTGTGGCCGTGACCGGCGAGGTGTGCGGCGCGACGGTCACGTCGACGTGCGCTGGTCGCGAAGCGGTCGCCGCCGGATCGCTTGGGTTGCACCAATTCGTCCACTGGAACCAAGCGAACGCCGTGCGATGAGGCGCCAATAGAACTGTTCGCCTGAACCGACTGGCCGGGAACAAAGCCATCGGTGTTCATCGCGATCTCGACCAGTCGCTCGTGTTGCGGCCCACCGAGCATCGCAACGTCAGGCCGGCCGGTGAGCCGACAGCTGGTGGCGCCATCGTTCGTGAGCGCGAGTGCACCCAGCAGTGATTGGGTCGTTCCCGCGCCGCTGAAGTAGGCCGCGAGCCGGGTTGGGCGACAGGCGACGGTGCGCTCGATTCGCCCTGAGCTACCGCAGCCTGCAAGTACGCCGACGGCGCAGGCTGTGGCGAACGCCAAGCCGCCGAGTTGGCTAGCTCCCGCGCTCAATTAGTTCGATCCGATACCCGTCTGGATCGCGTACGAAGCAGATGCGCGAGCCGCCCTCGCTGACGGTGTAGGGCGCTCGCTCCGGCTCGATTCCCTGCGTGGCGAGCTCGGACAGTGTCGCGTCGAGATTCCCGGTGCTGATCGCGATGTGGCCGTAGCCGGTGCCGAGCTCGTACTGCTCGACGCCGAAGTTGTAGGTCAACTCGAGGCGCGCTTCGTCGCCATCTTCCGTCTGGTTCATGAAGACGTTGATCGCCTCGTCGCGGATCGGCATCCGGCGGACTTCCTCGAAACCGAGTGCGCGGTAGAACGCGACCGAGCGTTCGATGTCGGTGATCCGGTAACAGGTGTGCAGGAACGCCATGGCCCCGAGTGTATGGACTGTGACCCTCTCCTGGCGTGGCTGGCGCGACCTGCAAGGATGGGCTCGTGATCGTCGAGCGCTCGATGAACGCTGCGCTGTTCTCGAACTGTTACCTGGTCCTCGACCACCCCGCCGGCGCTGCGGTCGTGATCGATGCCGGCCCGCCGGTCGAGCCGCTGATCGAAGCCGCCGACCGTCACGGCGTCACGCCGACCCACGTCCTGCTCACCCATCACCACCACGACCACGTCGACGGCGTCGCCGCGCTCGCAGCTCGTTGGCCCGCCGCCGAGATCCTGATCCACCCGCTCGAGCAGGAGTCCGTACCGCTGGCGACCGGGACGCTCGAGGCAGGTCAGCGACTCGCGGTCGGAGAGCTCGTGATCCGCCCACTGCACACGCCGGGCCACACGACGGGGATGCTGTCATTCGTCGTCGAGCATTCCGGCACGGCCGCGGTCTTCACCGGCGACACGCTCTTCCGCGACTCCGTTGGCGGCGTGCGCGCGCCCGGTCACAGCACCTATCAGGCGCTGAAGGACTCGATCATGGGCACGCTGATGGAGCTCGACCGCAACACGGTGATCCATCCCGGGCACAGCGATGCGACGAGCGTAGCGCAGGAGTGGGCGCACAATCCGTTCATCCGCATCTGGCGCGGGCTCGACCGCGAGGGATCCGACACATGCGTCGCGCTCGGCGATCCAGCGACCTTGATCCTCTTCGCCGACGACTATGACGGCGGCCACAAGGCCTGGATTCGCTGGCCCGACGGCAGCGACGACATCGTCCCCGGCTCGCGCGTGGAGCGCCTGGGTCAGGGTGCCTGAGGCAGCCCGGATGCCTCGCGAGGACGACATCCCGACCTCGCGCCTTGCGCGCTCGGCGACGATCGGGCGCCTCGCCGCCGAGACGGCGGCGAAGCGGCTCGCGACCCGGGCGGCCAACACCGCGCGCGGCGAGGAAGCAAGTCGCGAGGCGCTCGCACGCCGGCACGTCGAGACCGCCGAGCAGATCGTCGCGGTGCTCGGAACGATGAAGGGCGCCGCGATGAAGCTCGGGCAGGTGATGTCGTTCCTCGACGTCGGCTTCGTCGGCGAGGAGTACCGCGAGGAGTTTCAACGTAAGCTCGCCGAGCTCCGCGACAACGCTCCCAGGGTTCCGTTCGCTGAGATGCGCAAGGTGATCGAGTCAGAGCTCGACGCTTCGCTGGAGGACACGTTCGCCGCGTTCGACCCCGAGCCGATCGCCGCCGCCTCGATCGGGCAGGTCTACCGCGCGAGCCTCGCGGACGGTCGCTCCGTTGCGGTCAAGGTGCAGTACCCCGGCGCCGCCGCGGCGGTGCGCTCCGACCTCCAGAACTTCGGCATGCTCGTCCGCCTGATGGGACGCCTCGCGCCCGAGCTCGACGTTCAGGCGATTGCCAACGAGGTGCGCGAGCGGATCAGCGAGGAGCTCGACTACGAGCTCGAGGCCTCCAACCAGCGCGCGATCGCCCGGCTGCACCGCGACCACCCGTTCATTTTCGTGCCCGATGTCATCGGCAGCCTGTCCGGCGAGCGCGTGCTCGTCACCGATTACGTCGAGGGCACCGCCTTCGAAGCGCTGAAGGCGCGCCCGGCATCCGAGCGCAACCGCGTGGCGGAGATCATCTTCCGCTTCTACTTCGGCTGCATGTACCGCCACCACCAGTTCTCCGGCGACCCGCACCCCGGCAACTTCCTCCTGCTCGACGACGGTCGCGTGGCCTTTCTCGACTTTGGCCTGTTCAAGCGGATCGACGCTTCCGTCGCCGAGTTCGAGCTCGAGCTGGCGCGCCTGGCGATCCGCGGTGAGACCGACGCGCTCGTCGCCCATCTGCACGCCGGCGGGTTCCTGCCCGATCCCCAGCGCTACTCGACCGAGCAGATCCTCGCCCAGTTCTTCGACGTGACCTGGTGGTACACGCAGGACGCTGAGGTCGAGCTGACGCCCGAGATCGCAACCCAGATCGTGATCGACATGTCCGATCCGCGCTCGCGCCACTACCAGCAGATGCGCCACGAGAACCTGCCCTCTGAGCACCTCTTCGGCCGCCGCACCGAAACCCTCACGCTCGCCGTGATGGGCCAGCTCCGAGCCCGCGGCAACTGGCACCGAATAGCCCGCGAATGGATCTTCAACGACCCCCCCGTAACCGAGCTCGGCCGCCAAGAGGCAGCCTTCTACGCCAGCGGCGTCACATAGGCCACCGCCAACCGCCAAAAGCGCAAGCGAGCGATACCCCCCACAGTGCCACCCCCACAACGGCATGCGTCGCGTGCAAAGACCCACCCACCACGACATTCCCGACGCCACCCCCGCCACCCACCAAATCCCGCGGGTGATCTGTGTTGCGGCGGAGCCGCAACACAGATCAGAGCGTTTGAATTTGTAGGAGGCTCGTCGTACCCGGGCTGCCGCTCGGCAGCCCGGCGGTGATGCCGACGCGCTGGCCGGGCTTGCACCAGCCGAGGTTCACGACCGTCTCGCCGGCGTCGACGATCAACTCCTCGGTCACCTCGTGGCGGCGGATCCAGCTCGCCTGGACGCCCCACATCAGCCCGCAGCGGCGGACCGTTTCGCGGCCGGGCGAGAGGGCGTAGATCGGCACCTGCGGGCGGTGCGCGGAGACCAGCCGCGCCGAGCGCCCGGACAGCGTCGGGATCACCAACGCGTCGAGCGCCAGCTCGCGCGCTGCCCTGCAGGCTGCGTAGGCGACGGTGTAGGCGGGGTCCTGGGCGGTGCGGCGCACGCGGTGCTCGTTCCAGGTGTCGTAGTCGATCGTCTTCTCGGTTACCTCGGCGACGGCAACCATCATTGCGACCGCCCCAACGGGGTAGGCGCCGACCGCGGTCTCCTGCGAGAGCATCACGGCGTCGGTGCCGTCGAGGATCGCGTTGGCGACATCGGCCACCTCGGCGCGCGTCGGGCGACTCGAGCGGACCATCGAGTCGAGCATCTGCGTCGCTGTGATCGACGGGCGCGCCAGCTCGCCGGCGATCTTCAGCAGCTGTTTCTGGACGAGCGGGACCTGCTCGATCGGCAGCTCGATCCCGAGATCGCCGCGCGCGACCATCACACAGTCAGCGGCACGGATCACCTCGAGCGCGTTGTCAACCGCCTGCGGCTTCTCGACCTTCGCGATCAGTGGTAGCCGCGTGTGTTCACGCACATGCTCGATCTCGGCGGCGTTGCGCACGAACGACAGCGCGACCATGTCAACGCCGATCGACTCGCCGTGCGCGAGCAGCTGCAGGTCCTCCTCCGGCACGGCCGGCAACCCGACTGCCGGACCGGGAATGTTCAGCCCCTGCCTCGAGGCGACGATCCCGCCAACCTCGACCTCCGCGTCGAGCTCGGATAGCTGTGGGCGTGTCGCGCTCACCCGCAGGCGGATCGAGCCGTCAGCCAAATAGAGGATCTCGTTCGGCTCGAGTGCGCTCGCAAGGTCCTTCCACGTCACCGACATCCGCTTCGCATCACCCACCGCCTCGGTACCGCACTCAAAAGTGACGCTGTCACCAGGACGGAGCTCTGCCACACCATCCTTCAACGCGCCGATTCGCAGCTTCGGACCCGGGAGGTCCTGCAGGATCGCGACCGGACGCCCGGCACGACCGGCGGCCTCGCGTACCCGCTGCGCGGTCTCGGCATGCTCGTCAAGCGAACCGTGCGAATAGTTCAGGCGCGCCACATCCATCCCAGCCTCGACGAGCTGGACCAGGACTTCGGGCTCCCGCGAAGCCGGCCCGATCGTGGCAACGATTTTGGTGCGACGCATTCCGAGCGGACAGTAGCGAGGCGCGGTGCCCGGCCGGATCTCAAGCCGTTAACAGTCCATAAACGCAGTGACGCGGCTGGTGGGTCTTCGCGGACCGCTGGAACGTTCCCGAGAAGACCCGCTAAGGCGCAGCAACGTCCGGAAAATGCTCTGCGCAGTGCTCGCGCAGGCACTCGCGCACCCAGCTGCGCTCCTCGCCGCTCGCGATTCGCAGGCGGGCCAGCAGCTCGTGTTGCGTGCTGATCTCCGGCGCGCCGGCGATCGACCACCCGACGGCCAGCCGCTCGAACAGGAATTCGACCGCTCGCTGCCAGCGATCCTCACGGCTTGCTCCCGCCGCCAGATCCTCGCCGCTCGCGATCCGCGCGTAGGCCGCGCGCGTCGGCGCGCTGAGGACTGTGCGCAGGGCGAGCGTGTTGCCATCGCCGTCGCGGTAGACGCTCGGCTCGGCTTGCGCCGGTGCGGCGCGCCCTCGCTGTCGCTGGCGACGACCCATCCGCGCGAGTGTAGAGCGCCGCACTCGAAGGTCGTCTCGGGATAATGAGACTCGATGCGTATCGATCAGATCCTCGCTGAGCGAACCCAGCCGGTGTTCTCATTCGAGTTCTTTCCGCCGCGCACGCCCGAGGGCGAGCGGAACCTGCTCGCCGCCGTCACGGCGCTGCGGGAGCTCGAGCCGGCGTTCGTGTCGGTCACGAAGACGGGCCGCTCGACGCAGGCCGACACGATCGAGCTCGTGCGCCGGATCCATGAGGATCACGGCATCGAGGCGGCTGCCCATTTCACCTGTGCCGGGGCCACGCGCGAAGAGCTCCGCGCCGCGCTCGACCAGATGCGCGAGACCGGGCTCGAGAATGTGGTCGCGCTGCGCGGTGACCCGCCGGCCGGCGAGGCGACGTACTCGGCCGTGGCTGGCGGTTTCGCGCACGCCAGCGAGCTGGTCGGCCTGGTCGCGTCGGACTACCCGTTCTGCCCGGTCGCTGCCTGCTACCCCGAGACGCATCCGGAGGCGCTCGACGCCGAGACCGATATGGCTCACCTGCGAGCCAAGGTCGACGCGGGTGCCTGCGTACTGATCACCAACCTGTTCTTCTCGAACGCTGCCTTCTTCGACTTCGAGCGCCGGGCACGCGCCGCGGGCATAACCGTGCCGATCGTTCCGGGCATCATGCCGATCACCAACGTCGAGCAGATCAAGCGCTTCACAGCGATCGGCGGTATCACGATCCCCGCCGGCCTGCTCGCGGCGCTCGACGCTCGCGGCGCGGATTCCGAAGCCGCTGTTGATCTGGGGGTCGCCTACTCGACCTTGCAGTGCGCCGAGCTACTCGCCGCCGGCGTGCCGGGGATCCACTTCTACACGCTCAACCGCTCGCCGGCGACGCGCGCGATCCTCTCCGCCCTGCAACTTATGCGCCCGTGGGAGGCCCCAGCCGCGTGAGCCGCGCTCAGGCGAGCGCAGCGGTCGATGTCGCCCGCGATCGCTAGCGTTCCCGGCGATGCCTGTCGAGATCGACTACCGCGTCCGCCGCGCAACGCGGGCACGGCGGGTGCGGGTGCGGGTCGACCCCGAGCACGGCGTCGAGGTCGTTCTGCCGCTGCGCGCGCCCGCCGCCGCGGCCGCCGCGGCGGTGGCGGAGCTATCGCCGTGGATCGAGCAGCGCCTCGCCGAGCTCGAGCGTGCTCGCGCGCTGCTGGCCCGCGAGCACGGCTGGCTGCCATACCTGGATCAGCGCCTGCGGCTGGTGGTCGAGCCGTCGCGCCGTCAGGCGCACCGGCGCGGCGACGCCTTGCTCGTGCCGGCCGGCGACGGCGCACGGGCCGCAATCGAGCGCTGGTATCGGCGAGCCGCGCGCACCGAGGTCACCGAGCGGCTTGACGCGGCGACCGCTGCCACCGGCACCAGCTACTCACGCCTCGCGATCCGCAACCAGCGGACACGATGGGGGAGCTGCGGGCGCGGCGGGGCGATGAGCTTCAACTGGCGTCTGCTGCTGGCTCCCGAGCGCGTACTCGACTACGTCGTCTGGCACGAGGTCTGCCACCTCGAGGTCGCCGACCACTCAGCGCGCTTCTGGGCGTTGCTCGACGTGCGCTGCCCGGGCTGGCGCGAGCCGGCCGCGTGGCTGCGTGCCAACGGCTCGGCCCTGGTTCTTTAGCGGGCGCTAGCGCCCGCGGCGTCAGCCGCGCTGCGCCAGCGGTACGTACTCGCGGCTGCGCCCGCCGGTGTAGATCTGGCGCGGCCGGGCGATCTTCTGCTCGGGGTCCTGGACCATCTCCAGCCACTGTGCGATCCAGCCGCTCGTCCGCCCGATCGCGAACATCACCGGGAACATCGCCATCGGCATGCCAAGCGCCTGGTAGATCAGGCCCGAATAGAAGTCGACGTTCGGGTAGAGGCGACGCGACACGAAGTACTCGTCGTCGAGCGCGATCTTCTCGAGCTCGGTCGCGATCGAGAGCAACGGGTTGACGCCGGTCACCTCGAAGACGTCGTCGCAGGCCTTCTTGATGATCCGGGCCCGCGGGTCGTAGTTCTTGTAGACGCGGTGGCCGAAGCCCATCAGCCGTTCGTTGCCCGCCTTCACGCCGGCGATGAAGTCGGGGATGTTCTCCTTCGTCCCGATCCGCATCAGCATCCGCACGACCTCCTCGTTGGCACCACCGTGCGAGGGGCCGTAGAGCGCGGCGACGCCGGCGGCGATCGCCGAGTAGGGATCGACCTGCGATGAGCCGACGGCGCGGACCGCGCTGGTCGAGCAGTTCTGCTCGTGGTCGGCGTGCAGGATGAAGAGGATGTCGAGCGCGCGTGCGAGCCGTGGATCGGGTTGGTACTTCAGCTCGGTCATCTTGTAGAGCATCCCGAGGAAGTTGCCCGCGTACTCGAGGTCGTTGTCGGGATAGACGTACGGCTGGCCCATGTTGTGGCGGTAGGAGAAGGCGGCCAGCGTCGGCATCTTCGCGATCAGCCGGATCGTCTGGATGTGGCGGTTGTCGGCGTCGTGGATCTGGTTGGCATCCGGGTAGAAGGTGGAAAGGGCGCCGACCGATCCGAGCAGCATCCCCATCGGGTGGGCGTCATGGCGGAAGCCCTGGATGAAGCTCTTGACGTTCTCGTGGACGAAGGTGTGGATCTTGATCTGGTAGACCCAATCTTCGAGCTGCGCGGCCGTCGGCAGGTCGCCGTGGACCAGCAGGTAGGCCACCTCGAGATAGGTCGAGCGCTCGGCGAGTTGCTCGATCGGGTAACCGCGGTACTCGAGCACCCCGAGGTCGCCGTCGAGGTAGGTCACCGCGCTGCGACAGGACGCCGTGTTCATGAACGCCGGGTCGTAGGCGAGCAGACCGAAGTCGTCGTCGCCGGTCTTGATCTGGCGTAGATCGAGCGAGCGGATCGCGCCGTCGACGATCGGAATCTCATAGCTGCGGCCCGTGCGGTTGTCGGTCACGCTGAGCGTGTCGCCTGACTCGCCATTAGGCGTTGCTACCGCGGGATCTGACGCTTCTGCATTCGTGCTCATCATCATCACCGTCCCAATCTTGCGTAGCCGTCTATCGACCTGAAGTGTGTACAGCGATTATGAGCTACCGGGCATCTCGTCGGCGTCGCCATAGCGACTGGCCGTGGCATCGACCTGGCCCTGGTAGTGGCTGCCGAGCTCGGCGTGGCCGTACGGACGCTCCGCCGGAGCATCGAGCGTCATGAACGAGAGCTGTGCGATCCGCAATCCGGCCCACAGCTTGATCGGGACGCGCGTGAGGTTGTTCAGCTCGAGCGTCAGCGTGCCGTGCCAGCCAGGATCGCAGAACCCCGCGGTTGCGTGGACGATCAGCCCGAGCCGCCCGAGCGACGACTTTCCCTCGATCCGCGCAACGATGTGATCGGGCAGCGTGATCGTTTCGAGCGTCGCGCCGAGGCAGAACTCCCCCGGGTGGATGACGAATGGCTCGTCTGGTCCGATCACGTGCGGCTCGGTGAGGTTGCGCGGCGGCTCGCGCAGATCGATTGCCGAAGCGCGGTGGTTGTGGAACACGCGAAAGCTGTTGCCCAGGCGCAGGTCCACGCTCGCCGGCTGGACGAGCGAGGGATCCCACGGGTCGATCGCGATCGTGCCGTCTTCGACCAGCCGCCTGATCGTCCCGTCCGACAGCACCGACGACGGGGCTGTGATCGGCGCACTCCCGGCGCGCAGCGAGCTCAGTGCTCGACCTTGCGAGCGCGGGCGGTGACGCTACGCACGCGGCTCGGCGCCGGGGCCGGGGCTGAGCCGTGGGGGCCACGCCGCGGCTTGCGCGGCACACGCGGCCGGCCGTGCGGGTCGAACCGCAGCTTCGAACCACCGTCGTCGTCGTTCGCCGGGAGGGGCTGCTGGTCGTCGCTGTTGCGTAGCGCTCGCCAGACGAGCCAGACGAACCCGATCGTGGGGATCTTGAACAGCAGGATCAGCCAGATATAGGTCCAAGGCATGCCGCAGATCGATGCTAACACCCGCCGCGGAGCGCCGCCAGCCTGGCGGCGGCCCGGTCAGGAGAACGCAGTCATCCGCCGAAGATCGACCACGCGCTCGTCGATCTCGTCCATTCGCAGGCGGCCGACCCGCTCGGTGCCGAACTCCTCGACATTGAACGACGCGATCGCCGCGCCGTAGGCCATCGCCCGGCGCAGCAGCGCGGGGGCGAGGGGCTTGTCGCGCCCCTGGGCAGCGATATAGCCGACGAAGCCGCCGGCGAAGCTGTCGCCGGCGCCGGTCGGGTCGACGACGGTCTCGAGCGGGAAGGCCGGAATCGAGAAGTAGCCGTCGGCGGTGATCAGCGCGGCGCCGTACTCGCCCAGCTTGGCGACGACGGCACGCCCCTTCGACGGTCCCCACGAGAGCACCTCACGGGCAGCGCCGACGAGGCTCGGCTTGTGCGCCAGCTGGCGCAGCTCGGCGTCGTTGACGATCAGGCAGTCGACCGAGTTGATCGCCTGGATCAACGAGTCACGCGCCACATCGATCCACAGGTTCATCGAGTCCAGCGCGGCGAAGCGGGTGTCGGGGCACTGCGCGCGCACGGCCCGCTGGACGTCCGGTTGGATGTTGGCGAGGAACAGGACATCGCTGCCGCGCGCCGCGGTGGAGAGCTTCGGCTTGAAGCTCTCGAACACGCCGAGCTGTGTATCGAGCGTGTCGCGACTGTTGAGGTCCCAGCCATATTCGCCGCGCCAGAAGAACGTGCGGCCGCCGCTGACGTGCTCGATCCCAGAGACGTCGATGTTGCGCCGGTTCAGGACCGCGAGTTCCGCCTCGCCGAAGTCGTCGCCGACCGGCCCGACGATCCGCACCTCGTCGAAGAACGAGGCCGCGAGCGCGAAGTGGACCGCCGCGCCTCCGAGCATGCGCTCGCGCACGCCGAACGGCGTCGTGACGGTGTCAAAGGCGATCGATCCAACGACGGTTACCGGCATCCGGGCCGGAAGGCTAGTGTGCGCGGCCGCGGAGCGGCGCCACGGGGGTATTACGCTTCGCTCTGGTGCGAGCGATCCAGATGTCGAGCTTCGGCGGTCCCGAGGGGCTCGAGCTGACCGAGCTGCCGGCTCCGCAGGCCAGTGGCGACGGCGTCCTGGTCCGCGTAACGCTCGCCGGCGTCAACTTCGCCGACACCCACCAGCGGACCGACACCTACCTCGCCGAGACGAAGCTGCCGATGATTCCCGGCACGGAGGTCAGCGGTGTGCGCGAGGACACCGGCGAGCGTGTCGTCGCCCTCTGCGGGTCCGGTGGCTACGCAGAGCAGGTGGTCGTGGCGGCCGCGCGCGTCTTCCCGATTCCCGACGGCGTCACGGACGCGCAGGCGCTCGCGCTGCTCGTCCAGGGCTGCACGGCGTGGCACCTCTACAGGACCGCCGGTCGCGTCCAGGCGAGCGAGAGCGTCGTCGTGCATTCCGCCGCGGGCGGCGTCGGGACGCTCGCTGTCCAGCTCGGACGGCTGCTCGGCGCCGGCCGCGTGATCGCTACGGCGTCGAGCGAGGCCAAGCTCGCGCTGGCCCGCGAGCTTGGCGCCGACGCTGCGATCTCCGGCTTGCCCGAGGGCCTGCAGGAGCGGCTGCTGGAGGCCAACGGCGGTGCGAAGGTCGATGTCGTCTTCGATGCCGCGGGCGGCGACATCTTCGACGCGTCACGCCGCGCGCTGGCGCCATTCGGGCGGATCGTCAGCTACGGCATCTCCTCCCGCGAGCAGAACGAGCTGCGCACCGGGCAGCTGCTGCGCGGCTCGCAGGCCGTCGTCGGCTTCTGGCTCTGGCACTGCCTCGAGCGGCCCGGCATGCTCGCTGCCGCGCTCGACGACCTCTTCGAGCACGTCCGCGACGGGTCGCTGCGGACGCTCGTCGGCGGCATCTATCCGCTTTCAGCTGCCGCCCAGGCGCAGGCCGACCTCGCCGCCCGCGTTACCACCGGGAAGCTGGCACTCGACGTAACACGCTGAGCCCGCGGGGCCCGGAGTGCCGAGGTCGCCCGCCCAATAAGCTGGCAAGGTGAGCGGATTCGAAGACCTCGGACTTTCCCAGCCGGTTCTGGCTGCGCTGCGCGAGGTTGGCTACGAGTCGCCAAGCCCGATTCAGAAGGAGGCGATCCCGCCCCTTCTGGCCGGCCGCGACGTGATCGGCCAGGCCCAGACCGGTACCGGCAAGACGGCGGCGTTCGCTCTGCCGATCATCGAATACATCGATCCGACGCTCGAAGAGGTGCAGGCGCTCGTCCTGACGCCGACGCGCGAGCTCTGCATCCAGGTGACGCAGGCGATCCGTGTCTACGGCGCAACCAGCGGCATCGACGTGGTCGCAGTGTTCGGCGGCGCGCCGATCCGCAACCAGGAGGCACAGCTGCGCGGCGGCGGGCACGTGGTCGTCGGCACCGTCGGGCGCGTGCTCGACCTCGTCTCTCGCGCCTCGCTCGTGCTCCACGACTGCCGTTTCGTGGTCCTCGACGAGGCCGACGAGATGCTCGATCTCGGCTTTCTCGAGGATGTCGAGAAGATTCTCGCTGCGACGCCCTCGGGCCGGCAGACCGCGCTCTTCTCGGCGACGATGCCGCCGCCGATTCGCGCCCTCGCCGACCGCTACCTCTACGACCCCCTGGTCGTCGCGGTTGCCGCCGCGACGCTGACGATCGACACCGTCGAACAGTTCCAGCTGCCGGTCGAGACGCGCGAGAAGGCTGCGAAGCTCGTCGAGGTGCTGCGGGCCGAGCAGCCCGACCAGGCGATCGTCTTCGTGCGCACCAAGATCCGCTGCGACCAGCTGTTCCGAACTTTGCGCGACAAGGGTATGAACGTTCGTGCGTTGCACGGCGACCTCTCGCAGGGACAGCGCGACGGCGTGATGCTCGCCTTCAAGGCTGGCCGCGTCCCGATCCTCGTCGCCACCGACGTCGCCGCCCGCGGGCTCGATATCTCGACCGTCACCCATGTCGTCAATTTCGACGTGCCGACTTCCCCGGACACCTATGTCCATCGAATCGGTCGCACTGGTCGCGTCGGCCGCTCAGGGCGCGCGATCACCTTCGTCGAGGATCGGCAGAAGCGCGAGCTCGAGGCGATCGAACGCCACATCGGCATCTCGATCACACCATGGTCGCCCGGCGCGAGCACGGCTCCCGCGAAGTTGAAGGCGCCGCCGCGCCGCCATGAGAAGCCGCACGTCACGCGTCCCGCCGACGAGCCGCGTGCACGGCTGATCGCCAGTGGCGGCCGTGCTGCGGGCATCGCGGTTTCCGATCTCGTCGCAGCGCTTACCCGCGCCACCGGGCTCGATGGTGAGGCCGTCAGCGATGTCACATTGCTCGAGCGTTTCGCGCTGCTCAGCGTGCCGGCGCCCGAGGCCGACCGCGTGATCGCCAGCGCCGACGGCGTCGAGGTCTGCGGTCACCGCCTCGCGCTCGAGCGCGCTGCCGACTGAGCGTCGGCGCTATCGTGGCGGGCAGGACCCGCCTGCTTTTCCTGCGCGGCGGATTAGGCGAAGGATGAGCAGAGGAGCAACGATGTCGAGTGCCACGATGACAACTTCCGAGGGCCCGATCGTGGTCGAGCTGTTCGACGACGATGCGCCCAAGACGGTCGAGAATTTCCGCAGCCTGATCGAGAAGGGCTTCTACGACGGCCTGATCTTTCATCGCGTGATCAGCGGCTTCATGCTGCAGGCCGGTTGCCCGCAGGGAACCGGCACCGGTGGTCCGGGCTACACCTTCGAGGATGAGTTCAACGACCACCTCGTGGTCCGCGGAGCGCTCGCGATGGCCAACGCCGGGCCGAACACGAACGGCTCACAGTTCTTCATCGTCACGGCCGACGCATGTCCCTGGCTCGATGGCAAGCACACGGTCTTCGGCCGCGTCAGCGAGGGCATGGACGTCGTCGGCACGATCGACGCGGTCGAAACCGATGGTCGCGATCGGCCGACGACGCCGGTCGGGATCGAGAGCGTCACCATCACCTCCGCTTAGCCTCGTGCCGGCGGGCTCCGCAGCGACGCCTCGCGATGCCACGACGGCGGAGCGGTCGCCCGCGCTCGAGATCCGCAACCCTGCCAGCGGCGCGCTGCTGCAGACGGTCGCCTACACCGACGCGGCCGAGCTGGAGGCGCTCACGCGGCGCGCCCGCGAGGCACAGCTGGCGTGGGCCGAGATCGGCCTCGAAGCCCGCCTGGCCGTGCTCGTGCGGATGCGCAGGTGGCTCGCTGCGAACGCCGAGCGGGCGATCGAGACGGTCATCGCCGAGACCGGCAAGACATACGAGGACGCGCAGCAGATCGAGCTTGGCTACTGCCTCGCCGCGCTGTCCTTCTGGGTCCATGCCGCGCCGCGTTACCTTGCCGAGCGACGCGCGCTGGTCCGCAACCCGATGGTGCTCGGCAGGCGGGTGCTGACGCGCTACGTACCGCGCGGCGTCGTCGGCGTCATCGGCCCATGGAACTACCCGCTGCTCAACTCGTTCGGCGACTGCATTCCCGCGCTGGCCGCCGGCAACAGCGTGATCCTCAAGCCCTCCGAGCTGACGCCGCTGAGCTCGCTGTTGGTCGCCGAGGGACTCGCCAACTGCGGTCTGCCTGGGGGTGTCTTCGCCGTGGCCCCCGGGGATGGCGAGACGGGCGCGGCGCTCGTCGACCTCGTCGACTTCGTCATGTTCACCGGCTCGGTCGCCAGCGGCCGCAAGGTCGCACAGCGCGCCGCGCAGACGTTGACACCGGTCGCGCTGGAGCTCGGCGGCAAGGACGCCATGATCGTGCTGGCCGGGGCCGACCTCGAGCGGGCGGCGAACGTCGCCGTCTACTACGCGATGGCCAACGCCGGCCAGACCTGCATCTCGATCGAGCGCCTGTATGCCGAGTCGACGGTCTACGACGAGCTCCTCGCCAAGCTGCTCAGCAAGGTCACGGCGCTGCGCTGTGGCGAGCCGCGCGGTCCGGGATCGGTCGAGGTTGGGGCGATCACCGCCGAGCGTCAGCTGGAGCTGATCGAGGCCCATGTTGCCGACGCGCTCGCAAAGGGTGCGCGCCTGCTCGCCGGTGGCAGCCGCCAGCCGGGACCCGGCCGGTTCTTCGCGCCGACGCTGCTGGTCGACGTCGACCACACGATGGACTGCATGACGCAGGAGACGTTCGGACCGACGCTGCCGGTGATGCGGGTCGCCGACGCCGACGAGGCTGTGCGCTTGGTCAACGATTCGCGCTACGGACTCGGGGCCGCGGTCTTTGCCGGCGACGCTGCGCAGGGCGAGCAGATCGCCCGCCGGTTGCGCGTCGGTGCGGTCTGCGTCAATGACGCTGCCGTCAACTACTTCGCCCTTGACGCACCGATGGGCGGCGTCAAGGAATCGGGGATCGGCGTCCGCCACGGGCCGGACGGGATCCGCAAGTTCGCCACGCCACAGACGATCCTGACGACAGCCCGCTGGATGCCGCGGCGCGAACTGCAGATGTACCCCTACGCTGCACGGCGCACCCGGCTCATCGGGCGCGTTCTACGAGTAATCTACGGCCGCCGCGGGTAACGGGTCAGCATCCGCATGGCGTCTGTCGATAACCAGTAACCGCGCAACATTCTCCGCTCACGGCGGTTGTGATGGAAGCGGCGCCCGCCGTGGCGCACAGATAGGTCTAACTATGCCCTCACCAAAGGTCACAGCACTACTATGCGCGGCCGCAGCCTTCTGCGGTTCGCTGCTGGTGGCGCCGGCGGCACTCGCCTCGAGCAACCAGATCGATTTCTTCGAGGCGCCGCAGCAGCTGCTCTATACGGCGGGCCGAGCCCAGGCGATCCCGCAGCTCGAGAGCCTCGGCGTGCGGGCCCTGCGGATCCAGCTGATCTGGCAGAGCGTGGCGCCGAGCCCAAACGCCACGAAGAAGCCGAACGTCAACCTCGCGAACCCGGCCAACTACAACTGGGGCCAGTACGTCCCGTTGATCGAGGAGGCGCAATCACTCGGCTGGAAGGTGCTGCTGACCGTCACCGGCGCCGCGCCGTGCTGGGCGTCGGGCTGTGCAACCGCCCACATCAAGCACGAGACAAAGAAACAGAAGCTTGATGAGATTGTTACAAACCCGAATCCGATCTATTACGGTCAATTCATGCAGGCGGTCGGCAAGGAATTCGGTTCGTACGTAAAGCTCTACTCGGTCTGGAACGAGCCGAATCAGCCACAGATGCTGTTGCCCCAGTATGTCGGTAACACGATCAAGTCGGCAGCGATTTATCGTCAGTTGTTTCTCAAGGGCTACGCCGGCCTGCAGGCCTCCGGCAACGCCTCCGGCGCCAAGGTGTTGATGGGTGAAACCGCACCGCTCGGCGTGCGGATCGACGACATTGTCGCGCCGCTCCCGTTCATGCGCGCCGTGCTCTGCCTCAACTCGAACTACGTCAAGGCCAAGAGCTGCGGCAAGCTGCCGGCCGCCGGCTACGCGCAGCACCCCTACTTCGACAAGGGCCAGGGCCCGTTCTGGAATCCGCCCTCCGGGGACGTCTCGATCAACACCCTCGGTCGGCTCAGCAGCGCGCTCAGCCGCGCCGCCGACGCCGGTGCGATTCCAAAGAACCTGCCGATCTACATCACCGAGTTCGGCGTGCAGAGCCAGCCGAACCAGTTGCTCGGCGTGCCGGTCGCCGAGCAGGCGGAATGGGACGCGATCTCTGAGCGAGTTGCCTGGGACAACCCCCGCGTCGCTTCCTTCAGCCAGTATCTGCTGACGGACGACACGAATCCGGGTGAGGGGAGCTTCCAAACCGGGCTCGAGTACGTCAACGGGAAGCCGAAGCCACTCTACAACGGCTACCGCCTGCCGCTCACGGTCACCGTCGAGCATGGCAGCAGCGTCGCCTTCTGGGGCCTCGTGCGTCCGGCGAGCGCGACGACCTCGATCGACCTCCAATACTCAGACAACAACGGCACTACCTGGCAGCAGCTGCTGAGCGCGCAGACCAACGCGAACGGCTACTGGACCGCGAGCGGTAGGTTCGCCAGTCACCGGCTCTGGCGCGTGCAGTGGACTGCGCCCGACGGCACGCAGTACGTCGGCGCGTCGACCAGGGCCTACGTCACCGGTTCTTCCAAGCCCCAGAGCTAGAGCCCGCCGCGTCGAGTCGCCGGCGTGGCCCGGCTTGGGGGAGCCGGCGGCGTACGCTTGATCGGTATGCCCGAGCTGCCGGAGGTCGAGATCACGGCCCGCCTACTCGATCAGGCGCTGCGCGGCGCCAGCATCGAGTCGGCGCTGGCCCCCGGCATCAACACGCTGAAGACGTTCGCGCCGCCGCTCACGGCGCTCGACGGGCGCACGCTCGAGCGGATCGGTCGGCGCGGCAAGCAGTTCGTGGTGAGCTTCGACGGCGGGCTGGCACTGCTGATCCACCTGATGTCGGCCGGTCGCCTGCAGCTTTACGAGCGCCGCGCCGGGCCGCGTGACCGCACCTCGCGACTGCTGCTGCGTCTTGCCGACGGGCGCGAGTTGCGCCTGCGCGAGTTCGGGACGCGACAGGCGGCCTGGGCGAAGCTGCTCGATCGCGACGCGCTTGCGCTCGACGAAGGACTCGCAGCGCTCGGCCCGGAGGCCTGGCCCGAGCCGCCCGCGGACCTCGCGAGTCGACTGGCGGTCCCGCGCCCACTCTATGCCGTCCTGCGCGACCAGCATGTGATTGCCGGCATCGGCCGCTCCTGGGTCGACGAGATCCTCTGGACGGCTCGGCTTTCGCCGTTCAAGCGTGGCGGCGACCTGACACCGGCCGAGACGGCGGCGCTCGCGGAGGCGATCCGCCAGACGCTCGGCGGCGCGATCGAGCACTACGAGCGCGTGCTCGCGCTGCCACTTCCCGACAAGCTTCCGCTGCCGCTTCAGATCCACCGGCACGCGGGCGAGCCTTGCCCGCGCTGCCAGACGACGCTCCAGGCGGTCAGCTTCGAGGATCATGTGATGAGCTACTGCCCGAACTGCCAGACCGAGGGGCGCGTGCTGAAGGATCGGCGCCTCTCGCGGCTGTTGAAATAGACCGCACGACGACTTGGAGGTCGCATGATCGAAGAGGGCGCCAGCGCGCCGGACTTCAGCCTGCAGGACCAGAACGACACGACGGTGAAGCTCTCGGAACTGCGCGGCAAGCCGGTCGTGCTCTACTTTTATCCCAAGGCGGACACCCCGGGGTGCACGACGCAGGCCTGCGGGATTCGCGACCATCGCGCCGACTATGCATCGGCCGGAGTCGTCGTGCTCGGCGTCTCCCCCGATCCGGTGAAGGCGATCAAGAAGTTCGCCGACAAGCAGTCGCTCGACTTCACGCTGCTGTCAGACCCCGACCACGCGACCTCCGAGGCATACGGCGTCTGGGTCGAGAAGTCGATGTACGGACGCCAGTACTGGGGTAACGCGCGCACGACGTTCGTGATCGATGCCGCCGGCAAGGTCGCCCGTGTCCTGCGCGATGTCAAGCCGGCGACCCACGACGAGCAGGTGCTCGCGGCGCTCGCGGAACTCGACTGAGCGCCCCGCCGCCCGCCCCGCGGTTCGATCGCAGGGCGGGCGCTCCGGGCGGGGCGGCTGTGCCGGCCGTCACGTTGGGAGTGAGAGCTCCAGACGTTTCCGGCATTCCGCGGTTGGGAGCGGGACCTCGTCCCGGCCCCTATCCGGCACGCTATGCAATAAAGCCGATATTGTCAACCAACATTATCCAGATTATCCACGAAGTTGATTTACTTCGTGCAGCCGGCCTGGAGGCGGGCGGCGTTCAGGCGGCGAGCACGAGTGGACGACCCGGCGCGTCGGTCGCACGACAGACACGGTCGCGCCCGGCCCGCTTTGCGAAGTACAGCGCGCGATCGGCCTGCGCCAGGAGCTCGACCGCGGTGGCGCTGAGCGCGCTGTCGGCGATACCGATCGAGATCGTCACCGGCGGCTCGCCGCGGTCGGACGCGGCGACCTGCCGGCGCAGGCGGTCGGCAACGCCGACCGCCTCCTCGCTGGTGCAATCGACTAGCAGCACGGCGATCTCCTCGCCGCCGATGCGGGCCACGGTGTCGATTCCGCGAACCCCTTCGAGCAGGATCCCGGCGACCCGCGCCAGCACCCTGTCGCCGACGATGTGCCCGTGGCTGTCGTTGACCTGCTTGAAGTGGTCGAGGTCGCACATCAGCACCGCGCACGTGCCGTTCGACCGCTCGCACCGCTCGAGCTCGCGGATCAGCGCGTCGTCGAAGCCGCGCCGGTTCAGCAACCCGGTGAGCGGATCGCAGCGCGCCAGACCCGCCAGCTCGAGCAGCGTCGCGCTCAGCTCGCGCCGTAGCACCGCGACGGTCGCTGTAGCGCTGGCCAGCACGAGCGTCGCACTGGTCCACCAGACGATCGCTGTGGTAGCGCTCATCTGGCGGCCGACAAGCCAGGCGTAGGCGGCCGAGCAGCCGACCAGCGCGCAGATCGCCAGTCGCGCAGGGAGGAAGCACGCGCCGAAGACGACTGGCAGCAGGAACAGCAAGACGTCGCTGGTGGCGTCGGCATCGCTCACCGCGGCGGTGAGCGTCACGAGCAGAGCGATGATCAGCACGAGGCCGACGACCGTCAGATCGCCGAACTGCTCGCCGCGGAACCAGGTCACGAATGCGCAGAGGCCGGCCAGCGCGCAGGCCGCGAGCGGCACGACGAGCCCGCGATGGTCGCGGGGCGCCGTGGCCCCAGCCGCCGCCAGCGCAGCGCTTGCGGCGAGCAGCATCGCCGTCGCATGCGCCCGCAGCCGGGGTAGGCCGAGGTCCATGCCAATCGCATCGGCAGCCGTACGCGGAGTCGCTCGCGTCCTCAACGAATCGCGTAGCGGCTGTCCGCCAGCGCCCATTTTCCGGGTCCGCTCGCGGCATCGACTCGTCACGCGCCCGCCGCGCCCATTAGCGTTTACGGACAACGTCCCAACGGCACCCTCGCTACGGGCGGGAGACAAGCCGCCAGCGCGAACCGCCGAGGGATCGAGATACCAAGGAAAGGAGTGAGATGTCGATGATCACGTTGCCGCCGCTTTCCGACCAGCTCGAACGGCTGCTTGTCATCGGTGAGCCCGCCCGCGATTCGTGGGCCGCGCTTCCACACAGGCTGCGAAGCGAGGTGGAGGAGGACGATGACCTCTTCGGTGATGACGATGCCAGCGAGCTCGATGACGACGAGCTCGACGTCGATGACGATGACGAGGAGCTCGACGAAGACGACTTCGACTCGGAGCTCGACGTTTGAGCGCGGCGCCTCCTCGACGCCGCTGCCGCCTACTGCAGGCCCGAGCGGGCCTCGCGCACGAGCGTGACCGCCTCGGGGAAAACCACCGCCATCACGGCGCGGATCTGCTGAGCCTGCTCATCGGTGGTGCCCTGGACGTTGATCCGGTTGATCGCGGCGACCGTCATGTCGACCGCGAGCTTGATCGCGTTATCCGCCCAGGCAAGGCGCTGCTGGCCCTGCATCTGCTCAGCAAACTCGGCCATCCGCCGCTGCAACTCGTCGGGGTCGCCGAATAGGCCGCCAAATCCTTCCATTGGCTCAAGCCTAGCGCGCGCGGCCTGTATTCAAGCGTACGGGTAGACTCCCGCCCGCATGGAAGACCGCGAGCGCCAGCTCGGCCTTGAGAGCGCTCAACGCCGCAATATTGCCTACCTAGCCGCCGCGGCGGGTTTGGTCTACCTGCTGGGGGACTTCCTGAACCTCGTTTTGGTCAGCACCAAGACGCCGGCGATCGGGCTCCTCGAGGGCCTGGGACCGGCGCTGCACGGCAAGCGGGCCGCGCTGATCGATCCCCGCACGGTCGACGAGCGATACCTCAACGCGCACGCCGCGGAGACGCTCCTGATCTGGGTCGTGATCGCCGTCGGCTTGATCCTGATGCGCTGGCCGCTGCGCTACCTCCGCGACGCGGAGGTAGCTCGGAGTGGGCAGGCATCGAAGGTGACGGCGTTCCTCGCGAGCTGGGCGCCGCCGATCACCGCGGTCGCCCTGTTCGGCTTCGAGCTCTCGCTCGTGATCGGCGCCCACAGCTACCTGGCCGGTACGGCGCGCACCAGCTCGGCGATCAGCGGAGCGACCGCCGGCGCCGTGCGTGACGTGCTGATCGCGATCTACGAGCTCGGGCTGCTCGGATTGGCGATCGTCTTCGTCCTGGTCTCGATGCGCTCGATGCGCGTCGGCCTGCTGACGCGGGTGATGGGCGTCATCGGGATCATCAGTGGCGTTCTGTTCGTCTTCACGCTCGTGCCCGTCCCGCTGCTGCAGGCTGTCTGGTTCGTCGGCATCGCGATGACGCTGCTCGAGCTCGGCGGGCTGCGCCGTCCACCGGCGTGGGACGCCGGCGAGGCGATCCCGTGGGTCAAGCAGCAGATGACGCAGGGCTCGGCGCGCGGTCGAGGCGCCGCGGGCGGCCGCGGCCGCGGTGCACGACCCGGTGCGTTGGCACCGGTGCCGACTCCGCCACCCGTCCCCTCGCCGGCAGCGTCGAAGAAGCGCAAGCGCCGCCGCGGTTAAGCGCCCGGTCGCTTAGCGCCCGTTCGTGCGCGGGCCGCACCGCCTGAGTAAGGGCTAAATATTTTCTGACTTTCCGACCGCCATCGGGTTATGCTCATCCCGTTTTAGCGGCGGACTTTCCGTGAGTCCGCACAACAGAGCCGTTTCGGGTGACCGTGCGGCTTAGGAGAGGAGCACAAATGGAAGGATCAGGCGGCTCGTCGTGGACGCCCGCGAATCCAGCACCGCTGGGTCTTGCAGCGTTTGCATTGACGACGTTCGTTCTGTCGGTGATCAACGCCAATCTGGTGAGCGGTGGGGATACGGGCGTCGTTCTCGGTCTCGCTCTCGCCTACGGCGGCATCACGCAGCTGCTCGCGGGGATGTGGGAGTTCCGCGCTGGTAACACCTTTGGCGCGGTTGCGTTCTCATCCTACGGAGCGTTCTGGATCTCGTTCTGGGCTCTGGTCACGTTCAATGCCTCAGGCCTTGCCAACGGTGACCATGCGATCGCGCTGTACCTTTGGGCATGGGCGATTTTCACGGCCTACATGACGATCGGTTCGCTGCGCGTGAGTGGTGCTGTACTCGTCGTCTTCGTCCTGCTGACGGCAACGTTTATTTTCCTGGCGATCGGGCAGAACGACCTGCCCGCTTCAGGCGTCGATTCGATGCACAAGATCGGCGGCTACCTCGGAATCCTGACGGCGATCGCGGCATGGTACGCGTCGTTCGGCGCCGTCGTGAACAGCACGTTCGGCAAGGCGGTCATTCCGCTGTTCCCGTTGAACAACCGCTAAGCGCACGGACGTACGATTGGAGCTGGCGGCGCGAGTGCTGCGCCGCCAGCCCGATCGCCCCGAATTGCAAAGTGAGGTGAGTGGAGATGGCGACTGACCAGACTCAGTCCGATACGAGCGACATCGAGCTCGAGCATGAGCTTGCGTCGCTGCTGGACGTTGAGCGCTTTCCCCCGTCGGCGGAGTTCCGCAAGCGGGCCCTGCTCAGCGACCCGAAGATCTACGAAGAGGCCGACAAGGATTGGCAGGGCTGGTGGGTAAAGCAGGCGGAGCAGCTCCACTGGTTCAAGAAGTGGGACACGGTGCTCGACGACTCGAACCCGCCGTTCTACAAGTGGTTCGTCGGCGGCCAGCTGAACGTCTCGTACAACTGCCTCGACCGGCACGTCGAAGCCGGCCGCGGCGACCGGGTTGCCTTCAACTGGCTTGGTGAGGACGGCTCGGAGCGCAAGGTCACCTACTCGGACCTGCTCGCCGACGTCGAGCGCTTCGCCAACGCGCTGACTGACCTCGGCATCAAGAAGGGCGATGTCGTCGGCATCTACCTGCCGATGATTCCCGAGGTCGCGGTCGCGATGCTCGCCTGTGCGCGGATCGGCGCGCCGCACAACGTGGTGTTCGGCGGCTTCGCCCCTGAGGCCGTCCGCGAGCGGATGGAGTTCTCCGAGGCGAAGGCGCTGATCACGGTCGACGGCGCTTCGCGCAAGGGCACGATTGCGCCGATCAAGCAGGCCGTCGATCTCGTGATGGGCGACCTCGAGTCACTCGAGCACATCATCGTGGTCGCCTCCAAGGGGACCGAGTGCGACATGCGCCCGGGCCGCGACGTCTGGTACCACGAGATCATGGAGGCGGCGGACGCGAAGCATCCGGCCCAGCCGATGGATGCTGAGGACCCGCTGTACATCCTCTACACGAGCGGCTCGACGGCCAAGCCCAAGGGCATCCTGCACACCTCGGGCGGTTATCTCACCGGCGTCAGCGCGACCCACCGTTACATCTTCGACCTCCATCCGGAGGAGGACGTGTACTGGTGCGCCGCCGATGTCGGCTGGGTGACCGGTCACTCCTACATCGTCTACGGCCCGCTCGCCAACGGTGCGACGACGGTGATGTATGAGGGTGCTCCGGACTACCCGCACAAGGGCATCTGGTGGGAGATCATCCAGAAGTACGGCGTGACGATCTTCTACACCGCGCCGACGGCGATCCGTGCCTGCATCAAGTGGGGTGCGGATTACCCAAGGAAGTTCGACCTCAGCTCGCTGCGGCTGCTCGGCTCGGTCGGTGAGCCGATCAACCCGAAGGCGTGGCTCTGGTACCACAAGATCATCGGTGGCGAGCGCTGCCCGATCGTCGACACGTGGTGGCAGACGGAGACCGGCGCGATCATGATCTCGCCGCTCCCCGGGATTACCGAGACCAAGCCCGGGTCGGCGACAACGCCGTTCCCTGGCATCAAGGCAGACGTGGTCGACGAGCACGAGGGCAAGACGATCGAGGAGGGTCAGGGGCTACTCGTCCTGACTCGTCCGTGGCCCTCGATGCTGCGCACGCTCTACAAGGACGACGATCGCTTTGTCGAGACGTACTTCAAGCGCTTCGGCAAGGAGATCTACCTCGTCGGAGACGCGGCGCGTCGTGACAAGGACGGCTACATCTGGGTGATCGGGCGGATTGACGATGTCGTCAACGTCTCTGGCCACCGTCTCTCGACCGCCGAGGTCGAGTCGGCGATCGTCGCCCACGAGTCGGTCGCCGAAGCCGCGGTGATCGGCCAGTCAGACGAGCTGACAGGGCAGGCGATCTGCGCCTTCGTCACGCTCCAGGGGACGATCGAGGGTACCGATGAGGTCGAAGCCGGCATCCGCGACACCGTTGCCGCGCGGATCGGCAAGTTCGCACGGCCCAAGCGGATCATCTGGGCCGACGATCTGCCGAAGACGCGCTCCGGCAAGATCATGCGCCGGCTGCTGCGCGACATCGCCGAAGGTCGCACGCTCGGTGACGTCACGACGCTGCGCGATCCGAGCGTGGTCGAGCTGCTCGGCCAAGCGATCGCATCGGCGCCGGAAGAAGATTGACTCCGGTCCGGGGGGCTCCCTTTCGGGAGCCTCCCGGATCCTCGTCATAGAGATTCACTAAGAGGCGCTGGCGAATATGCGTGAGAGCGCTGGCTTGAAGCCGGGGACCGCGTCGCTGAGGCCGAGTGTGTCGCTGCCCGTGTGTATCTGCGGGTGCCGATGGCTTCGGTAGATCGTGGCGGTCTGGTCTGCTGGGTCGAGGACGAGCACCGCGGTAGTTCCGGCTATCAGCCAGGCTTGCGCCTTCTCCTTGACCTCGCGTGCGCTGTCGTCGGGAGAGACGACTTCGAGGGCTAGGTCGGGGGCTCCCGGGAAATACTTCGTTGTGTTGCCAACCGCATCGACACGATCCTGGGCGACGAACGCCGCGTCGGGGGCCTGCACTGTGTCCGGGTCGATGTGGAGCAGGAAGCCGGTCTCGGCGGCGACCGTTACGCCGCACCCGGTGGCGTCTACGTGGGCGGCCAGCTCGCTCCCGATCCGCGCCGCAACGAGACCGTGTTGGAACCCGGGTGGCGGCATCATGCGCAACTCGCCGAGCACCAGCTCCCGACGCATGCCGTCGTCGGGCATGTGCAAGAGCTCGTCGGCGGTGATGCGAGTCGCATCGATGGCCATGTCACCGAAGCTACTCCGCAACGCGGGTCTCTTCAAGGCACGGACTCATGTCCCCTCAACCGACCCGCGTCGGCGAGTGGGACGCCGCGCCGCGGCTACACCTTGCGGTAGATCGGGACCCAGCTACCGTCGTCCTGGCGGCTGAAGTCCTGGAACAGCAGTGGGGCCTCGCGCTGGGCGATCTCGGCGATCGTGTTGAACAGCAGGCGGAGCTCCTCCTCCGCGCCCTCGGCGGTCCGCATCTCGATCACGTGGCGTAGCGTGCGGACGTTCGCGGTCCAGATGATGTCGGTCGAAAGGCCGATCGGGGCGAGACGGCGGAGGGCTGAGGTCGCCTCCTTCTTGACGTGGAACGGCACCCCGTCCTCGTCGAGGCCAAGCTGCTCGGCCGCCTCGCGTTGGAACTCCTCGAGCTGCTCGACGATCTGCAGTGCCCGCTCGCGCACCGGCTCGAGTGCGGGGGGGACGCGAAACCCGATGTCGGTGAGGCGGACGTAGCGGAGCGACTCCTGGCTGAACGCCGAGCCGGCGCGATGCCGAACTAGCTCGTGCGTGAGGACACGACTCACGTTCCGCAGCGCGAAGCTGAAGTTCGCGTGCTCGAGCACGCTGCCGTGGGCGCTGCGCAGGATGTTCTCGTGGTAGGCCCGCCGATCCGTGCGGACGCGCGTGACGTTGACGTTGAGACCCGGCTCCCAGCTGCGATAGCACGCCCGTCCGCAGAACTCGACCAGCATCTCCGCGCTGTTCGGCGCGCCGCCAGACTCCTCGAGCTGGCGTTCGAGCCAGCTCTCGCCGCCAACGTCCTCGAGGTACGCGCGCATTCCCTCGACGTCCACCGCTGGGCGCGCGATCAGGAAGACGCTCGGCGTGGTCTCATGCATGGGCCGGCGATCGTAGCGATCCCGCCGGAGGCCTACTCAGCCGCCCCCGAGCCAATGCTGTTCAGCGCGCTCAGCTCGTCCTCGGGAATCGTCAGCGACGCCGCCGCGACGTTGTCGCGCAGGTGGGCGACCGAGGAGGTACCTGGGATCAGCAGGATGTTCGGCGAGCGCTGCAGCAGCCATGACAGCGCGACGACGATCGGTGTCGCCTCGAGCGTCGCGGCTGCGGACTCCAGCGTGTCGGACTGCAGCGGGGTGAAACCGCCGAGTGGGAAGTAGGGCACGTAGGCGATGCCATGCGCCGCCAGATCGTCGACCAGGCCGTCGTCGACGCGGTGGGCGAGGTTGTAGAAGTTCTGCACGCAGACAATCGGCGCGATCGACTGCGCCTCGGCGATCTGCTCGGCGGAGACGGTGCTGATGCCGAGATGCTTGATCAGCCCCTCCTGCTGCATCTCCGCGAGCGCGGTGAACGGTTCGACGACCGAGCCGGGTTCGGGGCCGTCGAAGCCACCGAGACGCAGGTTGACGACGTCGAGTGATTCGAGTCCGAGGTGGATGAGGTTGTCGTGCACGGCCTGGCGCAGCTGCTCTGGCGACCGTGCATGCGGCCAGCCACCCTTGACGTCGCGGTAGGCGCCGATCTTGGTAACGAGGTGTAGCGAGTCGGGGTAGGGGTAGAGCGCTTCCTTGATGATCTGGTTCGTGACGTGAGGGCCGTAGTAGTCGCTCGTGTCGATATGCGTGATGCCGAGCTCGACGGCCTCGCGCAGCACGGCGATCGCGGCGTCGCGATCGGCGGGCGGGCCGAAGACGTGCGGTCCAGCCAACTGCATCGCGCCGTAGCCCATGCGAGTGACGGTCAGATCGTCGGCCATCGTGAATGTGCCGCCGGGAAGTGTTTGCGCTGCCATCGGAAGTCCTCGTTTCGTTGTCGCGCGCGCGGTCAGCGAGACCGAGCGGCGGTTACCGTGTTGGCTGAAGTATCGGTGGCGCGCGCCGGTGCGACCAGAGACCGGTGTATCCAGGGACCCGCCGTCCCTGGATACGCAACTCGCTCGCGCTGCATACTGCTCATATGGATCGCGACGAGCTGGCGGACTTCCTCAAGCGTCGACGTGCCGCGCTGCAGCCCGATGACGTCGGCCTACACGCCCGCGCCCATCGTCGCACGCCGGGGCTGCGCCGTGAGGATGTCGCCGAACTGGCGCATATGTCGACCGACTTCTACGCGCGCCTTGAGCAGCGCCGCGGCTCGAGGCCATCCGAGCAGACGATCGCCGCACTCGCCCGCGCCCTGCGGCTCACCCAGGACGAGCGCGACCACCTGTTCTCGCTCTCCGGGCACACCCCGCCGCCGCGCGCCTTCCGTACCGATCACGCGAGCCCAGGGCTGCTTCGCGTTCTTGATCGCCTCGACACCCCCGCGCAGATCATTTCCGACCTCAGCGTGAGCCTGAGCCAGAACCAACTCGCCGAGGCGCTCGTCGGCGTCCAAACACGCTACAGCGGCCTGCAGCGCAGCCTCGTCTACCGCTGGTTCACCGATCCCGAGCAGCGCGCCATCCACCCCGAGGCCGACCACGAGCTGCACTCGCGCGTCCATGTCGCGTCGCTGCGGGTCGTGCATGGCCGCGACGCCGAGGACCCCGAGGCGCAGGAGCTGGTCGACCACCTGCTGGCCGAGAGCGACGAGTTTGCCGCCCTCTGGCAGCGCCACGAGGTGGTGAGCCGCGCCAACACGTTGAAGCGCTTCGTCCACCCGCTCGTCGGCACGCTGACGCTCGACTGCCAGGTTCTCACCTCCGAGAACTTGACCGAGAAGCTCGTCGTGTTCACCGCCAGTCCCGGCTCCGAGGATGCTGAGCGACTTGCGCTACTCGCGGTGGTGGGAACGCAGGCGTTTGCCAGCGGCGACGCTATCAACGTCGTATGACGCGCGGGGTTCGGCCATCGCCGCTAGGTGGCGCGCAGGGCGCGTAGGAGCGACGGAGCGCTCAGCGAGCGCCGGAAGCGCCGTCCGACACAGTGGCCGATGATCGCGGCGAGCGCCCCGAAGAGGATCGCGCCCAGGACTGGCGGGATCGTCCACGCGGCGCCGGCCGGATGGTGGCCAAGTGTCGGGAAGGCCGGTGCTACCAGTGTCACGAGCATCACCGCGGGGCCGACGCATGACATCGCGATCGCGTCGTGTGCGAGACGCGGGACGAGGGCGATCTGAGTGTCGAGCGCGAGCGCACAGAGAAAATAGGCGAGCGATACCGCGGGCATCGCTCCAGTCAGGGCGGTTCCCAATGCTGCCGCGGCGCCGACGAACGTGACCCAGCCGGCACGGTTCGCGGCGACTCTGACCGCGACCAGCGCGGTGAGCCAGACGATCGCACGATGTCCCGCCAGATGGACCGGACTGGTGAGCGCCTGCTGGCCGACGATGACGGCGACGGCTCCGATCGACATCAGGGCGAGCGCTGGGCGGCGGAGCGGCGCTGGCGCGCTGGAGCTCACGCGCGGGTGAAGGCGCGCAATCGAGTATCCGAGCAGGCGCTGGAAGTACTGGTGCCCGGGTGGCATCAGCGGTACATCGAAGGAGTTCGTGATCAGATGCCGGCAGTGGGCCTCACAAAGCCGCTCAACGATCGCCGTATGGAGCAGCCACCTGGCGTAGCGGGCGCCGCACGCCATGCTGTGCAGCAGCGCGCATTCGTCGTCAACCGTCAGCCAGGCCTCGCCCACGGTCGCTCCGTCGCGACTCGTGACCCACCAGTGCTCCACCGGTGCGGCGCGCTTCAGCTTCTCCCCGGGGCGCGTCCATCCCGGCACGGTCCTGCTGTGGCAGGCGAGTCCCAGATCCCGCGCCCGGCGACTGTTCGTGCGTACCGCCTGGCGGTGATGGCCACGCAGGTAGGCCGCGAAGTCCGCCGGCAGGTACAGGATCCCCTGCGCGAGCCGGAACCTGGGGACGCCCAGCCGTGTGAGCGCAAGATGCTCCGAGATCGCCTCGCCGGTGGGTGTATCCGAAAGGCTCACGTTGGTCCGCGGCAGCGAGCAGAGGAATCGGATCAGAGCCGGGAGATCCCGCAGGGTGCCGATCAGGCCGCGAAGCGTGAACTGGCCGCGCCAGCCGGCGTACAGAGAGCGCGCGCAATCGCTCGACGTTCGCAGCTGCTCGTCCTTGATCGCCTTCCTCTGCCGAGGCTCGCTTTTGGCGCGGACGAGCGTGCTCGCCGGTCTCGCCAGCCCCGGCACCTGGAGGTCGGCGACTCTGCTCAGCGTCAACACCCAATTCGCATCGGAACATGCGCCCCAGCGCTTGAGCAGACGCAAGCCGCGTACCAACGGATCTCTGTCTTGACTTCCGCTTGGCGGAGAGCGAGAGTGTGCGCGGTCCGAGGGGCAACGTCCCTCGATCGAAACACCGCCCGGGGGCGACCAGAATGAGTAGCGACTACGACGTGATCGTGCTTGGCGGGGGTTCGCCGGGCGAGCATTGTGCGGGCGCTCTGGCCGAGGGCGGTCTGCGCGTGGCGATCGTTGAGCGCGAGCTGGTGGGAGGCGAATGCTCGTATTGGGCCTGCATCCCGTCGAAGACGCTGCTGCGCCCGGGCGAGGCGGTCCACGGGGCGCGGGAGGCGGCCGCGAGCGCCGAGGTCGATGTCGAGGCGGCGCTCGCCTGGCGCGACTTCATGGTCTCGGACTACAGCGACGCCGGGCAGGAGCGCTGGTTGGCTGACCAGGGCATCGCGCTGCTGCGCGGCAGCGGACGGCTCGCCGGCCCGGGTGTCGTCGAGGTCAATGGCGTGCGCCACAGCGCCGACCACGTTGTTCTCGCGAACGGCGCCGACCCGTTCGTTCCGCCGGTCACGGGTCTGCGCGAGCTCGAAGGTGTCTGGGGCACCCGCGAGGTGACCTCGATGAAGGCGATTCCGCGTCGCCTGCTCATTCTTGGTGGTGGCCCGGTCGGGGTGGAGATGGCACAGGCAGTGCGCAGGCTCGGCGGCGAGGTGGCGGTGCTCGACACGTCCGACCACGTGCTCCCACACGAGCCGGCGCCGCTCGGCGAGGCGCTCGGCGAGGTTCTCCGCAGCGAGGGCATCGAGCTCGTCCTGTCCGCGAACGCGACCGCCGCACGAAAAGACGGCGAGGATTATGTCCTCGAGTTGGACAAAGGGCGGGAGCTTCGCGGTGACCGCCTGCTCGTCGCCACCGGCCGGCGCCCGCGCGTGCAGGAGCTCGGCCTCGAGACGGTCGGGATCGAGCCGGACCCCCACGGAGTTCCGGTCGATGCCTCGCTCTGCGTGGCGGACAATCTGTGGGCGATCGGCGACGTGAACGGCGTCTGGCCGCTGACGCATGTCGGCAAGTACCAGGGCGAGGTGGTCGCGGCGAACATCCTCGGAGAGCCGCGAACCGCCAACTACGAGGCCGTTCCACGGGTCGTCTACACGGACCCGCAGGCCGCAGCGGTCGGCGCCCCCACTGGCCGGTTCAGCGCCACCGTCCCCGTGTCCGAGGTGGCAAAGACCGCCACCTACACGCACGCCTACGCCGATGACAAGGGCTTCCTCACGCTGCTCAGCGACGGCGAGCGGCTGACCGGCGCCTACGCACTCGGCCCCGAGGCCGGCGAGTGGCTGCAGCAGGCCACGCTCGCGATCCGCGCCCACGTCGGACTCGATGTTCTGCGCGACACGATCCAGCCGTTCCCGACGTTCTCGGAGATCTACGTCGCCGGCCTGAAGGCGCTCCGCGGCGCGATCGCGCAAGCGTCCTAGATCCTCGCTCACGAGCGCGCGTTTCCGCGCCGGAACCACAGCTGAGTTGGGCGCCCTCGGACTGGTTGACGCGGCCTAGCCACGGCTCGCCGCCGCTGTTGTGGGGGTGTCTGCATGACGCGCCCACGCGCACTTCACGGCGCGGGCGCCTACGACTGCTGGATCAGAGCGCGCCGCTGAGCACGCTGGCGGCGTGCTGGGTGAGATCGAACAGCGGCTGCGGGATGATGCCGAAGAAGACGGTCGCGGCGGCGAAGACGACCGCGACGACGACGAGCTCGATCTGCGTGGCGCCGAGCGCGTCGGCCTCCGGTGAGCCGCCGGCGATCACCGGCACGCCGCTGGCGCTCGCGACGCTCGGCCCGGGCGCCGGCCGCATCCAGATCGCGGCGACGACGCGGAGGTAGTAGGCGAGCGAGATCATCGAGCCGACGACGATCACGATCGCCAGCCAGGTGTAGCCGGCGTGGACGAGCGCGTCGATCAGGAAGAACTTGCCGATGAAGCCGGCGGTTGCCGGTACGCCGGCGAGCGCGAGCATCGCGATCGTCAGCGGCCAGGCGAGCCACGGCGCGTCGGCGCCAAGACCGGCGACGGAGTCGATGTCGTCGCCGTAGGGGGTGGCGCGCTCGCGGGCGATGATCACCGCGAACGCCGCGATGTTCATCAGCAGGTAGACGATCAGGTACAGCACCGTCGCGCGCGCGCCGAGCGCGGTCGCGATCGCGACGCCGGCGATGATGTAGCCGGCCTGGGCGACCGAGGAGTAGGCGAGCATCCGCTTGAGCGATGACTGCCCGAGCGCGCCGACGTTGCCGACGATGATCGTCAGCGCCGAGAGCGCCAGCAGCGCCGGCCGCCAGTTGACGCGCTCGCCGATTAGCATCACGTCGAACACGCGCAGCAGGACGCCGACCGCGGCGGCCTTGGTTGCCACCGCCATGAACGCGGTCACCGGCGTCGGCGCCCCCTGGTAGACGTCCGGCGTCCACTGGTGGAACGGCGCGATCGAGGCCTTGAAGCAGAGGCCGACGACGACCAGTGCGACCCCGGTCAGCAGCAGCGTGTCGGAGCTGTGGCCGTGCGCGATCGAGGCCGAGATCGCGCTGAAGTCGGTCGCACCGGTTGCGCCGTAGATCAGCGCCAGGCCGTAGACCAGCGTCGCCGAGCCGACCGAGCCGATGATCAGGTACTTGAGCCCCGACTCGAGTGAGGCCGCGCGCTGCATCTCCGTCGCGCAGAGGACGTAGAGCGGGATCGAGAGCAACTCGATCCCGATGAACAGCGTCACGATGTTCTGGGCCGCGACGAGCACGAACATGCCGGCGATCGAGCCGAGCATCAGCGCGAAGAAGTCGCCGTGCGCCGAGACGCGGGGCGCGAGCGCGCGCCATGACAGCAGCGTCGCCGCGATTCCGGCGGTGGCGAAGATCAGCGTCATGATCAGTGTCAGGTCGTCGATCGCGAGCGCGCCGCTGATAACCGCGACGTGGGTGTGCCACTGCCAGATCGTCAAGCCGATCGTCGTGCCGAGGGTCGCGATCGTCAGCCCTGGGACGATCTGCTCGCGCGCCAGGCGCGAGTGCAGCAGGCCGACGAGCAGCACGACCACCGAGCCAACGATCAGCGCCTCGAGCGGCGACAGGGCGGCCCAGTTGATGTGCGGGCCATGGAGGTGGGCTGCGGCGGCGATCACGGTCCACCACCGATCCGGCTCGTGTACGTCTCGCGTGATTGGCCCGTGAGCACCTGCTCGCGCGCGATCGAGGCGGTCACGGACTTCTCGCTGCGCCCCAGCTGCAGTTGCGGGTAGACCGCGAACAGCCCGATCGCGAGCAGGAACGGCACGAGCACGAGGCCGTCGCGGAAGCTCAGCTCGCGCGAGTTGACCTGCGGCCCGACGCGGTTATGCATCGCGCGGATGAAGACCCGCAGCGCGTAGACGCTCGCCATCACGACACCGGCGAAGGCGATGATCGAGATCACCATCTTCGTCTTGAACAGCCCGAGCAGGATCAGGAATTCACCGATGAAGTTGCCCGAGCCCGGCATCGCCAGCGTGGCGAAGGTGATGATCAGGAAGAACGTCGCGAGGATCGGCGCGCGCGTGGCGATCCCGCCCATGTTGCGGATGTCGTCCGAGCCGCCGGCGCGCGCGGCGAGCAGGCCGATGATCAGGAAGAGCGGCGCGACGACGAGGCCGTGGTTGACCATCTGCAGCACCGCGCCCTGCGCGCCCTGCGGCGCGAAGGCGAAGATGCCGAGCGTGATGAAGCCGAGCTGGGCGACCGAGGAGTAGCCGGCGATCAGCCGCGCGCTGGTCTGCGTGAACGCCATCGCCGAGCCGTAGAGCACCGAGGCGAGCGCCAGCAGCAGGATCAGCATCTGGAAGTGAACCGAGGCCTCCGGCATGATCGGCAGGACGATCGCGAGGAAGCCGTAGGCGCCGACCTTCGAGAGCACGCCGCTGAACACGGCGAGCACCTCGACCGGCATCTCGCGGTAGGCGTCGGGCATCCAGCCGTGCAGCGGGAAGGCCGGCATCTTGACCAGGAACGCCGCGGCGAACAGCAGGAAGATCCAGTCCTGCGTCCCGCCGCGCAGCGGCGAGGCGGCAAGCGTCGACAGCGCGAAGCTCAGCGGGTGACCGCTGTGCTCGGAGGTCAGGACCGCCAGTGCGACCGCGCCGGCCAGCATCAGCAGCGAGCCGACGAAGGTGTAGATCACGAGCTTCAGCGTCGCCGCGATCCTGTTGGGGCCGCCGAAGATCCCGAGCAGCAGGTAGAACGGGATCAGCATCAGATCGAAGAAGCCGACGAACAGCGCGACGTCCTGGGCCAGGAAGGCGCCGAGCACGGCCGACTCGGCGAGCGCGAAGAGCAGGAAGAAGACGCGCGGGCGCTCCCAGTCGCGGATGTTCGCAGCGCCGATCGCCAGCGCGAACGAGAACGTCGTCATCGCGACGAGGAACAGGTTGAGCCCGTCGACGCCGAGCGCGTAGTGGATGCCGAGTGAGCGGATCCAGACGACGTTCGTGACGTGGGTCAGATGCCCGAAGCGCCCGCTGTAGTCGGCGATCAGCGCGATCGTGATCCCGAGCGCACCGAGCGCGCCGCCGAGCGCCAGCAGGCCGGCGACGCGGCGCACTGGGACGAGCGTGCCGAGCAGCGCGGCGGCGACCGGCAGCCAGATCAGGATCGAGAGCATCTAGCGGGCGCTCATGACTGGATCAGGAAGTAGAGGCCGACCGCGGTCAGGCCGACGACGACCAGCGCGACGTAGTAGCGGACGAACCCGCTCTCGGCCGAGCGGACCGCGGCGGACCCGGCGCGGACGGTTGCCGTCGTGCCGCCGATCAGCGTGCCGTTGACGAACAGTCGCTCGAACGTGCCCTGGGCGAAGCGACCGAACCAGGCCGCGGGACGCACGACGAGCGCGTCGATCAGCTCGTCGAAGTACCACTTGTTCTCGAACAGGCGATCGATGAAGCTGAAGCGCTCGGCGATCGCCGGCGCGATCCCCGGGCGTGCGACCCAGATCAACCAGGCCAGCCCGATGCCGCTCAGCGCGACGACCGTGCCGAGCGCCAGGCCGACGTAGATCAGCGTGTTCGACGGGTGCAGGTGCATCGTCGAGTCGGCGAACGTCGGCGCGAGGAACTTGTCGAGCCAGGTCGTCGTGTTCGGGATGCCGACGACGCCGCCGACGACGGCCAGCAGCGCCAGCAGGCCCATCGCGATCTTCATCGGGATCGCGCGCTCGGCGATCACGTGGTCGGGACCGGGGAAGCCGACGCCGGTGTCCTCGACCTCGCCGTTGGCCGGGTTGGTCGGCTGCTCGGGGTGGAAGAGGTGGCCGTGGTCGATCAGCTCGGCCGCCTCCGGGCATGGCTCGCCGAGGAACGCGCGGAAGATCATCCGGAACGTGTACAGCGCGGTCAGCAGCGCGCCGACGTAGCCGGCGGCGTAGAGGCCCCAGTACCAGCCGCCGTGGCTGCCGAGCTGGGCGAGGATGTCGTCCTTCGAGAAGAAGCCGCTGAACGGCGGGACGCCCGACAGTGCCAGCCCGCCGATCACGAAGCAGACGAAGGTGAACGGCATCGCGCGACGCATCCCCGACATCCGGTCGAGCGACTGGTTGCCGCCCATCGCGCCGATCAGCGAGCCGGCCGCCATGAACAGCAGCGCCTTGAAGAAGGCGTGGGTCATCAGGTGAAACAGCCCGGCGGTGTAGGCGCCGGCCGAGACCGCCATGATCATGTAGCCGATCTGCGACATCGTCGAGTAGGCGATCACGCGCTTGATGTCGACCGCCGCCAGGCCGATCGTCCCGGCGACCAGCAGCGTGACCGCGCCGCCCACCGCGCCGACGACCTCGGCTGCCGGGGCGAGCTGGAACAGCGGGTGCATGCGCGCGATCAAATAGACGCCGGCCGTCACCATCGTCGCCGCATGGATCAGCGCGCTGACCGGGGTCGGGCCCTCCATCGCGTCGGGAAGCCAGGTGTGCAGCGGGATCTGCGCCGACTTCGCAAACGCGCCGACCAGCAGCAGCAGGCAGCCGGCGGTGATGTCGCCGCCGCCCTTGGCGAACACGTGCGGGGCGGCGTGAAAGACCGTGAGGAAGTCGAGCGACTTGGTGTGGCGGAAGATGAAGAAGGTGCCGAGCACGAGGCCGACGTCGCCGACGACGTTGATCACGAAGGCCTTGATCCCGGCCTTCGTCGCCGTCGTGCGCCGGTACCAGAAGCTGATCAGCATGTAGGACGCCGCGCCGACGAATGCCCAGCCGACGATCAGCAGCAGGAAGTTGCCGGCCAGCACCAGCAGCAGCATCGAGAAGACGAAGAAGTTGAGGTAGGCGAAGAAGCGCGCGTAGCCCTCGTCCCCCTGCAGGTAGCTGACCGAGTAGAGGTGGATCAGCATCGAGACGCCGGCGACGACGAGGATCATCAGCACCGACAGCGGGTCGACGAGGATCGAGGCCTTCGCGTCGACGCCGACCGTGTTGGCGATGCTCCACAGGCTCGAGCTGAGCTCGCGGTGCGCCGGTGTCGCCTGGAGCAGCTTGACGAACGCGACGATCGCGAACGCGAACGCCACCGCGATCGCCAGCGTGCCGATCCAGCCGGCGCTCTTGCCCGGCAGCTTCTTGAAGCCGAGCGCGATGATCAATGTGCCGAGCAGCGGCGCCGCGAGCACGATCCAGCCGGCGGTCGTCGCGCTCATCCCTGGAGCTCCCGCATCGCGTCGACGTCGACCGGCAGGCGGTGGCGGTGCATCGCGACGATCACGCCGAGTCCGACCGTGACCTCGCAGGCCGCGACGACCATCACGATCAGCGCGAAGATCTGCCCGTCGCTGTTGCCCCACATCCGCGAGAAGCCGATCAGCGCGAGGTTCGCCGCGTTCAGCATCAGCTCGAGGCAGAGCAGGACCACCAGCGGGTTGCGGCGCACGAGCACGCCGGCGGCCCCGATCGCGAAGATCAGCGCCGAGACCGCGAGAAACCAGGCGATCGTCATGTCGGACGGTCCTGGCGCTCGGTCGCGTGCGCCGAGGACAGCGAGTCGGGATGACCGAAGCCTTCGGCCATCGTCCCGGTGTAGAACGGGCGCGGCCGCAGGAAGTCGACGGCGCTGATCGTCGGCGGCTCCTCGACGCCGTCCTCGAGCCCGCCGCGTCGCCGTGCCAGCGTGACCGCGCCGACCGCCGCGAGCAGCAGCAGGTAGGAGGCGATCTCGAACGGCGCGAGGAACTTCGTCAGCAGCTCGGTGCCGATCGTCTCGGGATCGCCAAAGCCGGCGAGCATGTGGGCGCCGGTCGTGCCGATCGCCTTCAGGCCCGAACCGAGGACGGCGATGAACAGCTCGATTACGAGCGCGCCACCGCAGGCGAATGCGCCGAGCGTGCCGCCCCGCCCCGGGCCCTGGCCGCCGGGGAGGTTCTGACCGCCGATGTAGGAGACGACGAAGACGTAGAGGACCATCACGGCACCGGCGTAGACGACGACCTGCGCCGCGGCGACGAACTCGGCGTGCAGCAGCATGAACAGCACCGCCAGCGAGATCAGGTGGACGACGAGCGCGAGCACGCTGTAGAACGGATCCTTCAGCGTGATCACGCCGATTGCACCCGCAAGCGTGCCGAGCGCGGCGATGAAGAAGACGATGTAGGACATCAGCTGGAGCGCACGGTGCCGGACATCTACTCCCCTTCAGCCCGCAGCGGCGACGCGTCGAGCGGCTCGGCGAGCAGCATCTCCTTGGTGAAGATCAGGTCTCCGCGGTTGTAGTCGGACATCTCGTAGTCGTGGCTCATCGTGATCGCGTCGAACGGGCAGGCGACCTCGCAGTAGCCGCAGAATATGCAGCGGCTGATGTTGATCTCATAGACGGCCGCGTAGCGCTCGCCGGCCGAGACCCGCATCTCCGGTGTGTTCTCTGCCGCGACGACGCGGATGCAGTCCGACGGGCAGGCGGCGGCGCAGAGCGAGCAGCCGACGCACTTCTCGAGGCCCGTGTCCTCAAAGCGGTGGAGCTTGTGGCGACCGCGAAAGCGCGGGTAGACCGGCACCTTCTCCTCCGGGTACTGGATCGTGTGCACGCCCTCGACGACGCGGGCAAAGGTCGTCTTCAGGCCGCGCAACGTCTCGCCGAACGCGCGGTACGCGCCGCCGGCGCCGCCCGCTTCGGGCGCGCGCTGAACCTCGATCTGGTCCTCGCCGGGACTCCACCGGGTCGTGCTCACTTGTGGACCGCCACGACGACGATCGCTGTGATCAGCGTGTTCAGGGTGGCCAGCGGCAGCAGCACCTTCCAGCCGAAGCTCATCAGCTGGTCGTAGCGCAGGCGCGGCAGCGTCGCCCGGATCCAGACGAAGAAGATGATGAAGATCGTCATCTTGATCAGCACGATGAACGGGTCGGTCCAGGCCGGCTGGCTGTGCCAGAACGGGATCATCCAGCCGCCGAGGAACAGCGTCGTCGCGACGCCGGAGACGACGACCACATTCAGGTACTCGGCGAAGTAGTAGGACGCAAAGCGCCCGCCACCGTACTCGGTGTTGTAACCGCCGACCAGCTCGGCGTCAGCCTCCGCGAGATCGAAGGGCGCCCGGTTCGTCTCGGCGAAGGCGGCGACCATGAAGATGATGAAGCCGACGAACTGCGGCACGATGTACCACATCTGTCCCTGCGCGTGGACGATCCCGGTCAGCGACAGCGTGCCGGCCGTGATCAGCACGCCGACCAGCGCGAGACCCTGGGAGACCTCGTAGGAGATCAACTGCGCGGCGGCGCGCATCGCGCCGAGGAACGAGTATTTCGAGCCCGAGGCCCAGCCGCCGAGCATCAGGCCGTAGAAGGCGATCGCGCTGAGGGCGAAGATGTAGAGCGGCCCGATCGAGACATCGACGCCGTAGAGCCCGACACGGGTGCCGAAGATGTGCGGCGCGTCGCCGAACGGGATGATCGCGAACGTCGCGACCGCGGTCATGATCGAGATCAGCGGCGCGAGGATGAACAGCGGACCGACCGATGTCGTCGGCCGTGACTGCTCCTTGCCGAGCAGCTTGACGATGTCGGCGAGCGGCTGGATCAAGCCGTAGGGGCCGACCCGGTTCGGGCCGTAGCGACCCTGGAAGCGACCGAGCAGCTTGCGCTCGCCGAGCAGCACGAGCGGCACGATCTGCAGGCCGATCGCGAAGATGATGATGCCCTTGATGATCTGAATCCACCAGGGTTCGAAGTAGCCGACGATCGCGAAGCTCATACGTTCGCGAGCTCCTGGTCGCTGTCGCTGCTCTCCGACTCGCGCTCCGCGGCGGCCAGCAGTGCGGCGGCCTCGGCCTCGACGCTCTTCAGCGAGCGGATCCTCACGTGCGGTCCGCGCAGCGTGTTCGCGCCGTCGTCGTCGAGGTCGTACTCGAGGAACGCCGTGCCGGGCTCGGCGGCGTCGCGCAGGACGACGCGCGCGCGGACCTCTGTCGTGTCGTCGCTGACGACGACCTCCTCGTCGTGGCGCAGCTCGAGCGCGCTCGCGTCGGCTGGTGTCAGCTCGACGCGCTGGCGCGGCGCGAGGAACGCCAGCGCCGGCGAAGCGCCGACCTCCGGCGAGGCCCAGATCGAGCGGTAGCCGCCGAGCAGTAGGCGACCGGACGGCCGCCGCGGCGGACGGCGCAGCTTGGGCGCCCGCGGGCGCTCGCTGCTGCGCTCCTCCGGCACGGCCAGCTCGGGCCAGCGCAGCCCGTGGCCCGCCAGGGCCTCGAGCGTGAGACCGTTGTAGAACGGCACTTCGGCGAACAGCTCGGCGCTGAGGGCGCTGGCGCTCGCCGGCGCGATCGTGGCACCGAGCGCCTCGGCCAGCTCGCTCAGCACGCGCCACTCGGAGCGCACCTCGCCGGCGTGCCCGACCGCCGGGCGCAGGCGCTGCACCCGTCCGTCGGGGTGGGTGATCGTGCCTTCCTTCTCGGCGCTCGACTCGAGCGGGAAGATCACCGTCGCGTACTCGCGGATGCCACGCGTCAGGAACGCCGCGTGGGCGATCACCGTGGTCGCGTGCTCGAGCGCCGCCTCCCAGTCCGCGTTGTCCGGATATGAGCGCAGTGGGTCGACCCCGAGCAGGTAGAGCGCGGCAAGGTCGCCGCCGGCTAGCGCCTTGGCGATGCCGCTCGCGTCGCGCCCGCCGCCGATTCGCGGCCGGCTGAGACCCGGGCCGGCGTTTGGCAGCACGCCGACCTCACGCAGCCCGCGCCCGTTCGCCGCGTGGGGGATGCCGAGCAGCCCGGCTCCATCGCGATCGGCCAGGCCGAGTGCCGCGGCGAGCGCGAGCAGCGCCGCGGCGCCATCGCCGTCGAGCACGCGCTCGCCGTAAAGGATCACGACCTCCTTGCCGGCGTCGCGCAGCGTGCTCGCGAGCTCGCGAACCGCGGCGACGCTCGCCCCGGCCGCGGCCGCGGCGTCCTCGACCGGCTGGCGCCGGAGTGCGGCGGTCAGGGCCCATGCCAGCTCGGCTCCGCGGCGCGGCGCGAAGCGCAGCTTCGCCGCGGCGCTCCCGTCGAGCGCGCTCGGACGCGAGCTGGCGAGAACCAGGCGGACGCCGTTGCGACGGACTCCCTTGCGGATCCGCAGCTCGAGAATCGGGGCATCGTCGACCGGCTCGCAGTCGAGCACCAGCACGGCGTGGGCGAACTCGAGGTCTGAAACCGACGCGGCGAGCGCCGGGTCGGCGAGTGCGCGCCACTGCGGCAGGCTCACCGACGTGCCGGGGCGCGAGTCGAGGTGGGGCGAGCCAAGGACGCCCCGCAGCAGGCGCGAGAGCAGCAGGCCCTCCTCGTTGGTCGCCCCGCCGCCCGCCAGCGCAGCGGTGCCGGCGCCGGCGCGGCGCAGCCCCGAGGCGGCTTCGGCGAGCGCACGTTCCCAGCTCACCGGGCGCAACTCGCCGCCGTCGCGGATCATCGGCTCGGTGATCCGCTCGTCGACGTGCATCGCCTGGTAGGCGAAGCGACCCTTGTCGCAGAGCCAGCCGTCGTCGACCTCGTGGTGGTCGCGCGCCAGCACGCGCAGCACGCGCTCGTCGCGAACGGTCACCGTCGTGTTGCACTGCGCCGGGCACAGCGTGCAGATGCTGCCCGCGCCCTCGATGTCCCACGGCCGCGCGCGGAAGCGGTAGGGCCGCGAGGTCAGTGCGCCGACCGGGCATAGCTCGATGATGTTGCCGGAGAACGGCGCGACGTATGGGTGTCCGTCGAAGGTCCCGACGAACGAGTGCTCGCCGCGCTCGAGCAGCACCAGCTGGTAGTCCTCGGCGACCTCCTGCGAGTAGCGCACGCAGCGGTAGCAGAGGATGCAGCGCTCGCGATCGATCGCGATCAGCGGCGAGAGCTCGAGCGGCTTGCGGAAGTGGCGCTTGGGCTCGACGAAGCGCGAATGGCCGCCGCCCCAGCCGAAGGTGATGTCCTGCAGCGGACACTCACCGCCCTTGTCGCAGACCGGGCAGTCCAGCGGATGGTTGATCAGCAGGAACTCGACGACGGCCTGCTGCGCGACCTCGGCCCGTTCGGAGCGGCTGTGCACCACCATGCCGTCCTTGACCCCGGTCGAGCAGGCGGTCTGCAGCTTCGGCATCCCCTCGATCTCGACCAGGCACATCCGGCAGGCGCCGACTGGCTGGCCGAGCTTCGGCTCGTAACAGAAGACGGGTATCTCGACGTCGCCCAGCTTCGCGGCGTCGGCGAGCATCATGTTCTCGGGCGCCCGGACCTCGCGGCCGTCGATCGAGAAGGTGATCAGCTGTTGTTGCGGGCGCGGCATCAGACGACGGCCGCGAGTTGGCGGGACTGGATGTGCGCTTCAAATTCTCCCCGGAACTTGGCGATCATCGAGCCGATCGGCATCGCCATCGCGTCGCCGAGCACGCAGAGGCAGTTGCCGATGATGTGCTCCTGGACCGAGGCCATGATGTCGAGGTCCATCGGCGTCGCCAGTCCGGCGTCGATCCGCTCGAGCATCCGGACCGTCCAGTTCGTCCCCTCGCGGCATGGCGTGCACTTGCCGCAGGACTCGTGGCGGTAGAACTTCGCGGTCTTCAGCGCGACGTCTAGCACCGGCGTCTTGTCGTCGATCACGATGATCGCGCCCGACCCGAGCATCGAGCCGGCCTTCGCGAGGCTGTCGAAGTCGTAGGGCACGTCGAGGTCCTTCGCCGTCAGCACCGGTGCGCTCGACCCGCCCGGGAACCACATCTTGACCTTGCGCCCCTTCGGTGGGCCGCCCGCGAGGTCGAAGATGATCTGCCGCGACGGGATGCCGAGCTCGATCTCGTAGTTGCCCGGGCGCTGCACATGGCCCGAGACCGAGACGACCTTGGTCCCGGTCGAGCCCGAGACCCCGAGCTGCGCGTACTTCTTGCCACCCATCCTGATGATGTGCGGCATCGTCATCAGCGTCTCGACGTTGTTGATCAGCGTCGGACCCTGATAGAGGCCCTGGAGCGCCGGGAACGGCGGCTTCAGGCGCGGGTTGCCGCGCTTGCCCTCGAGCGAGTCGAGCAGTCCCGTCTCCTCGCCGCAGATGTAGGCGCCGGCGCCGCGGTGCAGGACCAGCGACAGCGAAAGCTCCGAGCCGAGGATCCGCTCGCCGATGTAGCCCGCCTTGCGGGCCTGCGCGATCGCGGCATCGAGGATCCTCGCCTGCTCCTCGTACTCGCCGCGGATGTAGATGAAGGCATGGTTCGCGCCACCGGCATGGGCGGCGATGACGATGCCCTCGATCAACCCGTGCGGGCACTTCTGCATCAGCTCGCGGTCCTTGAACGTGCCGGGCTCGGACTCGTCGGCGTTGCAGACGAGGTACTTGTCCATATCGCCCTTGGGTAGGAACGACGCCTTGCGTCCGGCCGGGAACCCGGCGCCGCCGCGGCCGCGCAGGCCGGAGGCGTCGAGCTCGGCCAGCAGCTGGTCCTGGGTCATCGCCAGCGCCTTGCGCAGCGACTTGTAGCCGCCGCGCTTCTCGTAGACGTCGATGTCGTACAGGTTCGCCTGGTCGATGTTCTTTAGCAGGATCGGAGCGATCACTTCTTCGCCTCCTTCGGAATCTCGGACGCCGCGGTGCGGCGCAGCGCCAGCGCGAGCTCCGGCAGCGGCTCGCGGCCAGCCCGCAGGTCGGCGACGAGCCGTTCGGCGTCGGCGCTCTCAAGCGGGCCGTAATAGACCTGGTCGACCGAGACCATCGGTGCGATGTCGCATGCCCCGAGGCACTCGAAGCGGCGCAGCGTGATGTCTGAGTCGCCGCCGACCGCCGCGTCGATCGAGTCGTAGAGCTCGTCGGCGCCGCGCAGCGAGCACGAGATGTTGGTGCAGACGTAGATCGTGTGAGCGCCGGCGGGCTCGAGCTCGAACATGTCGTAGAAGGTCGCCACCGACGTCAGATAGCCCGGCGTCACGCGCATCACGCAGGCGGCCTCGAGGATCGCCTGCGGTGAGCACCAGCCGTGATGGCGCTGTGCCGCCGCGAGCGCCGGCAGCGCCGCCGAATGACGGTCGGGGTAGCGCGCCATCGCCTCCTCGATCTCCTTCCGCAACGCGACCGGCACGTCCACGAGCGCCGGGTCCGGAACCTCCGCCGGATCCTTCTCCAGGTCCACCGGCTCATCCCAGCCGGGCGTGCGCGAGCCCTCCCGCGTGCGCGGGATCTCCCGCCCCCCAAGCTCCTGGCGGTACTCAAACCCCGGCCCCGCGCCATCAGTCGGGCTCATGCCAACACCCCGCCACACAGAAGCGACGCAGCCGGCGCCAAAGGCACAAGGCGAGGACAGCCGGCGCAGCCGGCTCCCGCAGCCCTCATCGGTCGATCCCCCCGAGCACCGGGTCGAGCATCGCCAGCGTCGCGATCAGGTCCGCGATGTAGCTCCCCTTGGTCATCGGTCCCGTGGCCTGCAGGTTGACGAAGCTCGGGTCGCGCATATGTACGCGCGCGGGCTTCGCCGATCCGTCCGAGCGCACGAAGCAGCCGAGCTCGCCGCGCGGTCCCTCGATCGGGAAATAGACCTCGCCCGGCGGGACCCGCATGCCCTCGGTCACGAGCTTGAAGTGGTGGATCAGCGCCTCCATCGACGTCGCGAGCTCGTGCCGCGGCGGTAGCGCGATCTTGCGATCGGTCGTGATGTGCGGACCTTCGGGCAGCCCGTCGAGCGCCTGCTCGATGATCTTGACCGACTCCTTCATCTCGGCGACGCGCACCGCGTAGCGGTCGTAGTTGTCGCCGACGGTGCCGACCGGGATCTTGAACGAGAAGTCCTCGTAGGAGCTGTACGGGGCGGCCTTGCGCAGATCCCACGGGTTGCCGCTCGCACGCAGCAGCGGCCCGGTCACGCCGAGGCCGAGCAGCGACTCCTCGTCGAGCGGGCAGGTCCCCCGCAGGCGCTGCAGCAGGATCTCGTTGCGCTTGAGCAGGTCGTTGTACTGATCGACGCGCCCCGGCATCACGGCGATGAACTCGCGCAGCTTCTCGGCGAAGCCGGTCGGGATGTCCTCGATCACACCGCCGATCTGGAAGTAGCGGGTGTGCATCCGCTGGCCCGAGGACTGCTCGAACAGGTCGAGGATCATCTCGCGCTCGCGGAAGCAGTACCAGAACATCGACATCGCGCCGAGGTCGAGCGCGCTCGTGCCGAGCCAGACGAGGTGCGACATGATCCGGTTCAGCTCGAGGTGGATCACCCGCAGGTACTGCGCGCGCTTGGGCACCTCGCACTCGAGCAGCGTCTCGACCGCGCCGCAGAAGGCCATCGCGTTGAAGTAGTAGGCGAGGTAGTCCATCCGCTCGATCACGGGGATCACCTTCCAGTAGGCCTTGTCCTCCGCGGTCTTCTCGATCCCGGTGTGGACGTAGCCGATGATCGGACGCAGGTCGCGAACGACCTCGCCCTCGAGCGTCACCAGCAGCCGCAGCACGCCGTGCGTCGCCGGGTGGTGCGGGCCGATGTTGAGCGTCAGCAGCTCAGTCGTCTCGCCGCTGCGCTGGACCGCGACCTGGTGCTCGAGCGGGGCCAGCGTGATGCTGTCCTCCATCTTGCGGTAGTCCGACTGTGCGCTGCTCATCGCGTCCAGCCGGGCGAGGTCGCGTCGTTGTGCGTGAACAGGACCGGCTCGCCCCCGATCGGGAAGTCACGCCGCTGCGGATGGCCCTCGTAGTCCTCAGGCATCAGGATCCGGCGCAGATCGGGATGGCCCGCAAACTGCACGCCGAACATGTCGTAGACCTCGCGCTCCTGGTGGTTGGCGGTCGGCCAGTCGGGCGTCACCGACTCGACGCTGGGGTCGTCCAGCGGCACGCGCAGCTTGACCGCGATCCGATCGACGCGCGCCATGTCGAGCAGCTCGTACTGCACGCCGAGGCGCGGCTCGTGCGGGTAGTAGTCGACGCCGTGGACGCTCATCAGGGCGCGGTAGCCGTGGCTCTGCTTCAACTCCGCCAGGACTCGGCGCACGGTGCTCGGCTCGATCCGCACACTCGCCTGGTCACGGAAGTACGTCGTCTCCAGCACGCTGCCCGGGATCGCCTCGCCGAGCTGTGTCGCGATCAGCTCGAGCCCGACCTGGTCAGGCACCGGGGCGCTCCGCCGATCCCTCGACGCCGGTCAGATTCTCCTCGGTTCCGACGGCCGCATAGCGCTCACGCCAGCTCATGTCGGGGTCGTCCTGGATCATCTTGCGCAGCTTCAGGATCCCGTGCATCAGCGCCTCGGGGCGCGGTGGGCAGCCGGGGACGTGGACGTCGACCGGCATGAACTTGTCGGCCGGCACGATCGCGTAGTTGTTGAAGACGCCCATCGACGATGAGCAGGCGCCCATCGCGATCGCCCACTTCGGCTCGAGCATCTGGTCGTAGATCCGGCGCACGACCGGCGCCATCTTGATCGAGACGCGACCCGACAGGATCAGCAGATCGGCCTGGCGCGGTGAGGCGCGGAACGCCTCGAAGCCGAAGCGCGCAACGTCGACCCGCGCGGCGACGATCGACATCATCTCGATCGCGCAGCAGGCGAGGCCGAACGTCGCCGGGAACAGGGAGTTCGAGCGCGCCCAGTCGACCGCCTTGTCGAGCGTCGTCGTCAGGATCGACTGCTCGACCGCGCGCTCCAGCTCGAGCCCCTCGAGGTCGCCACGCAACAGGTCGCGCGCGCGCAGCCCGCGGGCGCGGAAGCTGTTGGGGTCGACGGGTTCCCGTGTTACCGCCAATCGAGCGCTCCCCGCCGCCAGACGTAGACGAACGCTACGAACAGCAGCGCGACGAACGTGATCGTCTCGAACAGGGCGAAGGCGCCGAACGCACGTAGCTCGGCAGCGATCGGGTAGAGGAAGATCGTCTCGATATCGAACAGGATGAAGAGCATCGCGATCAGGTAGAAGCTGATCCCGAAGCGGAAGCCGAACTTGATCTCCGACGGCAGCCCGCATTCATACGGCTCGGTCTTCGACGCGATCTTGCGCCGTGGCCCCAGAACCGTGTTCAGGTAGGCGAAGGCCCCACCAACGATCCCCCCGAGCGCGAGAAACACGATCGCGGGCAGGTAACTGCGGAGCACCGAAGCGTTATATCACTACCCATGCGCTTGTGGCAGAGTGTTACTTAGTGGCAAAAGGATCGAGTCGACCCCCCCGGAGCGATCCATGAGCCACCGCGACGTCGCGCTCGACGCCGCCCTTGCGCTCGCCGCGCTCAACGGCGCTGCCGGCCTGCTCGGGGCGCTGCGCTGGTACCGCTCGCAGACCAGCCGCACCTTCTGGATCCTCATCCGCGCGGGTCAGGCGGCGGCGATCGCCTACGCCGTACTGACCGGAGTCCTCTACCTCGCGAACGACCCACCGTCGAGCAACCTCTTCTACCTGTACGCGCTGCTGCCGGTCGCGATCGGCTTCGTCGCCGAACAGCTGCGGGTCATCTCCGCCGACCAGGTGCTCGCCTCGCGCGACATCGAGAACGCCCAGGCGGTCGGCCAGCTCGAGCCCGCCAGCCAGCAGGAGATCGTCATCGCGATCCTGCGCCGCGAGATGGGAGTCATGACCGCCGCAGCGATCGTGGTCTGCTTCCTCGCACTCAGGGCCTGGGGCACATACTAAGTCGCTTGCGTGCCGCCAATCTTCGCTGATTGCGGCTCGAGATCAGGGCTCCGGGAGCAGCAGCAAATCAGTGGGGGTGGGGCCGAGGCCAGCCAGCGTGACCTTGATGCCGGCGCTGAGGTCGTAGAGCTGGGCGTTGCGCTGGTGGATCAGCTCGTGCAGCTGCTCCAGGTCCGCCTGCTGCTTGGGGTCGTGCTCGAGGACGATTGGTATCGGCCCGAGCTCGGTCGCTCCGGCGAGGACTGCGGCCTCGTGGCCTTCGACGTCGATCCAGACCAGGGCGAGGCGTTCGTTGCTGATGGCGCCGCTGGCGAGCAGGCTGTCGATCGTCACGCAGTTCGCGACGTCGTCGTCGCTGCTGGCGTCGGCGACGACGCGGCTGCTGCCCCAGAATCGTGGGGAGCTGGCGAGCGCCACGGTGCCGGCGTGATCGGAGACCGCTGTCTCGTGCAGCGTGACGCGGGCTGAAAGGTCGTTCAGCTCGATGTTGCGCTCGAGCAGGACGAAGTTGCGCGGGACCGGCTCGAAGGCGTGGACGTACGCGGCACCGACGACGGTGACCAGCGGCACCGTCGTCGTGCCGATGTTGGCGCCGACCTCGAGCACCTCGCGGCCGCGGATGCTTGCGCCGGTCTCTCGCTCGATCAGCTGCGCGCAGCGCAGCAGCCGATCGAGCCCGTAGGGGCCCGCGACGTAGGTTCGCCGCGACACGTCGTAGTCGGCGCTCGCCACGAGGTAGCGGCCGCTCGGCCAGCGCACCTGGAGCGTCGGACGCACCCGGCCCGCGAGGAAGAAGATCGCTTCGCGCCCCAGCTCGCGCGGGATCGCTCGCCGGTCGGGGCCGTGGCGCAGGCGACCCGCACGGCGCGCTGATGCTCGCACCAATCGCCGCGGCAGCGACACCGCTTTGCCCAGAGCTGCCACCCGCTAACGCGACGCGACGGTCAGTGACCCGTAGGCGCCGAGGTCCGCATAGTTCGCGCCCGGATCGTAGACGCGGTAGGTCCCGGGCGTGAGGGCGAACGCCTTGCTCGTCGCGGTGTGTCCGGGGAACACCGCCGCGGTCTGGCCGAGAATCTGCCCGTCGGCGTTGGCGACCGCGACCTCGTGGACGAGCACGCCGTCGTTGTGGAGACGGATGCGCACGGTCCCGGCCTGCAGCTGAACCGACTCCGGGGTGATCTGGTACTCGCCGACGCTGAGCGCCAGCAGCGACCCGTGATCGGTCGCGCTGCTCTCGCCGCAGCCCCCGAGCGCCGCGATCAGCACCAGCGGCGCGATCAGCAGGCGGGCTCGACGCCTGGCGGCAGCAAGTCGCGTTTGCGGCAGTGGGAGCATGCCCGCAACCATTATCCGTATCATCCCCGCCCGGATGAGCCGTGTCGCGAAGATCGTTGCCAGCTCTGCCGCGGCCCTCGTGGTTGCGGTCGCGATCAGCGCCTGTGGCTCGCAGGGGATCAGCGTCGCGAAGACGAGTCCCTATTACCAGGGTGCGACGATCTTCCTCGACCACTGCTCCGGCTGTCACACGCTTTCGGTCGTCGGTGCGGAGGGCTCGGCCACCTCGGTCCAGAACCGTCTGCGCACCAACGCCCCGAACTTCAACTTCCGCAGTGAGAGCGTCCAGAACGTCCTCTACGCGATCGAGAACGGTGGCTTCTCGGGCCAGATCATGCCCGAGAACATCGTCGTCGGACCACAGGCACACGCGGTTGCGGAGTTCCTCTCCCATTACGCCGGGCGCCAGGCTCCGAAGAGTCCGACGTTGCCGCAGGCGACGTCACAGTAGGCACGCCCGGTTCTCGACCTCAGGCTGATCCGCGAGCAACCCGACGTCGTTCGCGCGGCGCTCGCCCGTCGTGGCAACGGAGTTGAATCCGGCGTCACAGAGGTGCTCGAGCTCGACGATCGCCGGCGCGCGGTCCTGCCCGAGCTCGAGGCTCTGCGGGCCGCCAAGAACGCCGCCTCGGAGCAGATCGCCAAGGCGAAGCAGGCCGGCGAGGATGCCGCCCCCGTGATCGCGCAGATGCGCGAGCTCGGTCAGCGTGAGGCCGAGCTCGACGCGCAGCTCGCCGAAGTCGACGAGGCGCTCCAGGTTGCGCTGAGCCGGCTTCCGAACCTGCCGAGCGAGGACGCCGCGCCGACCGACACCGTCCTCAAGACGGTTGGCGAACCGCGCAGCGGCGCACCGACCCTCGATCATCTCGAGCTGGCCGGTCCGCTGATCGACATGGAGGCCGGCGCGCGCCTCTCCGGCGCACGCTTCGCCTACCTGCGCGGCGATCTCGTGCTGCTCGAGCTGGCGCTCGTGCGCTGGGCGCTGGAGCGCCTGCTCGGCCAGGGCTTCGAGCCGGTCATCCCGCCGGTGCTCGTGCGCGAGCAGGCGCTCTACGGGACCGGCATGCTGCCCGACACCGAGCAGCAGATCTACCGTGTCCCCGACGACGATCTCTACCTCGTCGGGACCTCGGAGGTGGCATTGGCCTCGCTGCACGCCGGCGAGATCCTCGCGGCCGAGGACCTGCCGCTGCGCTACGCCGGCTTCTCGTCCTGCTTTCGCCGCGAGGCTGGCGCCGCCGGCAAGGACACGCGCGGGATCTTCCGCGTGCACCAGTTCGACAAGGTCGAGATGTTCGTCTTCACGACGCCCGAGGAGAGCGTCGCCGAGCACGAGCGTCTGCTCGCGATCGAGGAGTCGCTGCTCGGCGAGCTGGGGATCCCCTACCGCGTAGTCAACATCGCCGTCGACGACCTCGGTGCCTCGGCGGCGAAGAAGTACGACTGCGAGGCGTGGCTGCCCTCGCAGGGGCGCTACCGCGAGCTGACATCGTGCTCGAACACGACCGACTTCCAGGCGCGGCGACTGCAGATTCGCGCCCGCGGCCCTCAGGGCTCCCGACCGATCACCGCTCACACCCTCAACGGAACCGCCACCGCGGTCGGTCGCACGATCATCGCGCTGCTCGAGAACGGTCAGCAGGACGATCGCTCGGTGCTGCTGCCGGACTGCCTCGTGGCCTACGGCGCGCCGGCCCGGATCGAGCCGCAGCCGGCGAGCTAGGAATCGCGGCGGGTCGGCCGGACCGCCTTCTTCGTGGCTCGACGGGGCGGCTTCTGCTCCGCCAATGGCAGCTCGATCACAAACGCCGCACCACCGTCCTTCGCGTTGCCGGCGCTGACCCGTCCCGCGTGCGCCTCGACGATCTCGGCCACGATCGAGAGGCCGAGGCCGGCACCCGCCTTGCCGCGCTCGCGTCCACCCTCGGAGCGCCAGAAGCGCTCGAACACCGCGTCGGACGCGTCCTCGGGCAGTCCCGGACCGTGGTCGCGGACCTCGATCCGCGCGACTCCCCCCTTGCTGCGCAGCGACAGCTCGATCGGCGATCCGGCTGGCGTGTGCTTAAGCGCGTTGGTCATCAGGTTGGCGAGCACCTGGCGCAGCTCGTGACCGTCGCCGTTGACCATATGGGCCGACCGGCTGCCCCGCACCTGCGGCACGATCGTCACGCCGATCGTGCGGTCCTGCGCGACCGCGCGCGTGTCGTCGGCCGCGTCACGCACGAGCGGTGCCAGGTCGACCGGCTCGCGCACGGTCTGCGGCATCTCGTCGAGCCGCGCCAGCGCCAGCAGCTGCTCGACGAGGATGCCCATCCGCGACGCCTCCTCCTCGATCCGCTGCATCGCCTTCGCGGTGTCCTCGGGACTCGTCGTCGCTCCACGCCGGAACAGCTCGGCGTAGCCGCGGATCGACGTCAGCGGCGTACGCAACTCGTGCGAGGCGTCCGAGAGGAAGCGCCGCAGGCGCTCCTCGCTCTCCTGGCGCCGCGCGAACGCCTGCTCGATCTGGCCGAGCATCGCATTCAAAGCGAGCCCCAGGCGCCCAACCTCGGTCCGGTCGTCCTCGGGGCTGACACGGCGCGACAGGTCGCCGGCGGCGATCGCTCCCGCCGTCGCCCCGATCCGATCGAGCGGGCGCAGGCCGATGCGGATCACGAACCAGGCGAGGATCGCGAGCGCCACGAGCACCGAAGCGATGACGATCGCCTCGATCGTCTCGAGCCGCGCCAGCGATGCATCGACGCCGTTCACCGGGATGGCGACGATCGTGGTGCCGTATCCGACATCGCTGCGCTTGGCGATCACGCGATACGAGAGGCCACGATCGCCGGCCGCCGGCACGGTGAAGAACTGCGGATGCATCAGGTTGTTCGCGGTGATCGCGAAGTTGGCCGGCAGCTTCGGCGGGTAGGAGGAGCTGTAGCCGATTGCGGTCGGCTCGCCGATCCGCTGATCGCTGGCGTTGAGGTGCTCGCCAAACGTCCCCGGCGGGTCGCTGATGCTCTCCTGCGGCATCGCGGGGTGCCCCGGCGTCCCTCCGTCGTTGTCGTCAGGGTCGGCATTCTGGGTCGCCGCCAGTGGTGCCGGGCGCAGCCCGGCGTTCACATCGACCTGATCCTCGATCGCCCGGGCTGAGGAGACCAGCTGGCTGTCCAGCTGGTCGAACAGGAACGCGCGCTCCGCGCGATAGGTCACGAAGCCCGCGACGAGCAGCCCGATCGCTGCCAGCACGACGAGCCCGACCAGCAGGCGTGCCCGCAGCGACACCAGCCTGAGCGCGCGCATCAGCCCCGCGGCAGGCGCAGTGCGTAGCCGACGCCACGCACGGTGTGGATCAACGCCGGCTTCTCGACGTCGACCTTCTTGCGCAGGTAGCTGATGTAGGTCTCGAGCACGCGCGCGTCGCCACCGAAGTCGTACTGCCAGACGTGGTCGAGCAGCTGGGCGCGCGTCAGCACACGCTTGGGGTTGAGCATCAGGTAGCGCAGCAGCCGGAACTCGGTCGCCGTCAGCTCGATCGCCCGCCCGCCGCGGGAGACCTCGCGCGTGTCCTCGTCCAGCTCGAGATCCCCGAACACGAGCTTCGAGGATTCCGGCTCGACGATGCCGCTACGGCGCAGCACCGTTCGGATCCGCGCGACCAGCTCCTCGAGGCTGAACGGCTTGGTCATGTAATCGTCACCGCCGAGCGTCAGGCCGTGGACGACGTCCTCGGTCGCGTCGCGCGCCGTCAGGAAGATGATCGGCACGCCCGTCCGCGCGCCCGCCATCCGCCGCGCGACCTCGAAGCCGTCGATGTCGGGCAGCATCACGTCGAGCACGATCACCGCCGGCTTGTGCGCCCCGACGGCCGCGATCGCGTCGGCACCGGTTCCGGCCGAGTCGACGGCAAAGCCCTCGAAGCGCAGCGCCATCGAGATCACGTCGACGATGTTCGGCTCGTCGTCGACGACGAGCACGCGGACCTTCTCAGCCGCCTCGTGGTCGCCCGCGCCGTTCGTGCCGTTTGTCATGAGCACATGATCGCGCCCCAGCCTGTGAGTTGCCTGAGAGCAGCCTGCCGCTCTCCCAGCTCGTGCCGGCGCGTATGCTCACCGCGGTGCTCGCGGCTCCCGCAGCCGAGACGGACGACGGGATCCGGCTCGCCGGCCTCGCGAAGTCGTTCCGCAGCCCGCAGGGCCCGGTCCACGCGGTCCGCGGCATCGACGTCACGATCCCGCGCGGCGAGACGGTCGCGCTGCTGGGCCCGAACGGTGCCGGCAAGTCGACGACGATCGACATGCTGCTCGGCCTCGCCCCGCCCGACGAGGGCAGCGTGTCGCTGTTCGGCCGCGATCCGCGCGCCGCCGTCGACGCCGGCCTGGTCGGCGCGATGCTCCAGGGCGGTTCGCTGATCCAGTACCTCTCGGTGCGCGAGCTGCTGAGCATGATCGCGGCGATGTATCCCGCGCCGCTCGCGGTCGACGAGGTGCTCGAGCAGACCGGCCTGGAGGCGATCGCCGGCCGCCGCACGCAGAAGCTCTCCGGCGGCGAGACCCAGCGCGTGCGCTTGGCGCTCGCGCTCGTCAGCAACCCCGACCTGCTCGTCCTCGACGAGCCGACGGTCGCGATGGACGTCGAGGCACGCCACGAGTTCTGGGAGTCGATGCGCGATTTTGCCGGGCGCGGCAAGACCGTGCTGTTCGCGACCCACTACCTCGAGGAGGCCGATCAGAACGCCGACCGCGTCGTTCTGATGGCCCACGGCGAGATCGTCGCCGACGGTCCACCGACTGAGATCAAGGGCCGCGTCGGCCTGCGCACGATCCGCGCGACGCTCCCCGATCCGCCCGCCGGCGAGCTTGAGCAGCTCCCGGGCGTCGCGCGAGCCGAGCGCCGCGGCGACGGCGTACTGCTCAGCTGCAGCGACTCCGATCAGGCGATCCGCGCCCTGCTCGAGCGATTCCCCGGCGCCCGCGACATCGAGATCACTGGCGCCGGCCTCGAGGAGGCGTTCCTCGCGTTGACCGCCGACCCCGACGCGTCGAGCGAGGCGCAGCGATGAAGGGCCTCGTCTACGCCCGTTACGAGCTGCTGCGCTCCTTCCGCAACCGCCGCTTCTTCTTTTTCTCGCTCGGCTTCCCGCTGCTCTTCTACATCGTGATCGCCTCGCCGAACCGCCACGTCACGGACTTCGACAACAGCGGCATCTCGTTGCCGCTCTACTACATGGTCGGTCTCGCCTCGTTCGGCACGATGGTCGCGATGATCTCCTCCGGCACGCGGATCGCCGCCGAGCGCCAGATCGGCTGGACACGCCAGCTGCGGATCACGCCGTTGACGACGCGCGCCTACTTCCGCGCCAAGGTCCTGACCGCCTACGCGATGTCATGCCTGACGATCGCGCTGCTCTACATTGCCGGCGCGGCGCTCGGCGTCAGCATGGCGGCGCACTACTGGCTCGAGATGACCGGCCTGATCCTCGTCGCGCTGGCGCCGTTCGCCGCCCTCGGGATCACGCTCGGCCACCTGCTCAACGTCGATTCGATCGGTCCCGCGACCGGCGGCGGCGCCTCGCTGCTGGCATTCCTCGGCGGCACCTGGTTCCCGCTCGGCCACCACGGCTTCCTCTACCAGCTCGGCCAGCTCCTCCCCTCCTACTGGCTGGTCCAGGCCGGCCACGTCGGCCTCAACGGCCACGCCTGGCCAGCCCGCGGCTGGATCACAATCGCCGCCTGGACCCTCATCCTCACCGCCACCGCCGTCATCGCCTTCCGCCGCGACACCAAAAAGGTCTAGGCGCGGTGGTCACCACCACGGATCGCTACGAGCTTCTTCCGTCCCGCCCGTCCGGTCGAGCGCATCCAGCGCCGCCATGTCCTCGTCCGACAGGACGAAGTCGAACAGCGCCGCGTTCTCCTCGATCCGCTCGCGATGGGTCGACTTCGGGATGACCATCACGTCGCGCTGCAGGCACCAGCGCAGCAGCACCTGCGCCGCGCTTCGCCCGACCCGCTCCGCGATCTCCGCGACCGTGCGGTCATCGAGGTGGCGTCCGGTGCCGAGCGAGCTGTAGCCGACGATCGCGATCTCGCGCTCGGCGCACGCCTCCAGCAGCCCGCGGCGGTACTCGAAGGCGCTGAACTGAACCTGGTTGACGACCGGCCTCGCCGTCGCGACGCCGAGCAGCTCGTCGATCTCGGCGATCGAGAAGTTCGAGACCCCGATCGAGCGCGCGTAGCCGCGTCGCTGGGCCTCCTCCATCCCCGGCCAGGCCCACGTCGGCCCGCGCCCCGGCCAGTGGATGATGTAGAGGTCGACCTGCTCGACGCCGAGCCGCTCGAGGCTCTGCTCGACCTCGTACAGCGGGTCCTCGCGTCGCGGGAAGAACTTCGTCGTGATGAAGACCTCCTCGCGCGGGACGCCGCTGTCGCGCAGCGCGCGGCCGACGCTCGCCTCGTTGCCGTAGGCCTGCGCCGTGTCGATGTGGCGGCAGCCGAGCTCGAGCGCCCAGCGGACCGCCTGCTCGCACTCCTGCCCGTCCGGCGTCTGCCAGACGCCGAGGCCCAGCACCGGCATCTCCGCGCCGTCAGCCAGCTTCCGCACCCGCTCGTCGTGTTCTCCCGTCATCGGCTACCGGAATGATCCCGCACGGCCGCCGCTGCCTACCCCCGCGCGCAAACCAGACGGCGAGGCCGGTCGCCCAAAGGGCGAGCCGGCGAGCCCCCGGTTAGTGCGCGCCGCTGTCACCCGGCGGCGCGTCCCCGCGCATGTCGGCGACGACCGCCACCAGCCCCGCCGGGCTCATCGTCGGCTGCACCTCGAGCCGCGGTAGCGCGTAGGGGTCGTCGCTCGGCCCCGCCCAGCCGTTGGCCTCGGTCGTCGAGCCGCGGAAGCCGGCGGCCCTCAGGGCGGCGATCACCGTCGGGTCGTACTCCCCCGAGGGGTAGCAGAACCAGTTGACCGGCACGTGGTACTTGCGTTGGATCTTGCCCCGCGTGCTCGCCGTCTGGAACGCCAGCTCGCTCGCGCTCAGGCCGACCATGTCCGAGTGGTCGTAGCCCTGCGTGTCGAGCTCCCAGCCATCGCCGACCAGCTCGCGCAGCTCGTGGCTCGAGATCCCGCCGTTGGCCCACGACAGCCCGGTCAGCTGCAGGTTCTCGACGCCGACCCAGCCGAGCCTGGCGAGCACCGGCTCGGCGTACTGGAACTGCGTCTCATAGCCGTTGTCGAAGCTGATCACGATCGGCTTCCCGCACGGCAGCCGCCTGTGCTCGTGCCAGTTGGCCCACAGCTGGTCCTGCGTCACGGCGTGGTAGCCGGCAGCCGCGATCGCCCGCATCTGCGCCGCGAACAGCGTCGGCGAGACGTAGAGCAGCGGGAACGCGGCACCGCTCGGCGCCGGCGCGATCACGTGGTACTCGAGGATCGGCGCCCGCTCGACGCGGTAGGGCGCGAGGCAGCGGTCCTTCTTCACCCCCACCACGCTCGTCGCGGCGACCTTCTTCACCGGCTGCTTCACCGCCGGCGGGCTCGACTTCCCCCCGCTCAGCACGACCACGAGCACGACGACCAGCACGAGAGCGCCGCCCGCCGCCGCGAGCGCAATCCGCCGCCGGCGGACCTGGCGTCGGCGCAGCTCGCGCCGCGCCCGCAAGCGCTCGCTGCCGGTCTGCGGCGGGGGTGCTCCAGCTTCCAACGCGCTATTCGCTCTCTCGCTCTGGGGTGTGGTCGGTCGGCGCGGCCTCGCACTTCACGGCGCAGCCGCGCGTTCAGTTTGGCGCGTGCCGCGCCAGCCGCCGCTCCAGCGCCGCGCGCGTTTCGGGCCACTCGCTGGCGATGATGCTGTAGTAGGCGCTGTCGCGGATCACCTCGCCGCGGACGATCATGTGGCTGCGGAAGACCCCTTCGAAGCGCGCGCCGATCCCCGCGAGCGCCTTGCGCGAGCGCTCGTTGAACTCTTCCGTCTTGAACTCGACGCGGATGCAGTTGAGCTCCTCGAACGCGTAGTCGAGCAGCAGCAGCTTCGTCTCGATGTTCGCGCCGCCGCGCCACTGCGCCTGTGCCAGCCAGGTCCAGCCGATCTCGAGGCCCCGGTGCTCGGGGCGCAGCGCGTGGTAGCCGGTGGCGCCGATCGCCTTGGCGCTGGCCAGATCGATCGTTGCGAACATCGCCGAGCGGCCGGCGGCGTCGTCAGCGAGCCGCTGCTCGAGCCAGGCGTGGAAGTGCTCGCGCGAGGCGCTCGCGTTGATCGGAAGCCAGCGCCAGATCTCGCGGTCCTGCCCGGCCTCCCAGAGCTCCTGCTCGTGCGCGGCGCTCAGCGGCTCGAGCCGCACGAGCTTGCCCTCGAGCACCGGCGTCAGCTGGTCCCAGTCCTCCATGCCGCCACGGACTGTAGCCGGGCGGCACCGATCAGCCGCGGCTGAGGAAAGCCGGTCCGGCGCGGGCCGAACGGCTGCTCGAGATCCTCGCGCGGGAATGGGCCCGAATCGGATCGGTCCAGCCCGAGGACGCTGCGGTAGACGAAGACGCGGAATATCTGCTCGATCGTGGCGTTGACCACCATGACCGCCAACAGCCCGGCGGCGGCGCAAACAACGAGCACCACCCCGCCGGCGCCGCCGACGATCAGCCCGAAGTAGAGCACGATCACGCATGGCACCGCCACTGCGCTCGACAGCAGACCGATGCCCGCCGTGCCGCCGATCTGCTCGGCCCAGCGCTGGCGGACGAGCGTTCCCGAGCGCCGCAGCATCGCGACCGGACCGAGCCATTCGTAGGCGATGACGGGCACCGCGAACATCGTCGCCACCGACCACGACAACCCGGCGAGCGCGGCAACGATCTTGCCCCCCAGCGGCACGCGCTGCTCGACGATGCGCAGTGCGGTGCCGACGGTGCAGACCAGGAGCGTCCAGCTGGCGATCACGGCGATGCGCTCGCCTGCCGCCGCCCATCCGTCTGCCGGCGTCGCCGGCATCCCGCCGAGCTCGCGCTGCAGCATGCAGGCGAGCGCGACCGAGCAGAACAGCCCCACGAACGTCAGGCCGTATGACGCAATCAGAAATCCAATGACGATTCCCGCGGTTTGTCCGGATCCGCGGGCGATCGCTGCGCCGAGGATCAACGCAACCGCGATCGGGACCGCGCTCAGCACGATCGACGCCGCCGGGAACACGAGCAGTCGTCGATCCTGGCGCAGGATCGACCAGCTGATCGCTGCCAGCCGGCGGGCCCTCTGCGTGCGCGACTCGTTGAGTGGCACCTCGGCTGTCGGCACGTGGAGCGGCTCGAAGCGGGGTGCTGCCGTCGCCGGCACCTCGGCTGTCGGCACATGGAGCGGCTCGAAGCGGGGTGCTGTCGTCGCCGGCAGCTCGATTGTCGGCTCGTTGAGCGGCTCGCTGCGGGGTGCCGCCGTTGCCGGGCTTGTCATCGCCGAGCCGCCCCAGAAGCCGGCCTTCTGCTCCGCCAGCGAGTCAGTCGCATCCCGGTAGCCACTCTCGTCGCTCACGGCCCGGGTTATCGGCCACGCCAGGCACTTTCTGTACATGCCGGCAACGCGCTGTCAGTGGTTGCAGCGCGGCTGCGGCGTCAGGCGCCGGCGCTCGCCGGCTCGGCCCCGACAAGCCGGCGCAGCAGCTGGCAGAGCTCGCCGTACTCGCCGACTCCGACTCGCCGGCGCGTCTCGTCCTCGCGGGCATTGAGCGCGGCTGCCGCGCGGTCGCGCAGCGCGGCGCCGCTTTCGCCGAGCCGCAGCGCGTAGGAGCGGCGGTCGCTCGGGTTGCGCTCGCGGACGACGAGGCCGCGCGGTTCGAGCGCGTCGATCAGCTCCACGACCACCGGGCCGCTGACGCCGAGCATCGTCGCCACCTGCTGCTGCGAGCAGGGGGCGAGATCGTCGATCGTCGCGAGCGTGCCGTACTCGCGCACCTCGAGGCCGAACGGCTCGCAGGTCTCGTCGGCGCGCTTGTGCAGCTGGAAGTGCGCGCGCGCCACCAGATAGCCGGTCGTCTCGTCGACGGGCGCCGCGACGGCGGCAAGCTCCGAACCGAGCAGGCGCGCGAGCAGCTCCTGGAGCCGGGCGCGGTCCTCGTTGGCGAGGCGTCTGGTCGCCTCGCGGTCGGCCCCCAGCAGCGCTGGTGTCAGGGCCTCGAGCAGCGCGACGCCGGCGCTGGTCGCCGTGAGCGCGTAGGAGCGGCGGTCGCTCGCATTGCGCTGACGCGAGACCAGCCCCTCGCGCTCGAGCTCGTCGATGACGTGGACCATTGCGCTGCGGTTGACGGTCAGGCATTCGCCGAGTTCCTGCTGCGAGCAGGGTCCGGCGGCGAGCAGTCGGGCGATGATCGTGAGATCACGCGGATGGCGTGGCGTGAGCGCCGCGACGTAGCCCTGCTGTACCTGGAGGAACGCGCGGTGGAGCACGTAGCCGACGGTCGCGCCAAGCGATGGCGGCAGCGCGGTGAGCGCTTCCGCCTCCGCACCACGGGTGGTGGTCGCCTCGATCATCAACCAAAGATAGCGGGAATTGCCTAGCCTTAACAATCGTTAGGTAAATTGATGATAAGGTCTGCGGCACAGTTTTCCGGCGCGACGTAGGAGGCCCGATGGACCGCAAGTGGTGGACCCTGATCGCCGTATCGATCGGCGTTTTCATGCTGTTGCTCGACCTGACGATCGTCAACGTCGCGCTGCCGACGATCCAGCGCAGCTTCCACGCGTCGCTCGCCGACCTGCAGTGGGTCGTCGACGCCTACGCCCTCGCGCTCGCGGCCCTGCTGTTGACCGCCGGCTCGCTCGCCGACCTCTTTGGTCGGCGCATCGTCTACGCGAGCGGGATCGTCATCTTCACGCTCGGCTCGCTGCTCTGCGGCGTCAGCGATGGCGCGCTGTTCCTCTGCGTCGCTCGCGCGCTCCAGGGAATCGGCGGCGCGACGATGTTCGCGACCGCCCTGGCGCTGATCTCCGACGCCTTCCGCGGTCGCGATCGCGGCGTCGCCTTCGGTGTCTTCGGCGCCACGACCGGCGTCTCGGTCGCCGTCGGGCCGGTGCTCGGTGGCGTCATCACCAGCAACCTCTCCTGGCGCTGGATCTTCTTCGTCAACGTGCCGCTCGCGGTGCTCGCCCTGGCGATCACGCTGCTGAAGGTCGTCGAGTCGCGCAACCCGAACGCGCACCGCGCCGACTGGCTCGGCTTCATCCTCTTCAGCGGCTCGCTCGCCGCGTTCGTCTTCGGCCTGATCCGGGCCAGCACGCTCGGCTGGGGAGCGACCGAGGTGCTGGTCTCGCTGGCGGCCGCGGTCGTCGTGATGGTCGTCTTCGTCGTCCTCGAGCGCCGCCAGGCCTACCCGATGCTCGACCTGACGCTGCTGCGCGTGCCGACCTTCGTCGGCGGGCTCGTCTCGGCCTTCGCCGTCAACTTCTCGATCTTCTCGCTCTTCACCTACCTCACCCTTTACCAGCAGAACATCCTCCACTACTCGGCGCAGGCGACGGGTCTGCACTTCCTCTACCTGACCGGCGCGCTGTTCCTGATCGCGGGGATCGCCGGCCGCCTCTCGAGCCGCGTTCCGATCCGCCTGCTGATCGCTCCCGGCTTCATCCTGATCGGCGCCGGCGTCCTGCTGATGCGCGGGATCGAGCCGTCCAGCAGCTGGACCCATCTGATCCCTGGCTTCGCGCTCGCCGGCATCGGCGCCGGACTCGTCAACACGCCGCTCGCCTCGACCGCCGTCGGCGTCGTCGAGCCGGCCCGCGCCGGCATGGCCTCTGGCATCAACTCGACGCTGCGCCAGGTCGGGACGGCGACCGGCGTCGCCGCGCTCGGCTCGCTGCTCGCCACGCAATTGCGCTCGGTCGTCGTCTCGAATCTCGCCCACACGCCACTGGCCGCCTCCTCGCACGTACTCGCGGGCGAGATCGGTCGCGGCGCGGTGACGACGGCGCTCGCCCAGGTCCCGGCGGCGTCGCGCGGCGCCCTCGCCTACACCGCGCGCGCCGGCTACATCAGCGGGCTCAACGAGATCATGCTGATCGCGGGGATCGCCGCCTTCCTCGGCGCCGTCCTCTCCTTCGTCCTGATCCGCCAGCGCGACTTCGTCGCAACCCACTCCGAATCAGCGCCCGTACCAAAGCCCTCCTCGGCCCAGGCCGTCGCCGCCGGCTGAGGTTCACCAGCGCCCGCTAGGCTGGCGACGTGTCCGACCCCGACGTCTCGTTCGCCAAGCTCGATCGCGCCGGTGATGAGCGCTTCCAGTCGCTGCGCCGTCCGCTCGAGGGGCGCTCGCTCGGCATCAACGTCCTCACTCTCCAACCCGGCCAGCGCGGACGAGTTCACGCCCACGCCGGCCAGGAGGAGTACTACCTCGTCCTCGAGGGCAGGCTGACGCTGGCCGTCGAAGGCGTCGAGCACGAGCTCGGGGTCGACGACATCGCCCGTGTCGGCCCGACGACCCGCCGCCAGCTCGTGAACAGGAGCCCGGCTCGAGTCGTCCTGCTCGCCCTCGGTGCCGCCGGCGAGCACGAGCCACGCGACGCCAGCGCCTGGCACTCCTGGGAGGAGGAAGGCGAGGGCCATCCGCCCCAGGAAGTCCCGTTCCCCGCAGACCTCCCGCCCGGCTGACGGCGCCGCTCGCCGCATCGACCCACAGGCGAGCATGGCGAAAGAACGCGTCGGCGGCGCGGGACCGGCCATCATCCAACTTGTCGCTGTGTCGCCCAACTCCAGGCATCCACGCAGCTTGCTGGACGAGATCAGAACTGCTCGTGCCCGACTTCCTTCGGAGCACCGGGCTTTGCTCGATCACTTGAATGTCCAAGAAGCGGCGATCGATGACTGGCCTGGAGGGGTCCTCGACCTGTATCGGACTCTGAACGAGCGTCCGCCGAGCGAAGCCGAGACCAAGGAGGCTGTCGCTGTCTGGCTGCAGGAGCGTCGGACCGTCGCCTTCAACGGGCCGTTGCTCGCCGTGGCCATGTCCGGATTGGATACAGCGAGCCGGAGGCATCTGATCCAGTCCATCGCGTGGCACGAGTACGGCCACGCTCTCAGTCTCATGCGCTCCACATAAGCCCAGCGGAAGGACGGCCCGCGGCTCTTGAGCTTGCTGCCAGACGGGCTACGTCGGGCAATCGGCCCGGCCGGCTATCGCCAGTCACAGATCTTCGACGAGATAGTGCCGACCGTGTATGCCGTGATGGTCGGTCGCATCCGAGAGCATGGCTACGGTGCTCCCGAGTACTTGCATTCGGATTTGTTCGCAGCGTTTCAGGAGGTGATCCCATGGCCCCCGACCCAATGAATCAGCCCAAGACGGCCGCGTTTGCAGCGACGAAACTCGTGCCCCTGCTTCGAGCGCTGGCCGACCCGGAGGGCACGGGCGAGCTCTCCGCTGAGCAGACTGCTTCGATCGAACGCGTCGAGGCAAACCTGGCTCCCCTCACCGACGAGTCGAGCTAAGAGGCCCTAACAAAATGATTGTTGGTGTCGGGTGAGCTGTTGGTGGCAGATGAGGGCGCAGCCGATC
>Ga0302184_10000062_pt1 | contig 68941 bp, 55 predicted proteins | sample I_Palsa_N3_3_FD_200233 | JGI IMG/M metagenome (GOLD analysis project Ga0302184, IMG submission 200233) | Peat permafrost microbial communities from Stordalen Mire near Abisko, Sweden - I_Palsa_N3_3 | ecosystem: Environmental > Terrestrial > Soil > Palsa > Peat permafrost | place: Sweden...
AGCGTCGGCGGCGGCAGCGCGTCGAGCCGCGGTCCCCGCGTCGGCCGCTCGCGTGCGGTCAGGCCGACGAGTCGCCGCCAGACGAGCGCGTGGGCGAGCATCCACTCGGCGCCGAGCGTCTCGGGCCGCGACAAGGTCAGCTCGCGCGCGCCGCGGGCGGCCAGCCGCGCCAGTTCGGTCGGCGACTCGTCGCCGGCGTCGAACCGGCGCAGCCCGCGCAGCTTCGCCGGAGCGATCCGCTCGCCGCCGCGTAGCTCGAGGATCGCCGTGAACTGGCGCAGCCGCCAGACGTCGACGAAGTAGTGCAGCCGCCACATTCCGATCCGCTCGCGCAGCGGCTTGACGGAGCGGAGCCGGTCGCGCAGCGAGGTCATCTGGTTTGCGGCGGCGTGCCCGAGCGACGCCTCGCCGTGCTGGACGTAGTCGTACAGCGGCCGGTCGACGTAGGCGATCTCGCCCAGCGACAGCGCCACCAGCGCCAGCCAGTGGTCGTGGAAGTGCGCGAACTGCGCCGGCGGGAACGGCAGCGCGTCGGCCAGCAGCTCACGGCGCAGCAACGAGGCGGCACCGGTGACGGAGTTCGCGACCAGCAGCGACAGCAGGTCGCTGTGGTTGTTGCGGCGGCGCTCCCACCAGCTGTCGGCGATCACGGCACCGTCGCGGGCGACGACGCGAGCGTCCGAGTAGACCAACTGCGCGTCGCCGAGCGCGGCGACGAGCGTCGCGAGCTTGTCCGGGTGCCAGCTGTCGTCCTGGTCGGAGAGCGCCACCAGCTCCGCCTCGGCCGGCGCCAGCGTCAGCGCGCGCTCGAAGTTGCGGTAGAAGCCCAGCCGCCGCGGCGACCGCGAAACCATGAAGCGCGGGTCGTCGCCGACGGCTCGAGCGATCACGTCAGCGCCGAGCCTCGACGAGCAGTCGTCGGACACCACGCAGCACCAGTTGCCATACGTCTGCGCGCGAATCGAGTCCAGTTGGACTCTGAACAGCTCCTCGGGCGGGTTGTACGCGGCCATGCAGATCACGACGAGTGGCTCGGCGGCGCGCTCATCGCCGGTATCGCGGGACGGCAACGGCAGCGGCAGCGGCGGCTCGGGGGCAACGACCGCGACGGTGCCGACCGGCGCCTCGGCGCAGCCGCCGCCGGCCAGGCGGGCTCGCAACGTGATCACCAGCTGCCCGGCCGGCCGCTCGGCCACGCGCACGAGCCCCCAGAAGCCGCTGCGGTAGCTGCGCAGCTCGGGGTCCTCGACGGACTCGGGGTCTCGCTCTGAGTCCGCGGTCGCATACGGGTCGACGGTCGGGTGCAGCGCCCGGAACGGGTCCAGCCGCGGCATCGAGTGCGCGGCGACCGGCTGCTCGACGCCGTCGACGACGAACGCGAGCGACTCGACCGGCGCGTCGGCACAGAAGCACCAGCCACACACGAACAGCGCCGAACCCCGCCCGACCGGCAGCTCGCCCGGCAGCTCGCACTCGAGCGTCAGCCGCAATCGGGAACCTGGCATCCGCGCCGAGCGTAGAGAAGCGCGGGCGCTCATCCGGTCTGCACGAGAGTCAGGCAGCCGAACCGCCCGGCGACGGTCGTCACCGGCGCCAGCGCATGCCGGAGCGCCGGCGGGGCGCCGCACGGCTCGATCACGAACGTCGCTCGCGACTCGCGCAGGATCCCACGCCGGAACGCCCCCGTCGGGTCGTGCAGCGCCGGCGAATAGAACGCCTCGGTGGCGTTGACATCACGGGGAAGGGTCCACTGCTCGTGGCCAGCGAATACGCTGCGACCGGTCTGCCCGGGAACGGTCATCGACACGAAATACGGCGCCAGCACGCCACCGGGACGGCGGTCGCGGGCGAGGAAGCGCATCGCGTCGTGCTGGTCGTCGGTCAGCACCACCAGCTGCCGCTGCGCGGCGCCGATCAGGCTGTCGTGGGTGTACTCCATCGTGCCGTCGATCTGGTAGATCGCCCCCGGCACGACCGCGAGCGCGAGCGCCGCGGCCGCTGCCACGGCGGCCGCGGGAGCGGGAATCCGCAGCGCGTGCACCACGCGATCCCAGCCACAAACGGCGAGGATCCCGAGTGGCACTGTGATCCCGGTCAGCGCATGCGGCGGGTACTCGGGCACGACGAAGTACACGAGCGCACAGGCGGCGATCCAGAGGTACAGCAGCAGCCAGCGGAGCTCACGGGTGCGGCGCACCCCGGCCGCGGCGAACGCGGCCGGCAACCCGAAGCTCGCCAGCAGCGCCCACCAGGGCGCCGTGCCCACGCCGGTCGTCTGCTGTTGGAAGTAGTGCCAGTTCGGGTCGTAGCGCGACAGCGCGAGGCCGTAGGCGAGCGGCAGCATCGTCGCGATCACCGGCCCGGACAGGTTCAGGTAGCGTCGCCGCGGCGGCGCCAGCACGAACGCCGCGGCAGTGACGATCAGCAGCATCGCGCCCTGCCACGGATGCAGCCAGGACACGCCGGCGCCGGCGAGCGCCGCCGCGACCGTGCGGCCGCGCGCCGCGGCCAGCCCTCGCTCGAGCACGGACTCGGCGCAGACCAGGTACACGGGTATCAACCCAACTGTCAGCGCCACGTGCTCCAGGCCCCACAGCCCGAGCGACGGGTCGGCGTCGTCGGTCGCAAGCACCAGCTCGAAGCGGTGGACGACAGACAGATGGCCGGTCCAGACCGCGAGCTGCAGCACCGGCGACAGGTAGAAAACCGCGATCAGCAGCGCCGCCGCCTGCATCCAGCGCGACCCGGGGAGCAGGTGGCGCGCGTACCAGCCGCAACCGAGGAACAGGACCGCGACCGCGACCGGCTTCCAGATCATGTATGCCACCGGCAGCGGCACCCCGAGCCGCCAGATCCCGGCGGAGACGAGATACATCGGCTGTAGATAGTCGTGCGGGGTCGGCGCGATCCGCCACAGGTTGGAGGCGAGGACATGCGAGCCGGCGTCACGGATCCACGCCAGGTACTGCAACTGGTCGAACGTGTCGTAACCGTTGGCCCCGGTGAGCACGCCCCCGTGCGACGTCACCCACACCACCAGCGCGACGACCGGGAACGCGGCCCAGCCCACCATCAGCGCCAGGACCGGTGCCTGCGCCCGCGCCAGCTCGGCCCCGCTCGAGAGCACGCCTCGCCGTGACACGGCGCGATCGTAAAGCGTCACGAACGCGGACGCCTCCACTGCCGAGCCGATCCAACATAATCCCGCGGTGCGATCAGGCTCGAGTCTCGCCACGACGACGACGACGCGATCCGACGCCGTCGGAGCTCCACGCACAGCGCGCGGATTCCGTTCCTGGACCGTCGCCACCCTCGAGCTCGCGACCGATCCGACCGCGATCGTCGTCGCGATCCTGGCCGTCGCGACGTTCGTGTTCCGGCTGACGCAGATCCACCAGAGCCTGTACGGCGACGAGGTCTACACGTATCACGACATCCTCGGTCGGACGCTGGCGCAGGTCGTCGCGGGCGTCCATAGCGGCCCCGAGAACTCGCCGCCGCTGTTCTTCATCCTCGCCTACGCGACCGCCAAGCTCGGCGATCCGACAGTCTGGATCCGACTGCCGTCGATCTTCTTCGGCGCCGCGATCCTGCCCGTGATCTACATGATCGGACGCGACACCGTGGGCCGCGTTCCCGGCCTGATCGCCGCCGCTGTGGTCGCGCTCAGCCCGTTCTCGATGTACTACGGGGTCGAGGCGCGCCCCTACGCGACGATGGCGTTCTTCACCGCGCTGTCCACGTGGGCGCTGGTGCGCGCCGTCGATCGTCACGAACGCCGCTACTGGGCGGGCTACGTCGTTGCCGCGGTGCTCGCGTGCTACAGCCATTACACCTGCGTGTTCGTGCTGCTCGTGCAGGGCAGCTGGTCGCTGTGGGCGTGCCGCGAGCGGATCCGCGACCCGCTCGTCTCGCACGGGCTCGTGATCGTGCTGTACGCCCCCTGGCTGCCGTACCTGCGGGGCAAGGCACTGGCGGTGATCAGCGGGCTGGAGCCGTTGACCGTGCACAACGTGCTCGTGGACCTTGCGCGGCCGCTCGCGGGGTACCCGTACGCGCCGCTGTCGCAGATCCCGACCTACGCCGGGCTGGGGGCCCTGATCGCCTGCGTCGTAGCGGGGTTCGCGCTGCGGGCGCGCGCGGCCGCCGCTCACGACTCGCTGTCTCACCCCGGCTCGTGGCCACGGCACTTCTGGGTGCTGGTGGCGATCGCGCTCGCCAACCCGGTGCTGCTGCTGCTCTACAGCAAGGTGTCGACCGATTTGTGGCTGGCACGCAATCTGTACGCCTCGATGCCTGCCCAGGCGCTGGTGCTGGGCACGGTGGTCGCGACCCCGAACCGGCGCGTCGCGATCGTCCTCGGCACGGTGGTGCTCGCCGTGCTCGCGGTCGGCTGGGCGCGCAGCATCTCACCGACATGGGAGCGACCGCCGTACCGCTCGATCGCGCGATACCTCGATCGTCACGCCGGTTCCCGCTACCCGGTCGCGTTCGCCTCGCTACCCGCCGGCGAATCCGTCCCGACCGTCTGGCACGGCCGCCATCGCCTGGTCTCCGGGACGCAGCTGCTCTACCACCGGCTCGGCGCCAAGCGGGAGTATCTGGTCGACGACTACGAGACCGTGAAGGCACTGCATCTCCGGCAGGTCCCCCACGCGCCCCCGGGGATGGTGCTGGCAGGTCGCGTGCGCTTCCAGAACGCAATCGCCCCGGACACCCAGATCGTCATCTACCGACGCGCCGTGGCGGCCCGATGAGCGTGCCGGAGCAGACCGATCGCGCCGAGATGTGGCGTGCGATCCGGGCGCGCTTCCCGGGTCTGCGCGAGGCGCTCGTGGCCGACGCACGGGTGACCGCGCGCTACCGGGGCGAGCGCCACGAGTTCCGCGGCGCGGCCGACACGATCACGCAGATGGTCCGGCTGGCGATCGTCTCCGACGCCTACCTCGGCCAGGCGCTGTATCGCTGCAAGGCGGCGCTGCAGGCGCGCGGGGTGCCGCTGCTGCCGCGGATCGCCCATCGCCTGGCGATCATCGTCGCGCAGATCTCGATCGGCGATCCGGTGATCGTCGCGCCGGGGGTGTACCTGATCCACGGCCAGGTCGTCGCCGACGGTCTGGTGGAGATCGGACCGGACACGACGATCGCGCCGTTCGTGACGATCGGCCTGCGCGCCGGCGATGTCCGTGGCGCCACGATCGGCGCCGGCGTCGCGATCGGCTCCGGCGCAAAGCTGATCGGGCCGGTGACGATCGGTGACGGGGCGCAGATCGGCGCCAACGCGGTCGTGGTGTCCGACGTGGCCGCTGGCGCAACCGTCGCCGGCGCCCCGGCGCGTCCGCTTCGGTGAGGTGCCGGACACGCCCAGGCCGATTGGTAGCGTTACCCCGGATGCGAGGGCTCTTCGGACGACGCCGGCGCGACGAGGGGACGGCCACCGCCGTCGCTGAACCGCCCGCCGGATACGACGGCAGCGACGTGGAACTGGAGGCCGAGATCAGCCGCCTGACCGAGCGCGCGCGGGAGCAGGCCGGACTCGAGGACGAGCGCGAGCTGATTCGACTGCGCAACGAGGTCGGCATTCGCCGGCTTCGGGGAGCGTCCGGCGTCGCTTCGTTCGCCGATGCCGCGGCGGCGCTGCCGGCCGGCGACCGCCTGCCCGAGTTCACCCGTGATCAGGTCACGCCGGAGCTGCTGCGGTCCGCGATCATGCGCGACGGCTGCATGCTGGTCCGCGGCCTGGTTCCGCGCGCCGACGCCAAGTGGTTCGCCCAGCAGATCGGCCGCACGTTCGCCGAGCGCGACCGCCACGACGCGGGCGAGCCGCACGACGCCCGGCTGTATGAGGAGTTCACCCCGGACCCGCGCTACGGCGAGGAGCTGGCGCGGCCGTGGATCAAGGCGGGAGGCGGCGTCCTGGCGGTCGATTCGCCGCTGCTCAATTTCAAGATGATGGAGCTGTTCGCGCAGGCGCGGCTGCCGGAGCTCGTGGGCGGCTACCTGGGCGAGGCGCCGCTGATCACCGCCCAGAAGACGACCCTGCGCACGGCCGAGCCGTCGGTCCCGGGGGCCTGGCATCAGGACGGCAAGTTCATGGGCCCGGTGCGGGCGCTCAACCTGTGGCTGTCGCTGTCGCACTGCGGCGACGACGCGCCCGGCCTGGACATCGTCCCCAAGCGGATCGACGAGTTCGTCACCACCCAGACCGACGAGGCGCTGCTCGACTACGCGATCTCCCAGCGAATGGCCGAGGACGCCGCCGGCGCCACCGGCATCTTGCGTCCGATCTTCGCGCCCGGCGACGCGCTGTTATTCGACGACGTGTTCCTCCACAAGACCGGCTCGGACCCCGACATGCCGAAGCCCCGGTACGCGATCGAGAACTGGTTCTTCGGCGGCTCGGGGTTCCCGCAGGAGTACGCGCCGATCGCGGTGTAGCGATCTTCGCCGGCGCCGCCCGCCGCATGCGATGACGAGCTCGAATCCGACAGCGGCGGCCGCCGACGCGCTGGTCCTGCAGGACGGTCCGCAGCCCTACCGCGGCCCGTCGGATGACGCGCCGATCGCCATCGAGGTGCGGAACGTCTCGAAGACCTTCCGGATCCCCGAGCATCGGGTCGACACGCTCAAGGAGCGCGTCGTCAACCCCCTGTCGCGACCCGCGTACCGCGAGCTGCGCGCGCTCCAGGACGTCTCCTTCGATGTTCGCCGCGGCGAGTTCTTCGGGATCGTCGGCCGCAACGGCTCGGGCAAATCGACCCTGCTGAAGGTGCTGGCCTCGATCTACCGCCCGAACAGCGGGCGGGTGCGGATGGCCGGGCGGATGGCGCCGTTCATCGAGCTCGGCGTCGGCTTCAACCCGGAACTGACCGCGCGTGAGAACATCGTGCTCAACGGTGTCCTGTTCGGCCTCTCCCGCCGACAGGCCTCGACGATGATCGATGCGGTCCTGGACTTCGCCGAGCTCCGCGACTTCATCGACCTGAAGATCAAGAACTACTCGTCGGGGATGATGGTGCGCCTGGCGTTCGCGATCATGGTCCAGGCCGACGCCGACATCATGCTGATCGACGAGGTGCTGGCCGTCGGCGACGCGTCGTTCGGACAGAAGTGCATGGACATCTTCTACCAGCGCCGCGCGGCCGGTAAGACGATCGTGCTCGTCACCCACGACATGGCGACGGTGCAGGCGATGTGCCACCGCGCGGTGCTGCTGCACGACGGCGAGATGCGCTATCAGGGCGACGCCGAGAAGGCCGCCTCCAAGTACCTGCAGCTGAACTTCTCCGGCGCGGACGCCGAGGTGATCGACCCGACCGCGCCGCCGCCCGATGAGACCGACGCGACCGCCGAGCTCAACGCGCGACTGCTGCACGCGCGGCTGCTCGGCGACGACGGCGAGTCGATCTCCACGCTTGAGCAGGGAACGCCACTCGTGCTCGACGCCGCGATCGAGGCCGCCCGCGAGCTGAACGAGCCGATTCTGTTGTTCTACGTGCGCAATGCCGACGGGGTCGTCGTGTTCGCGGTCTCCCGCAAGCTCGAGCAGCTCGTCGCCCCCGGCGAGCGGATCCGGCTCGCCGGCACGATCGAGAACCGTCTCGTGCCCGGCAGCTACCAGCTCGAGTGCTGGATCGGGCAGTACTACGCCAGCGGTGCGGCGGGGGTGCAGCCGATGCGACTGGTCAAGTTCGTGGTCTACGGGACCGGCGGGCGTCAGGGCTTGGTGACGGTCGAGGCCGACCTCGATCCGGTCGTCGACCCGGGGCTGCGGTCGTGAGCGTCGAGCAGCAGGCCGATCTGGCCCTGCGCGACGTGCCCGGTCCGTCGTCGCTGGGGGGCGGCTGGCGGCGGTCGTGGGACCTGCTGTACATCATCGCCGTCACCTCGTTCAAGCAGACGTACTTCGGCACGGTGCTCGGCTACGTGTGGTCGCTGGCCCGGCCGCTGGCGCTGTTCGCGGTGATGGTGACCGTGTTCACGAAGGTGCTGCGGCTGGACACGATCCCGCATTACCCGGTGTTCCTACTGATGAACATCGTCCTGTTCGGGTTCTTCCAGGAGGCGACCGGAATCGCGGTCACCTCGGTCGTGGCGCAGGAGGCGGTGGTGCGCAAGACCCAGTTCCCGCGGCTCGTGATCCCGCTCGCGGTCGTGCTGACGGCGCTGTTCAACCTCGGGCTCAATCTCGTCGTCGTGCTCGCGTTCATGCTCGGCTTCGGCGTCGACCCGCGATGGACGTGGCTGCTGTTCCCAGTCCTGCTGGTACTGCTGTTGGTGATCACGATCGCGTTCGCGATGATCCTGTCGTCGCTGTACCCCCGGTTCCGGGACGTGGCGATCATCTGGCAGGTCGTCTCCACTGCGCTGTTCTACGCGACCCCGATCATCTACACCGCCGATCGGATCGGCGGCCACGAGACGGTGCGCCGGATCCTCGCCATCAACCCGATCTCGCCGATCTTCGAGCTCGCCCGCAAGTGGATCATCGAGTCGAGCGCACCCGGACCGGCGGCCGCATCAGGGGGGACGCTGATGCTGCTGGCGCCGGCGGCGATCTACGTCGCGATCTGTGTGTTCGCGGTATGGGTGTTCCACCGCGAGGCGCCGCTGATCGCCGAGAAGTTGTGACGGTTCGCTCACGCCAGTAACGAACCCGAGCATCTACACTCGCGCGCCGTGCCCGTTGACGTAGAGGTCGACCCCTATCAGCACGACCCACTGCACTGGGGCGCGTCGATGGCGCATCACATCGAGGTGATGCTGCGCCTGTTCGAGGCGGTCGGTGCCCGCTCGGTCGTCGAGGTCGGAGCCTACGCCGGCGATCTGACGCGGGTGCTCGTGCGGTGGGCCGCCCAGACTGGCGGGGCCGTCACGGCGATTGACCCGGCGCCGCAGCCCGCGCTGGTGTCGTTGGCCGACGAGCACGCGGGGTTGGAGCTGATCCGTCGGACGAGCCTGGAGTCGCTCGGCGAGATCGAGCTCCCTGACGTCGTGATCATCGACGGCGACCACAACTACTACACGGTCTCTGAGGAGCTGCGGCTGATCGCCTCGCGGACATCCGACGCGCGGCTGCCGCTGCTGCTGTTCCACGACGTCAGCTGGCCGCATGCGCGCCGCGACGATTACTTCGACGTCGAGCAGATCCCGGCGGACTACCGCCAGCCACTGGTCGGCGAGCGAGCCGGGATCGTCCCCGGCGACCCCGGCACCCGCCCGGACGGGCTCCCCTACCATAAGTCCGCAGCCCATGAGGGCGGCCCGCGCAACGGCGTGCTGACGGCGGTCGAGGACTTCGCCGCCGGCGACGATCAGCTGCGGCTCACCGTGGTGCCGGCGTTCTTCGGGTTGGGCGCCGTGTGGCACTCGCAAGCGCCCTGGGCTGCCGCGGCGGCGGACATCCTCGAGCCCCTGGACCGTGATCGGCTGATCGCCGGCCTGGAGTCCAACCGGGTCGGGCATATCGCCGGCGAGCATCAGCTGCGCAACGAGATCTGGCGGCTGCAGGAGCGGATCCAGCGCCAGGAGGTGGTGCTGCGCCGGCTGCTGGATTCGAGCGCGTTCGCGGTCGCCGAGCGGCTGTCGTTGATCCGCATCAAGGCCGGCGTCGCGCCCGACCAATCGGTCGTCTCACGCGAGCAGATTCGCGGCGTTCTGTCGGATCCGCGCGGCCGCTGATCGCCGTTGCTCTCGGCGTTCAGGCGCTGCGACCGAGGCGGCGACGCGTCGGCCTGCGACTCGCCGCGTCGAGCTCTGACTCGAGCTGGGCGATCCGCTCACGGCGCTGCTCGAGCTCCCACTCCAAGAGCCGCTCGCGGTCGGTGGGGATCGGATCGCCAGTCTTCGGCCACCGCGCGCGTGGTCGGCTGACCGGGGGTGCGGGCACGGTGCCGGCGGGCTCGGGCTCGGCGGTCTTGCGCCACACGGCTCCGGCCCAGTCCACGCGCGTGATCTCGTCCTTGATCCCCTGGTCTGAGCGGAACCCGTCGACGGCGTCGCGGCAGACGTCGAGGCCGGGCGTGAAGTAGTCGTCGATCACGACATAGCCGCCGCGGGCAAGTCCACCGTAGAGCGTGTCGAGCGCCAGCCGGGTCGCGTTGTAGCCGTCGGCGTCGAGCCGGATCAACGCCCAGCGACGGCCGCCGAGGCCGGCCATCGTCTCCTCGAAGAAGCCCGGCACGAAGCGGACGCGGTCGCCGACGCCGAACCGCTCGAAGTAGCCCTGGACCGCCTCCAGGCCCGGCGCGAAGTAGTCAATCGCGCCCACGTCGGTCTCGAGCGTGTCGTCGACCGTGCCCGGCTCCGGCTGCGGGAACCCCTGAAACGAATCGGCCACCCACAGTTCGCGGTCATCGGCGAGCGAGTCCAACGTCGCGCGCATCAGGATCGAGGCGCCGCCGCGCCACGCCCCTGCCTCGATCAGGTCGCCCTCGATCCGATCGGCGACCAGCTGCTCGACCCGGGCCTGCAGGTCGTCCAGCCGGCGCAGCCCGACCATCGTCAGCGCGTTCAACGGCCAGTCGGAGCCGTCGACGCGCCAGGTCAGCTGCTGCTCGTCCTCAAGCCGGCGAGAGAACACGCCGTGCTCGTCCTTGGCGACCATCCGCGTGTCGGCGCCGACCAGGTCGCAGAGGCTCAGCTTGAGCAGGTCGAGATACGCGGCGCGCAGCGCTCCGGAGCCACGCGGGCCGCGGGCGCGGATCGGACGGGGTTCGTCGGGAACTGGCGGAAACGAGCGCACGATGGAGCCGCCGTCGAGGATAGAGTCGCGCCGCCGCCGGTCAGAGGGTCGAGCGCCGCCCGGGCGGCTCGGGCCGGCGAGCCTGCTGCGCGCGGCGCAGCTGGTTGATCTCACGCAGCGGCCGAGTGGCCCGCCAGGAAAGTGAACCGGCGGCCTCGTCGACCGTCCGCTGCAGCTCGGCCACGTGCGCATCGATCGCCAGCCGCCGCGCGTAGCTGACCGACCGCGCGGCCTCGGCCTGCGCCTCGGCCCGGCGCGCTCGCGTTCGTTCGTCACCGAGCTCAAGTGGCTCCCATGGCGCCCGGCCCTCCCACTTGGCCGCCAGTTGCACGTGCGCCTCCAGCCACGTGTCCCAGTCCTCGATCGGATCCAGCGAACGATGGATGATCACCCGGGTGTCGATCGTGGTCACCGTGCGCCCGGCGGCGCGTACCTGGAGGCAGTAGTCGAGGTCGTGGCCGTGACCGAACCGCAGCGCCTCGTCGAACCGTACGTTGCGGGTTGCCCACGGCGACAGGACCATCACGCAGCCGTCGATCGTGTCGACGACCTGCGGCGGCGGCGCGGGCTCCAGCCACGGATAGGCGGGCAGCTCGCCGCCGCCGTGGTCGATGTAGCGGAGGATCACGTCGCCAACCGACGTGCGGCCCTCCCACCACGCGAGCGAGCGGACGCCAGAGGCACCCGCGCAGCCGGCCACCGCCACGTTGGGATCGGCGAACGCGCGACGCACCGCCGCGCAGAAAGACGGATCGTCCAGCTGCGTAAACGTGTGCACCAACACCAGCGCCTCGAGGTCGTCGTGCGTCGCGGCGGCGTCGAGCAGGAGATTGAGGCTGCGCCCGGCTGTCCCCACCGAGGAGAACGCCAGCACGAGCGAGTCGGGCTCTGAGACGAGCTCGATCCCCGGCTTGGCGTATTCCAGGTACGGATCCGGGTCCGGGATCGAGATGCCAAAGGCGATCATCGCGTCGTCGTTCCGGTCTGCGCTCCGGTACGGAACCGGCGCCAGTTCGGTCGCGCCCGAAACGCCTCGCGCACGTCCCGGATCTGACGCAGCGGGCGGGTGATCCGCCAGGAGATCGAGTTCTGCATCGCCTCGAGTGCCCGCTCGAGTTCGCGCAGTTGGGCCTCCAGCAACAGCTCGTTGGCGTGATCGACAAGCAACGCCGCGTCACGCATCGCCTCACCCCGACGTGCTCGTTCCAGCCAGGTGCCGGTGGCGTTGCCGACGCCGGGCATCCGCCCGTCCCACTTCTCGGCGACGGCGATGTGCGCCTGTACCCAGGACTCCGGGTCGACAAACGGCATCAGCGAATGGCTGTGGACGGCCTTGAAGTCGGCGGTCACGACCTTGTAGCCGGCCTCGCGAACCTGCAGGCAGAAGTCGAAGTCGTAGCCGTGCAACTGGCCGAGCGATTCGTCGAAGCGGATGTTGCGGACGACCCACGGCGACAGCACGATCACAAATCCGTCGACCGAATCGACTTCGCCCACCCGCGCGTAGGGCGGCGCCTCGTCCCAGGTCCACGAGAACGCGGGCAGGTCGCCGCCGCCGTGCTCCGGATATCGATGCAGGAATGACGCCTGGGCGACCGATCCATCCCACCACGCGATCGACCGGATGCCGATCGCGCCGACGCACCCGATCACGCCCACCTCGGGGTCGGCCAATACGCGGCGGACCGTGTCGCAGAAGCCGGCACCGACGATCTCGGCGTCCTGGTGCAGGAGCACGAGCGCCTCGAGGTCGTCGTGTGCCGCCGCCTGCTCCAGGAGCAGGTTGTAGCTGGCGAAGATCGACCCGATCGATCTCAGGGCGAGCACCTCCGAGTCGGGCTCGGCGACGGTCGTGATCCCGCGTCGCGCACAGTCGCGGTAGATGTCGGGGTTGGTGATCGAGGACCCGAACGCGATCATCGCGGAGCGCTCACCGCGGCCATGTTAGGCGCGGCCGTGCCGCGCTGCCCCGGGTCCGCCGGCGCCCGCACACAAGCCGCACCGAGCAGGCCCGCCATCCCGAACGCGATCAGCGTCACGGCCGGCATCTGCCAATCCCAGTCGATCAGCGAGTGCGCGAACCACGCGACGAGCACGGCGATCGGCGCCGCGGCGGCGGCTCCGTCGATCCGGAGGGCGCTGCGCCCGGCCATGGCCGCTCCCACCACGAGCGTGATCAGGAATGCCAGGCCGACGAGGCCGAGCTCGGACATCGTCTGCAGTGGCAGCGAATGGGCGTCCTGGGCGAAGCCGTTGTTGCCCTGGCGCTGCAGCCAGTAGACCGACCAGCCTCCCGCGCCGACGCCTCGGATCGGCTCCATCTCGAAGGTGTCAAACGCAACCCGCCAATACGCGTAGCGGTCGGTGGAGAGCGCGGTCAGCCGGCCGGCGCCGCCACCGAGCTGCACGGTGCTGTTCTCGGTTGAGCCGACGACGATCGCCAAGGCCATCAGTGCGACGACCAGCGCGCACGCGATCTGCGCCGCGTGTCGCGGCAGTTTGAGCTCGCCGGGATGCTCATGCGCGGCGAGCCAGAGTTGCGCGCCGGCGGCCAGCAATGCCAGCACGACGATCCCGCCCAGCACGACCGCCCCCTGCGTCTCCGCCGTGGACTTCGGGCCTGCCAGCGCCGTCACGCAGTGAAACGGCGCGGTCATCCCCGCTCCGAGCACGGCGGCCGTGACCGACACGACCGCGCCGACGAGTTGCTCCCGCCGCCGGCCGAGCACGACCAGCATGATCATCCCGATCGCATACGCAAACAGGGATCCGCGTGAGAACGTCGTGTACAGCCCCGCGCCGACCAGCACAGAGCCCGCGGCAGCGGCCGCGCGGATCGAGCGGGGCCGCTCCGGATCTCCGCACAGCCGCGCGCCGAGAACCAGCCCGATCGCCGCGAGTACGCCCATCGCGTTCCAGTAGGTCAGCGGCTGCTCGAGCCGTCCCTCGGCGGTCGACGAGGCCGCGAAGTGCAGGAGGCCGGGGAGTAGGCGTTCGGACATCCCGTATCCAATCACGACGGCGACGCCGAGCGCCAATACCGGCTCCGCCGCCCGGCGCGCGGCGTGATCGCTGAACACGACTACCGAGGCCAGCAATGCACCCGCGTACAGGACGACGATCTCGCCGGCGCCCCAGGCGTTGCCCGCGATCGGCGCCCAGAACGCGGACACCAGCGACCAGACCGCCAGCCCGCCGGTCCCGGCCAGCATGATCAGGGCCGCGCGATCGAGCTTGAGCGAGCGTGGGACGAGGACCAGCGCGCAGGCCGCCAACGCCCAGGTGACGACGCCGGCCCAGTCCCTGGCGGCGGCGAAATAGCCACCGGTGAAGAACGCGAGCGCAGTCGGTCCGGCCAGGAGCGCCGCGACAACCGCGGCGAACGACGCGCGTCGCACCCGCTCAGCGGTGCGGGTCTCTGACCGCTCGCCCGATCAGACCGGCCGTCGCCAGCGCCTGCCGTGAGCGGCGCGCCATCGGGACCGGTGCGGCCGTGGCCGTCCATGAGCGGCTCAGCACCGGCGACCCGTCGCCGGCGATCGACTGCTGCGCGATCGCCGCGCGGACCGTGCCGATCATGCTCTGCCGGAACCGCTCACCTGAGAAACGGGCAGCCTGTGCCCGGCAGGCTTTGGGATCGATCGCCGCGTCATCGAACTCCAGCACCGCGCGCGCGAGCTCGTCGGGTCCCCCGGACCAGAAATGACCGGTCTCGCCTTCGATCACGGTCTCCAGTACGCCGCCGGCGCCCCGAGCGATCACCGGGCGGCCGGCCGCCTGAGCCTCGACCGCCGAGATCCCGAACTCCTCGACCGCCGTCACGATCACCGCACGCGCGGTCTCCAGGGTTCGCTCGACGACCGCGTCCGAGACGCGTCCCAGCAGCTTCACGGTCGGCCCCGCCTGCCTCTGCAGCCGGCGAGCGGCGGGACCGTCGCCGATGATCACGAGCGGGCGGCGCAGCCGGTTGAAAGCCTCGATCGCGACACCGATCTGCTTGTGGGACATCAGCTCGGAGACGATCGCGTAGTGCTGGCCGAGCTCGCCGGGCGACGGGCAGAATCGATCGACGTCGACCGGCGGATGGACGATCTCGGAATCGCGGCCGAAGTAGTCGGCGATCCGCTGCTGCGTCACGGCCGAGTTGGCGACGTACCGTGCCGGCCGCTGTGCGGCCGCGCGGTCCCATTGACGCCACCGATCGAACATCGCCCGCAGCACCGCGCGAGAGATCGGGTCGCGCCGCTCGAGGGTGGCGTCGTGCTCGCTCCAGGCGTAGCGGAACGGGTTGTGGCAGTAGCTGACATGCACCGCGTCGCCGCAGCGCACGGCGTGCGCCCAGGCCGACGAGCTCGAGACGACGAGGTCGTAGCCGGACAGGTCGAACGACTCGATCGCCGCCGGATACAGCGGCAGCAGCGTCCTGAAGTTCCGCGCGGTCGGGTGAAGCTTCTGCAAGAACGAGCTGCGGACGTTGCGCTGCGCGAACCGTCCTTCGGTTCCGCGCTCGTCGTAGATCGTGGTGAAGATGTCACCCTGGGGCCAGATCTCGCAGAGCTCCTCAAAGACACGCTCGGCACCGCGGACGTCGAGCAGGAAATCGTGCACAAGCGCCACCCGCTGAATATCCGTCACATCCCCGGACATATCGTCGCGCTTCTTGAGTATCGGCGTCGCCATCGATCGGTTCCCGCAGCTCTCCGTGCCGGCAGGCAGTCACCACCCTACCGAGGACCGCAGTCGGCGGCGTCGCCGTTGTTCCTGCTCACCGCATATTCCGGGACGTTGGGCGGGGCCGAGCGCGTCCTGATCGATGTCGCCGGCGCGCTTGGCGCGCTCGGCGGTGAGGTCTGCCTCGCCTGTCCGCCCGGGCCGATGGCCGACACGGCCCGACGCCGCGGCGTGCGAGTGCTGGCGCTGCGTCCGCGAACGCTCGCACTGCGAGGCCGCGGCGGCCGCGTCCGTGATCTGGCGGCGCGCGCGTCGGCGGCACGCGCACTGGTCGGCCATCGCCGTGAGCTGGCGCGGCTGGCCGCCGATCTCGACCCCGACGTGATCGCGCTCTGGGGCATGCGATCCGCGATCGCGTGGCAGCTCTGGCGGCGACCGCGCGGCGCTCGTCGCGCGCGCGTCGTGATCGCCCACCACGACATGCTGCCGGGCGCAGGCGGGATCGCCCGCCGGGTGCGCGCGGCGGCCGCCCGTGCCGACGCCGTCGTCGTCAACTCCCGCGCGGTCGCCGACGACCTCGATCCCCTGCGGACGTTGGGCGAGCGCCTGTCGGTGGTGTACCCCGGGGTCGATCCGGTGCCGTCGGGTTGGCCGGACGGGGCGCCGGTGGTGGTCGTGATCGGGGCGCTGGTCGGCTGGAAGCGGGTCGATCTGGCGCTCGAGGCGGTCGCGCTCGCCCGTCGCCAGGTACCGTCGCTGCGACTGCGCGTGGTGGGCGCGCCGTTGGCTGGGTCCGAAGGCACGCTGGAGCATCTACGGGCGCGCGCGTCGGAGCCTGACCTGGCCGGCGCGGTGCAGTTCACCGGCGCCGTCGCCGACGTGCGGGACGAGCTGGCGCGGGCGACATGTCTGCTGCACTGTGCCGAGCGCGAGCCGTTCGGGCTGGTCGTCGCCGAGGCGCTCGCGGCCGGTCGTCCGGTCGTCGTCCCGATCAGCGGTGGGCCAGCGGAGATCGCCGACGCCGCCTGCGGGGTGCTGTATCCGCCGGGCGATGTCGCGGCCGCGGCAGCCGGCGTCGTGTCGCTCGTCCGTCAGCCTCAGCTGGCACGGGCGCTCGGCGAGGCGGGACGGCTGCGGATCGCGGAGCGGTTCGGCCGCCAGCGGATGCGGACGGAATTCGCGGCGGCACTGACGCCGACCGGGGTGCCACCGGCGGGGCCGTATGCGCCGCGGCTCGCCGGTGATCGCGCGAGTCCGGCCGCGGGTGCGCTCGGGTCGGCCGCGGGTGCGCTCGGGTCGGCCGCGGGTGCCCCCGCGTCGGCGGCGGTGGCGCTCGTCACGGTCAGCTTCAACTCCGAGGCGGTGCTCGGCGCGCTGCTGGATTCGGTCGCCCGCCACCTGCCCCGTGTCCGCGTGATCGTGGTCGACTGCGGCTCGTCGGACGACAGCGTCCGGATCGCCCGTGGGCACCCGGTCGCCATATCGGTGCCGGCCGGCGTCAACCTCGGCTTCGGCGCGGGCTCGAACCTCGGGCTCACCCGCGTGGCCGAACCGGTGACGGTGTTCGTCAACCCCGATGTGGAGCTGATCGACGATTCGCTGCTGTCGCTGGCCGCCGCGCTCGACGCGGACCATGATCGGCTGCTCGCGCCGCTGGTGCTGTCGCCCTCCGGCGCGCGCCAGGACACGGTCCACCCGCTGCCCGGGTCCGTCGCGGAGCTGGGAAGGCTCGTGCTGTCGCCGGGTCGCGTGCCGGGACCGCTCGGCACCGCGATCGCGCCGTGGCGCTCACGCCGGCCGCGGCCGGTCGGCTGGGCCGTGGGCTGCGCGCTTGCCGGCCGCACCACGACGCTGCGGGCGCTCGGGCCCTTCTCGGCCTCGATCTTCATGTTCGGCGAGGACCTGGAGCTGGGCTTGCGGGCGGCGCGCCGCGGGGTGCCGACCTGGTTCTGGCCGCACGCGCGGGTGATCCACCAGGGCGCCCATTCGACCGCCGCCGCCTATCGGGGCGAGCCGTTCGACGTGCTCGCGCGGGCCCGCCACGACGCCATCTCGATGGCCCTCGGCGAGCCCGCCGCCGATCGCGACGACCGCCGACAGGTGGCGCTGTTCGCGTCGCGCGCAGCGGTCAAGCGCGCGCTGCGGCAAGACCACCGCCGTGAGCTGGCGCAGCTCGCCGCAGTGCGGAGTCGATGAGCCGTCCGGCGCGATCAGGTCCCACGGCTGCGGCGACGGATCACGAATCCGCCGGCGATCATCACCAGGCCGAAGCCGGCGATGTCCCAGCCGGCATAGCCGGTGTAGGGCAGACCCTTCGTTGCGGTGGTCGTGCCGACCCGCGGCGAGGCGGCGGCGGTCGCGGTCGGATCACTGGTCGTGACCGCCGACACGGTCGCGGTGTCGGGCGCAACAGAGGTCGACGGCGGGGCCGAAGCGGTCGTCGTCTGCGGCGGCGTCGTCGAGCTGGTGTGCGGCGGCGCAGTCGTCGTCGACTGAGAGGTGGTGCCCGGGCCGAACGGATTCGTGTATTGGTTGTTCCCGGCCGACCCGCCCGCCAGCGCGATCGTCGGCACCGCCAGCGCGAACGCCCCCAGCACGACGAGCAGCGTCGCGAGGTGTCGCGCGTCTCGCATCGCGCGGAGTATGGCAATCGAACCCGCCAGCGTCGTCCGATAGCGCACGCCGGTGGTTTTCAGACGATCTGAAATCCGGCTCGACGTTCGCTGGCAAACCGCTCGTTTGCAGGATTTATTGCAAGGCAGGCTCAACGGCGATCGCTGCGACGGGCCATGTTAGGGTGCGGCTCGCCGTGACCTGTGGCTCGTAGGTTTGGTCGCTTTCAGGCACGGATTTGCCGCCATGTCACCGTCCCTCACCCGTCATTGGATCCTGCGCGCCGTGATCGCCTCGATGGTGTGCGCGCTCGCGCTGTGCTGGGTGCTGGCGTCGTCGGGCTCGGCAGACGTCTCCGGTCAGCTCGATGCCGCCAAGAGCGCGGCGAGTCAGCTACAGGCGCAGATCGCCGACGACTCGGCCCAGATCTCAAAGACGACGGGCGGGTTGGAGTCCGCGCAGGCACGCCTGGACGCGGTCCAAGCGGACCTGGACAAGCGCGTCGACCGCCTCAAGTCGGTGCAGAACCAACTGTTGAGCGCACGTGACCATCTGGTCGACGTCGAGAACCACCTGAAGCTCGCGACCAAAGCGCTTGCCGCCAATCTGGTCGCCGGCTACGAGAGCCAGCCGCCCTCACTGGTTTCGGTCGTGCTCTCCTCACACGGCTTCAATCAGCTGCTGAACCAGATCAGTTTCGCCGGCAAGGTCGCCAGACAGAACGCGGACATCGTCGGTCAGACGCGGATCGCGCGGCGCGAGGTGTCGGCGGAGGCCAAGCGGCTGGAGACGCTCGAAGGGCAGGACCGCACGCTCGCCAAGCAGGTCCTGGCCGAGCGCAACCAGGCGGCCGCGCTGCAGTCGGCGCTCAAGCAGCAGCAGATCAAGGAGATCGCCGCCCGCGCCAGGGCCCACGGCCGCTACGCCACCGTCGAGGCCCAGGTCAGCAGCCTGCAGAAGAAGCTCAACGCCCAAGAGGCCGCCGCCGCGCGCGCCGCCCGGGAGAGCGCCGCGACCGGCAACGCCAGCGTCAACGGAATCACGCTTGACACCAACGGGATGGTCCAGCCGCCCGCCGACGCGCCCGAGGCGGTCAAGGAGATGATCGCCGCCGGCAACGCGATCGCGACGCTCCCGTACATCTACGGCGGCGGTCACGCGTCCTTCCAGGCCGACGGCTACGACTGCTCGGGCTCAGTCAGCTATGTACTGGCGGCCGCCGGCCTGGTGACGTCGCCGATGGTCTCGGGTCAGTTCGACGGCTGGGGCGATCCCGGCCCCGGCAAGTGGGTCACGATCTACTCAAACGCCGACCACGTCTGGATGACGATCGCCGGCTGGCGTTTCGACACCGTCGCCCAGGCTGAGACGGGTACCCGCTGGGCGCGCGGCGGCGGCGAGTTCGTCGGGTTCGACGTCGAGCACCCGCCGGGGCTATAGCCGGCTGAGTCGCCGGTCGCCGGTCCCGGTCGGCGGTCCCGGTCGGCGGTCCCGGTCGGAGGTTGATCCGCGCGAACTTCCCGACCCGAAGAGCGGCGATCTCACCCCCATATCCGCCACGTATCGCACGGCAACTTCCCGCGCGCCCATCGCCCGCGCCCGCCCGGCCGGGCTCGGGGGCCTCGGCCGGGCGCGCGGGTTTGACCCGCCGGTCCGATTCGCCGCGAACGCGCTCGCGGCGGCGGTCGGCGGACACGGTTGGGATGTCGCCGTCGGCGTCCGCAAGTGATCGCCCACGATCGGTGGCGCTGAACCTCGTCGCGCCGCAACTCGTCGCGCCGCAACTCGTCGCGCCGCAACTCACCGCAGTACGGCCCAGCGCGGCGCGACTCACCGCGCCGCCGCCAGGATCGCCGACGCCTTGCCCTTCAGGTCATACATCGTCACGCTCTGGCCGTCGACCGTGACCGTCACCTTGCGGCCGACCTTCTCGGCGATCGCGAACGCCTTCGCGGAGCCGGTGCGGCCGTCGGAGAGGCCGCCATGGCCGGCCCCGGCGCGGGAGCCGCCAAACGGAGCCGCGGCACCGGCGGAGCCGGACCCCGAAGCGCCGAACAGGCTGCCGATGCCGGAGCCCGCGCCTGAGCCGGAGCCAGCGGCGCCGGCCACGCCCGTCCCGGTGAAGCCACCACCGAAGCCGCCGCCCGTATCGGCCAGGATCCACCGCAGTCGGCCGTCGCGGACCTCCATCGCCAGCCACGACGCGCTGACCGAGCTCTCCAGGCCGGAGAAGCCACCGATTCCGGCAACGTTCGTCTCGCCGGCGATGATCGCCTCCGCGGCGCTGCTTTGGCTCTCCACCGCGACCGTGCCGCCACCGTGGGATGCGGCGTAGCGCGATGCCGCCCGCAGCGTCGAGGAGTCGGCGCCGAATGCGCCGCCGCCCGGACCTGCCCCGGACGCGCCGCCGCCCCGGCCCGCCGCCCCCGAGCCCCCAAAGAGCGACCGGACTCCCGCGCCGGAAGCAGAGCCCGAACCCGCGCCAGAAGCAGAGCCCGAACCCGCCCCGGGGCCTGCGGGAGCTACCCCGCCGAACCCACCCGCGCCGCCGCGCCCACCAAAGCCAGCACGGCCACCAAAGCCACCACGGCCACCAAAGCCACCGCGCCCGCCGAAGCCGCCCGGGCCGCCGAAGCTGCCGACCGAGGCCGGCCCCCCGGCCGGAAACGTGGAGCTGGTGGCGTGACCGAGCGTCTCGACAGCCCAGGCCGCGGGTGCCGCCAACAGCGCCGCCAAGGCGACCGCGACGATCACGGCCCGCACGCGAGCCGGGAAGGCGACCACGAGCAGGGCCAGGACCGCCAGCGCGCAGACGACGATCACCAGCGGCGTCGCCCACGAAACGGAGCCGCCGGCCCGGCCGATCACGACCAGCTCCGTGATCGCCCCGCCCGCGATCGCCAGCGCTCCGAAAGCGCGGGCTGCCGCCCCGGGCCGCAGCGCCTCGCCGACCCCGGCGCCGACCAGCATCGCCGTCCAGGGCGCCAGGAACGAGACGTAGTAGGGGTGCACGATCCCCGACGCAAAGCTGAACACGACCGCGCTGACCGCGAACGCGCCGCCGACCGCGATCAGCCAGCCGGTGCGCTCGTCGGCGCGACGCAGCCGCGTCAGTACGACCAAGCCGACGCCGGCCACGAGCGCGAACCCGAGCAGCCAGCCGGCCTGCCCGCCGAGCGCCGAGTTCAGCAATCGGAACACGCCGGTCGCGCCGGAAGAGAACCCGCCACCGCCGCCGCCGGCGGTCGCCGGCGCGCCCGCCTGTCCGGTGACCCGGCCGACTCCGTTGTAGTTGACGATCAGCGACCAGATCGAGTTGTCCGATGTGCCGGAGATCCACGGCCGGTCGGCGGCCGGCGTCAGCGTTACGAGCAGTGGCCACGCGAGGCCGACGGCCGTCATCGCCAGCCCGCCCCACAACAGTGCCCGCACCCGCATCCAGAGCGACGTGACCACCCCGGGTGGGCGGGCCCAAAGCCACGCCAGGGCGATCCCCGGCACGACGAACAGCGCGACCGACATCTTCGCCTCGAAGCCGAGCCCGACGCACACGCCGCTCCACACGAGCCATCGCGTGCGGCCATCTTCGAGCGCGCGGACCGTGAACCAAAGCGCCGCCACGCAGCACAGGATCAGCGCCTGATCGGGGTTGTTGTCGCGTGACATCGCGACCGTGATCGGTGTCAGCGCCAGGACCAGCCCCGCCGCGAACCCGGCGGCCCGCCCGAATCGCCGGCGGACAAGGTCATACGTGAGCCCAACTGCGGCGATGCCCATCAGCGCCTGCGGCACGAGGATCGACAGCGAATGCCAGCCGAACACCCGGACCGACAGTGCCTGGATCCAGAAGGCCAGCGGCGGCTTGTCAATCGTCATCAACCCGGTGCGGTCCAGCGAGGCGAACAGGAAGTCGTGCCAGCTGGAGGCCATCGAACGCACCGCGCCGGCGTAGAAGGTGTTCGCCCAGCCGTTGCGCGACAGGCCCCACAGGTTCAGCGCGGCCGCGACCCCGAGCGCGAGCAGCAGCTCGGGCCGTGCCCAGACGGCGCGCGCCGCGCGTGCGGCCCGGGCCGACCCCGCCTGCGCCAGCGCGCGCGGCCGCGCCGCGCCCAGCCCACCGATCGAGCCGCTGGTCATGGCTGCCCGGGGACGTGGTGGCTCTCGGCGTATACGCCGGCGGCGGCGGCCAGTCCGACGGCCACCAGGGCGAGACGGGAGATCAGACGGACGAGGGTGCGCATGGCGGACTGCTCCTGGCGAGGTCGGGTCGGCGTGAGGCGACTTCGGTCAGTATCCAGCCGCCGGCGAACAAGGCTCGAAGCTGAACCTGGGAGAACCCTGAGAGTTGCGCGGTCCGTTGTGTCGACTCAGGCGCTGTCAACCGTGACGGCTCAGGCGCTGTCGGCCGTGACGGCTCAGGCGCTGTCCGCCGTGACCGCGAGCACCGCCATCGTGCCGATCACGAGCGTCGCGCAGACCATCACGACGAGCCGATCGGCACCGAATGCGGTCACCGCTCCGAGCACCCCGAGCACGCCGATCGCGATCGTCGGCGCCCGCAGTGACCGCTGCCCGACCGCCCACTTGAACAGCGCCAGGCCGGCGAGAAACAGCGCCGGCCCGCCGAGCATCGTCACCGCCGACGCGACCGACTCGCCCGCATCCGGGTTGTTGATCGTCAGGCGGATCGCGACTGCGACGACGATCACACCGGCGACCATCATCGCGTGGGCGTAGGCGTACCCGGCTCGCCCGACGCGGGCGGCGCCCGCCGACGTCGACGAGATCGCCTCCGCGCCACGCTCGGCGTACTGCAGGAAGTAGGTCCCCCACAGGCACGCCGCGGCAAGGAAACCGATGATGAATGCGGCATCGACGCTCGGCGAGCCACGGTGCCCCGAGAACGTCAGCCCAACCCGCAGGACCGACTCCCCGAGCGCGATCATCAGCACCAGCTGACAGCGCTCGGCCAGATGGGATCCGGCCAGCGTCCAGTCCCGCATCGGCGTGGCGCCGGCCCCGGGCAGCCAGAAGCCATGGATCGGGGCGCCCAGGTCGAGCGCGAGCGCGACCAGCCACAACGCGAGCTTGAGGTCTGAGTGCGTGAACGCGCCGGCGATCCAGATCGCACCGGCGATGCACGACCAGGCCAGGAGCTGCGCGTAGTTGCGCCGCATTCGGTCGTCCGAGCCGGCGAAGGCCCAGACCATGAACCCCGAGCGCACGACTTGCAGCCCGACATAGGCGAACGCAAACGGGATCCCACGTCCGTCGAACGCCTTGGGGATCGCCGCCGACATCACCAGGCTGATCGCCATCAGGACGATCATCAGGGCCGTCCCGGGGACGCTCTCCGGGTCCAGCCAGTTGGTCGCCCAGGCCGTGTAGTTCCACGCCCACCAGACGGCGCCGAACAGGACCAGGCCCTCGAGCGCGCCGCGAGACGACAGGTGCCTGAACAGGAAATCCGACAGCTGCGTGATCGCGAACACGTAGACGAGGTCGAAGAACAGCTCCATGTTGGTGACCCGCGGAGCCGCCTCGTCAGAGCGCGCGCGTAGTGCCTCCCACCTCATCCCGCGCCTAGAGTACGGGTGACCCCTTCGAAATCTCGCAAGGCAGGAACGGAAATGTCGCCCACCAACGCCAACAGCTTCGATTCCCGAGCAATGCTGCGCATCGGGGACACCTCATACGAGATCTTCAGGCTCGACGCGCTGCAGTCGAAGTTCGACGTCGCGAGACTGCCGTTCTCGCTGAAGATCCTGCTGGAGAACCTGCTGCGCAACGAGGACGGCGAGTCGATCACGGCCAAGGACATCGAGGCGCTGGCGAGCTGGGACGCCACCGCGCAGCCGTCCGAGGAGATCGCGTTCACGCCCGCGCGGGTCGTGATGCAGGACTTCACCGGCGTGCCGGCGATCGTGGACCTGGCGGCGATGCGCGACGCGATGTCCGAGCTCGGCGGTGACCCTCAGCAGATCAACCCGCTGGTGCCCGCGGAGCTCGTGATCGATCACTCGGTCCAGGTCGACGCGTTCGGGACCGCGCAGGCGTTCGCGCGTAACGCCGAACTGGAGTTCGAGCGAAACAAGGAGCGCTATGCGTTCCTGCGGTGGGGACAGGGCGCGTTTCACAACTTCAAGGTCGTGCCGCCGGACACCGGAATCGTGCACCAGGTCAACCTCGAGTACCTGGCGCGGGTCGTGTTCGTCAACGACAACGGCCCCGACCACCCGCAGGCGTACCCCGACACGCTGGTCGGGACCGACTCGCACACGACGATGATCAACGGCCTCGGGGTCCTGGGGTGGGGTGTCGGTGGGATCGAGGCCGAAGCGGCGATGCTCGGACAGCCGATGTCGATGCTGATCCCGCAGGTGCTCGGGTTCAAGCTGACCGGCGCGCTGCGCGAGGGGGCGACCGCGACCGACCTGGTGCTGACCGTCACCGAGATGCTGCGCGAGCGCGGCGTCGTCGGGAAGTTCGTCGAGTTCCACGGTGCCGGGCTGGCGCGGCTGCCGTTGGCTGACCGCGCGACGATCGGGAACATGTCGCCGGAGTTCGGCTCGACCTGCGCGATCTTCCCGATCGACGCGGAGACGCTGCGCTACCTGGAGTTCTCAGGCCGCCCGTCCGCGCAGATCGCCCTGGTCGAGGCCTACGCCAAGGAGCAGGGGTTGTGGCACGACGAGCACTCAGAGCAGCCGACGTTCTCCGATCACATCGAGCTCGACCTCGCCGATGTCGTCCCGAGCATCGCTGGCCCTAAGCGCCCCCAGGATCGCGTCTCGCTGACCGAGTCACGCGATGCATTTCGGCTGGCGCTGGAGGACCTGCTGCCCGATGACAAGGACGATGAGGACAACGACGATGAGGATGAGGAGGATGAGGCGCTGGCCGATTCGTTCCCGGCGTCCGACCCGGTCTCCACCCACGTGGCAAACGGCGATGGCCACGAGCCGCACGGAGACACCGGCGGCCTTCAGGTCGCAGACCGTGAGCACACTGAGATACCGGTCACGCTCGAAGATGGGACCGAGACGACGCTTGATCACGGTCATGTTGTGATCGCCGCGATCACGAGCTGCACGAACACGTCGAACCCGACGGTGATGCTCGGCGCCGGGATCCTCGCGCGCAACGCCGTCCAGAAGGGCCTCAAGGTCAAGCCGTGGGTCAAGACCTCGCTCGCGCCGGGCTCGAAGGTCGTGACCGAGTACCTGGAGCGGGCGGGGCTCGATGAATACCTCGACGCGCTCGGTTTCAACCTCGTCGGCTACGGGTGCACGACCTGCATCGGCAACTCGGGACCGCTGCCGACCGAGATCTCCGATGTCGTGCAAGCCGAGGACCTGGCGGTGGTCAGCGTGCTATCGGGCAACCGCAACTTCGAGGGACGAATCAACCCGGACGTGAGGATGAACTACCTCGCGTCGCCGCCGCTGTGCGTCGCCTACGCGCTTGCCGGGACGATGGATATCGACCTTTACGACGAGCCGCTCGGGACCGACGGCAACGACGAGCCGGTCTATCTCAAGGACATCTGGCCCGACGGGGCCGAGGTCGCCGAGACCGTACAGGAGGCGGTTCAGTCCGACATGTTCCGCAAGTCCTACGGCCAGGTGTTCGACGGCGACGAGCGCTGGAACTCGCTGGAGGTCCCGACGGGCGACCGGTTCGCGTGGGACGAGCGGTCGACCTATGTGCGCCGCCCGCCGTTCTTCGACGACCTGCCGACCGACCCTGAACCGCTCACCGACATCACCGACGCGCGCGTGCTCGCGCGACTCGGTGACAGCGTCACGACCGATCACATCTCCCCCGCCGGATCGATCAAGCGTGACGGTCCCGCCGCCGCTTACCTCAACGAGAACCACGTCGAGACCCGCGACTTCAACTCGTTCGGCTCACGCCGCGGCAACCACGAGGTGATGATGCGCGGCACGTTCGCGAACATCCGCCTGCGCAACCAATTGTTGCCTGGATCAGAGGGCGGCGTGACAAGGCATCTCGGCGGCGACGGCGAGAACGAGGAGCTCTCGATCTACGACGCCGCGATGAAGTACATCGACGCCGGGGTGCCGTTGATCATCCTCGCGGGCAAGGAGTACGGATCCGGCAGCTCCCGCGATTGGGCCGCCAAAGGCACCCGGCTGCTCGGCGTCCGCGCGGTCATCGCCGAGTCGTTCGAGCGGATCCACCGCTCCAACCTGATCGGGATGGGCGTCCTGCCGCTGCAGTTCGCGGATGGCGAGACCGCCGAGACGCTCGGGCTCACCGGCGAAGAGCGATTCACGATCACCGGCATCGCCGACACCGACGAGACCGGCATCCCGCGCACGCTCACCGTCCACGCCGACGACCAGCAGTTCGAGGTCACCGTTCGGATCGACACTCCCAAGGAACAGGTCTACTACCGCCACGGCGGCATCCTTCAGTACGTCCTGCGCCAACTGCTCCAGCGCTAGTCACTAAGGTCCTCCGGCGATGCCGACCCCTGAACTGCTCGACAAACTGCTGCGCGCCGCCGGCCCGTCCGGCAACGAGACGGCGCCCGCGAAGGTCTGGCGCGACGCCGCCGGCGCGTTCTCCGACGATGTCCGGGCCGACCGGGTCGGCTCGTCGGTCGTGCGCGTGCCCGGCACCTCAGGTGGGCCGACGCTCGCCGTGATCGGCCACATCGACGAGATCGGCGTCCACGTCACCCACATCGAGGACTCGGGGCTGCTGCGGTTCGGGGAGGTCGGCGGCTGGGATCCGACCCAGCTCGTCGGTCAGCGGATCGTCCTGACCACGCGCGACGGCGAGCTGCGCGGCGTGATCGGGCGCCGGCCGATCCACCTGCTGCGCGGCGACGACCGCGATAAGGCTCCGAAGACGAAGGATCTGCACATCGACGTCGGCGCCGCCGACGGCGACGAAGCGCGGACGCTCGTTCGGGTCGGAGACGTCGGCGTGATCGACGTTACGCCGCTGGCGCTGCGCAACGACCGGATCGCCTCACGCTCGCTCGACAACCGGATCGGCGCCTACGTCGCCGGCGAAACCGCGCGGCTCGTCGCGGCCGCCGGCGGTGCTCCGGGCGACGTGTTCGGGCTCGCGGTCACGCAGGAGGAGACGACGTTCGCAGGCGCGCGCACGAGCGCCTTCGGCCTGCAGCCCGACGTCGCGGTCGTCGTCGACGTCACCCACGCGACCGACCAACCCGGGGTCGAGCTCGGGGCGGGCACCAAGCACGAGCTCGGCTCCGGCCCGGTGATCGCGCGCGGGTTGTCGCTGCACCCAGCCGTCACCGAGCTGCTGCTGACGACCGCCGAGGCGGAGGGCATCCCGCACACGGTCGAATCGCTCGGGCGAGCGACCGGCACCGACGCCGACGCCGTCCACGCGACCGGTATCGGCGTCCCGAGCGCTGTGGTCTCCATCCCGCTGCGTTACATGCACTCCGCGGTCGAACTGGTCGCGCTGTCTGATATCGACGCCGCCGTCCGGCTGCTGGCGGCGTTCGCGCAGCGGCTCGGACCGGATCTCGTGCTCGAGCGGTGACGGTGCCCGGCGGGCCGACGCTGCTGCTGTTCGACGTCGACGGGACGCTCCTGGCGGGCGCGGCGCGGGCCCACGCACTGGCCCTGCGGGCGGCGTTGCACGATGTTCACGGGATCGACGCCGAGGCGGTCCGCTCGACGGTCTCGCCGGCAGGGCGGACCGACGGCGAGATCGCGCGGATGCTGCTGTTGGCCGCGGGCGTGTCGGCGGTGCGGATCGACGAGCGCGCCGACGACGTGCGCGCGGCCTGCTGCGAGCACTACGCCCGGTTGTGCCCACCGGACCTGTCGGACAAGGTGATCCCCGGGGTCCCGGCGCTCCTGTCGCAGCTGCACGAGCGGACCGATGTCACGCTCTCGCTGGTGACCGGCAACTATGAGCCGGTCGGACGCCTGAAGCTTCAGCGCGCGGGGCTCGGCCCCTTCTTCGCGGCCGACCAGGGCGGCTTCGGCTCCGACGCCGAGGACCGCGCGCAGCTGCCCGAGATCGCTCGCAAACGGGCCGGCTCCGACGGGGTCGCGTTCGCGCGCGAGCGGACGATCGTGATCGGCGACACCCCACGTGACATCTACTGCGCCCGCGCCGACGGCGTTCGCTGCCTGGCGGTGGCGACCGGCCCGTATGACACCGAGCAGCTGCAGGCCGCCGACGGAGTGGCCGCCGACACGGGCGAGCTCGGCGCGCTGCTGGCGGCCGCGCTCGACCACGGCTGACACGGTCAGGCGCGCGGCGGGCGCCGGCCGCCGTTCGTCACCGACGGCGGCTCGCCGGCGGCGAACGCGGCGTACATCCCGGTCAGCGTCACCCGCATCAGCTCCAGATCCTCGTGCACCGGTAACGGCGATGCCAACCGGTGCAGCGCGAAGCCGTCGGCGACGGCCACGAACGCTTTGGCGGCGAGACGCGGCGAGCGGATCCCGAGCGCGCTCAGACGCTCGGCGGCAACCTGCTCGAAGCCGGCCATCGTGGCGTCGACCGCGTCACGCAGGGCGGGGTTGCGAGCGGCCTCAAGATAGACCTCGTACTGGCAGAGGCTGTCGCGGGTGGCGCCATGGACCAGTGCGGTCGCGATCCGCTCGCCGACCTCGAACGGATCGACGACGCCGGCGACTGCCTCGTCAAACAGCTCGGTCAGCTTCCGCATCCGCTGCCGGGTGTACTGCCGAAGCGCCGCGTCGATCAGGTCGTCGACCGTCTTGAAGTAGTAGCCGGCCGACGCCGGCGGCAGCCCCGCGCGCGCCGACACGGCCCGATGGGTGACCGCCTTGGGCCCACCCTCGCTGATCAGCTCGATCGTCGCGCGGACGATCACCTCACGGCGTCTGCGACTGCGCTCCTGCGCCTCGCCGTGACCTGTCGACATCCGACATCACCTCCCCCTTCGGTCCACCACCCATGGCTCGACTGGCGAGCCAACTACGAATCGGAGAATAGGTGGACGGCGGTCAGGCGCGTCCGGAATCGGTCGCTGGGACCGTCGTGGTCAGTTGCGGACGAGCTTTTTGTACGTGATGCGGTGCGGGCGGTCGGCGGCGGCACCGAGTTGCTCGTGGCGGAATGACTCGTATGCCTCGAAGTTGCCCTCGAACCAACGAACCTGCGAGTCGCCCTCGAACGCCAGCACATGCGTCGCGACCCGGTCCAGGAACCAGCGATCGTGCGAGACGACGATGGCGCAGCCGGCGAAGGCCAGCAGCGCCTCCTCCAGCGCCCGCAGCGTGTCGGTGTCGAGATCGTTGGTCGGCTCGTCGAGCAGCAGCAGGTTGCCGCCTGAGCGCAGCAGCTTGGCCAGGTGCAGCCGGTTGCGCTCGCCGCCGGACAACTTGCCAACCTTCTGCTGCTGATCGGTGCCCTTGAAGTTGAAGCCGGCCACATACGCGCGGCTGGCCACCGGCCGGTCGCCGAGCATGATCTCGTCAAGCCCGCCGGAGATCTCCTCCCAGACGGTCTTGTTCGGATCGAGCTGCGCACGTGACTGATCGACGTAGGCCAGCTGCACGGTCTCGCCGATCTTCAGCGTGCCTGAGTCCGGTTGCTCGGCGCCGGTCAGCATCCGCAGTAGCGTTGTCTTGCCGGCGCCGTTGGGACCGATCACGCCGACGATCCCGGCGGGCGGGAGCTTGAAGCTCAAGTCGTCGATCAACAGGCGGTCGCCATAACCCTTGCGCACGTGGTCGGCCTCGATCACGACATCGCCCAGCCGCGGCCCCGCCGGGATGTGGATCTGGACCTGGTCGAGCTTGACGTTGCGGTCCTGGGCCAGCAGCGCCTCATAGGCGTTCAGCCGCGCGCGGGGCTTGGTGCGCCGGGCGGAGGCGCTGGAGCGGACCCATTCGAGCTCCTGCGCGATCGTCCGCTGACGATTGGACTCCTGGCGCTCCTCCTGCTGCAGGCGCTTCTGCTTCTGCTCGAGCCAGCCCGAGTAGTTGCCCTGGTAGGGGATGCCATGGCCGCGGTCGAGCTCCAGGATCCAACCGGCGACGTTGTCCAGGAAGTAACGATCGTGAGTGATCGCGACGACCGTGCCCCGGTAATCGTGGAGATGCTGCTCCAGCCAGCCGACCGACTCGGCGTCGAGGTGGTTGGTCGGCTCGTCGAGCAGCAGCAGATCAGGTTGGCGCAGCAGCAGCCGGCACAGCGCGACGCGGCGGCGCTCGCCGCCCGACAGCGTTTCGACAGCGGCGTCGGCGGGCGGGCAGCGCAACGCGTCCATCGCGTACTCGAGCGTCGTGTCGAGGTTCCAGCCGTCGACCGCGTCGATCTGCTCCTGGACGCGCCCGAACTCGTCGGCGGTCTCGTCGGAGTAGTTCATCGACAGCTCGTTGAAGCGGTCCAGCAGCGCCCGGATCTCCGAGACGCCGTCCTCGACGTTGCCCTTGACGTCCTTGGTGGGATCGAGCTCGGGCTCCTGCGACAGCATGCCGACGGTCGCGTTGACGCCGAGCGCTGCGTCGCCGGTGAACTCGGTGTCCACGCCGGCCATGATCCTCAACAGCGTCGACTTGCCGGCACCGTTGTAGCCGAGCACGCCGATCTTGGCGCCGGGGAAGAACGACAGCGAGATATCCGACAGCACCTGCTTGTCCGGCGGGTAACGCCGCGACAGCTTGTGCATCGTGTAGATGTACTGGGAGGACATCGGCTGTTGAGCATAGGAGGCACCGATCGGGTGGGCCAGAGCGCCCGGCTGGCGGGCGCCGAAAGCTCGTGCTTGACCCGCACGGCTTGATCAACGCTGCCTGAGCGGCGTCGCCGGCAGCTCAGGTCCGCATCAATGCCAGCGCGCCGTCGCGCCGCAGCTCACGCCGCAACCGCTCGAGCGCCCGTGCCCGCGTCGGCCCGATCGAGCCGATCGGGATCTCGAGCGCCGCCGAGATCTCCTCATACGACGGCGCCGGGTCGGCCATCAGCAGCCGCAGCAGCACCTGGTCTGAGTCGCGCAGCCGGCAAAAGCTCCGCCACAACGCGGCGTCGCGCTCGTCGAGCTCAAGCCCCTCGTTCGGATGCGGCTGCTGGGCCTCGGCCTCGGGCAGCTCGTCGCCGTAGGGGACGACGCTTCGGGCCTGGCCGAGCAACCGCAGGCACTCGCGCCGGGCGGTGGTCGCCAGCCAGGCGCCGATCCGATTGGGGTCGTTGACCTGATCGAGGTGGGTCAACAGCGCAGTCCAGGTCGCCTGCGTGGCGTCAGCTGCGTCCGCGTCGCACAGGCGATGCGCCCGCGCGATCGCCCAGATCACCGAGCCGAACCGATCCAGCAGCTCGCCCCAGGCGCACTCGTCGCCGGCCGCGGCGGCGGCGAGCAAGGTCCGAAGCCGGGGCTGCATCGACGACTCGGGCGACTCAGACACGATCGCGACCGTCATTCCTGATCCTCCTGGATCCTCATCAGAGCGCCGCAAAAGATGCCGATGAGACGTTGCAGATCGAATGCGATCCGGTTGCGGTCGCTCGTTACACTTGCGACGTGGTGACATCGCTGCGGATCGCGCTGTGCGGCGGTCTGACGGTGGAGCGAGACGGACATAGGATCGAGGGTGAGCTCGCCGGCCGCCAGGGGCGCGAGGTGTTCGCGTACCTGGCTCTCAACCGCCAGCGTCCCGTCAGCCGCGATGAAGTCGCGGCGATGCTGTGGCCCGAGCATGCCCCACGCGCTCCCGAGGCCGCCCTGAACACGATCCTGGCGCGCCTGCGCCGCGTGCTCGGCCACAAAGCGCTCGGCGCGCGCGGGCAGCTCACGCTCGCGCTCGGCGGCGACAGCTGGATCGACGTGGAGGCGGCCGAGCAGGGGGCGGTGACGGCCGCCGCCCTGCTCGAGCGCGCCGACGCCGCCGGCGCCCGGTCGCACGCAGCCGGGGCGCTGGAGCTGATCGCCGGGCCGTTGCTGCCGGAGCTCTCCCACACGTGGGTCCACCAGTGGCGTCGTGACCTGGGCGACCTCTCGGCGCGGCTGATGAGCGTGGTGGTCAGCGCGGGCCTCCAGCTCGGCGGGTCGGAACTGCAGGACGCGGCCCGGTGGTCGGAGCGGCTGATCGAACGCGAGCCGTTTCGCGAGAGTGCGTACGCGATGCTGATGGAGGTCCATGCTGCCCGGGGCGACGTCGCCGAGGCGCTGATGGTCTACGAGCGGCTGCGCCGGCTGCTGCGCTCCGAGCTCGGCGTGCCGCCGTCGTCGTCGGTCGCCGCCCTGCATCGGCGGCTGCTCGGCGAGGCGCCCGCCGGCGTCGCCCCGGCCCCGGGCGGCGGCCCGCCCCCGCGGGGCGGCGACACGCCCGCCGGGCGGGCGGTACCGCTGCCGGCGCTGCTGCAACGGCGTTCCGGAGCGCCGATCGCCGGACGCACCCTGGAACGCGGGCTGCTGCTCGCGCCGTGGACGGCGCGCAGCGATCAGTCGAGCCTGACGGCGATCTCGGGTGAGCCCGGGATCGGCAAGTCGACCCTGGTCGCCTCGGTCGCGCGTGAGCTGCATGATCGAGGCGAGCTCGTGCTCTACGGCCGAGCCGAAGAGGACCCGATCCTCCCCTATGTCGCGCTGACCCAGGCGATCCGCCATTACATCCGGTCCCGGCCCGAGCTCGTGAACGACGAGCGGATGTTGACCCACCTCACCGAGCTGCGCTGGCTGCTCCCCGAGCTCGCCGAACTGCCGGCCCCGCCCGATCGCGCCAGCGACGACCGCCGCACCGAGCGACTCCGGCTGTACCGCGCGACGGCGGCGGTGATCGCGCACGCGGCGGCAGATCGGAGCGTGCTGCTGGTGCTCGAGGATCTGCAGTGGGTTGACACCGACACGATCAGCGTCTTGCGACAGCTGCTCGGCGAGACCTTCGAGCACCCGATCCACTTCGTCGCGACCTACCGTGCCGGAGAGGTCGGATCCGAGCACCCGCTGGCGCGGATGCTCGCCGACCTGCGCCGGGACATGCCGGTCACGCAGATCGCGCTCGCGGGCCTCGACCGGCCGGCGATCGCGGAGCTGCTCGGTCCGGCCGTCTCGGACCCCGAACTGGTCGCACGCCTGCACGAGCACACGGCCGGCAACCCGTTCTTCATCGAGGAGGTCGTTCGCACGCTCGGCGAGCTCGGCTCGGCGGTCGACGAGGACCCCGGCCTGGCGGCCGGCAACGTGCCGCGGCTGCCCGAGGGGGTCCAGGCGGTGATCCAGGATCGGTTGCGACGCCTACCGGAGCCGACGCGCGATGCGCTGGCCGCCGCGGCGGTGCTGGGCGGGGACTTCGGCTTGGAGCTGTTGGAGGCGGTGACCGGCCCGCCTGGACAGGACGCCGCGATCGACCATGCCGTGGCCAGCGGGCTCGTGCTCGAGACCGAGCGTCCGGACAACAGCTACCGGTTCTGCCACACGCTTGCGCGCGAGGCGGTCTACCAGAGCCTCGGCGCCGGACACCGCGCTCAGCTGCACCTGCGCGCCGCCCGGGCGCTGGCGCGTCGCCGTCGCTGGTTCGCGGTGGAGCCGGCCGAGATCGCGTATCACCTCGCCGCCAGCAACCGGTCCGAGCACGCCGCCGAAGCGATCGGCTACCTGCGAGAGGCGGCCGCGCGGGCGCTCGGCACGCACGCCTACGGGCGCGCGATCGAGCATCTGCAGACGGCGATCGAACTGCTCGAACGCCACCGGCCACAGGATGCCGCCGGCCTCTGTGAGCTGCTGCTGGAGCTCGGCGAGGTCTCCTGGCAGGCGGCCGACCCGGCGGCGCGCGGGGTCTACATGCGCGCCGTGTCGGTCGCCCGGAGCCTCGGCGAACCGACCCGCCTGGCCGAGGCCGCGCTCGGATTCGGTGGGCGCTTCTACGCGACCGACTTCCCCGACGCGCCGTACATCCAGCTGCTCGAGCAGACGCTCGAGGCGCTGGGCGACCAGCCCCGGTCGCTGCGCGCCCGGATGCTGGGACGGCTCGCCGAGCACCTGATGCTCGGCGATCCCGAACGGGCGCTGTCGCTTTCGCAGCTGGCGCTCCAAACCGCGCGTGAGCACGACGAGCCGTCGCTGCTGATCACGACGTTGCTCAGCCGCCACGCCGCGCTGCTGGCGCCACATCACCTGTCCGAGCGCCGGGCGCTGGCCGAGGAGCTGTTGGCGCTCTGTGCCGAGCACGGCGAGCACGAGCTCAAGCCGCTGGGGACGCACTGGTTGATGTACGACCTGGTCGAGGCCGGCGACCTGACCGCGGCAACGCACACGCAGACGCGGCTGCAGGAGCTCGCGGACGAGCTGAGGCAACCGTTGTACCGCCATTCGACGCTCGTCTGGAGGCGTGTGCTCGATCAGATCGCCGGTGACTTCGAGCGCTGCGAGCAGCTCTTGAACGCGGCACTGAACCTCGCCGAGACCGCTCAGGGAAGCGCGGCCAGGCTCCACCACGTCGCCCAGAAGATGGCGGTTGTCCGCGACCACGGCGGTGCCGAGCAGCTGCTCGCGACGAGTCGTCGCTGGCCCGCGGAGGGAAACCGGATGTGGCTGGCGGCGCGCTGGGTGCTCGAGTTGGAGTGCGAGGAGCTGGCGGCCGATCCCGAGCGCGACCGGGTCGTCGACGGGATCGCGTCGCTACCGCACAACATCTTCTGGCTGCCGACGGTCGCATGGCTGGCCGAGGTCGTCGCCGCCGCCGGGTCCGAGGCGCAGGCCGCCGCCCTGTACGAGCTGCTGGCGCCGTTCGACGCGCTCTGGATCGAGCTGGTGTTCGACGGCTGCTACGGCTCGGTCTCAAGGCCCCTGGGGCTGCTCGCCGGCCGCCTCGGCCGCGGCGACCTCGCCGGCATCCATCTGCGTGCCGCGATCGACCGTCACGCGGCGGCGGCAGCGCCCGCGCTGGAGGCGCGGACACGGGCAGACCTGGCGGCCGCGATCCAACGGGGACGCGCCGACGGGACGTCGGCGGAGGCCGAGGCGCTGCTCGCCCGCGCGCGCCAGCTCGCCGGGGCCTGCGGCGCGGCACGGCTGAGCGATCGGCTGGCGCGAAAGGCGGTCGGCTGCGAGCGCTAGTGGGTCTCCCGGGAACGTTGTGCCTGAAATGGCGAGGTCCGGGGGCCGTCAGGCAAGGACGCAGGATCGAAGGTGTGCCTCTGGCAGATCGAGATCCGAGGACGCCGCCTGATGGTCATCCGGGGCCGCCATTTCGGGTGCAACGTTTGCGGGAGGCCCACTAGTGTTCCGCGGCTTAAGTTAGTTGACATGTGAAGGCGGAGGCGTGACAATCAGCCATGCCCTCATCAACGCTTGCCATCAGCGATCACGATCGCGTGACGTTGGAGTCATGGACGCGGTCCTCGACGGTGTCGGCCGGGCAGCGAGAACGCGCCCTGATCGTGCTCGCAGTTGCCGAGGGAACGGGTGTGTCGGGCACCGCGAGATCACTCGGAGTGTCACGCCCGACGGTGATCAAATGGCGCGATCGGTTTGCCCTGGACGGTGTCGATGGTCTCGCGGATCTCGCGCGCAGCGGCCGGCCGAAGACGATCGATGACGCGCAGATCATTGCCGCGACGTTGGACCCGCCGCCCGAGTCGCTGGCGGTCACGCACTGGTCCACGCGGCTATTGGGCAAGCATCTCGGGATCTCTGACGCGACCGTCGCCAGAGCGTGGCGCGCCTATCGGGTGCAACCGTGGCGACAGGGGACGTTCAAATTCTCCACCGATCCCGAGCTCGAGGCGAAGGTCCGCGATGTCATCGGGCTTTACCTCAACCCGCCCACCAACGCGATTGTGCTGTGCATCGATGAGAAATCTCAGATCCAAGCGCTGAACCGCACACAGCCGATCCTTCCGGTCAGGCCCGGCCTGCCAGAGAGGGCCACCCACGACTACAAGCGCAACGGCACGACCACCCTGTTCGCGGCGCTGGAGGTCGCGACCGGCACGGTCACCGACCGCTGTTACGAGCGGCACGGCAAGGCCGAGTTCCTGGACTTCCTCAAGCTTGTCGCCAAGACCTACCCACGGCGGCGACTGCATGTTGTGCTCGACAACTACCACACCCATAAGCACGACGACATCAACCAGTGGCTCGCGAAGAACCCGCGGATCACGCTGCACTTCACCCCGACCTCGGGATCCTGGCTGAACCTCGTGGAAGTGTTCTTCTCGATCATCACCCGCCAAGCGATCCGCCGCGGATCGTTTAACAACGTCAAACAACTCATCGCCGCGATCCGCGCGTTCATCGACGCCTACAACGATCGCTGCCGACCGTTCGTCTGGACCAAAACGCCCGACGACATCATCCCCCACACCACCCGTCAACCAACTTCAGACGCGGCCCACTAGCTGCTAGGCGGCGGGTGGGGGCGGGCCGTCGTGGCGGGCGCCCGGGCCGATCAGGCCGCGCTCCAACGCCGCCAGCACGAACGCCGCTCGGACTCGATCGCGGACGGCGACGGGCAGCGGATCGATCTGGGCTGCGGTCACCCGCAGCGACTCCAGCAGCTCGGCCTCTGATTGCGATCGACGCGACTCCACGTGACGTTGAGGGCCGACCCGGCGGTTCTGATACGAGAAATTCGACGAACTTGTATCAGCGCGGCGATCGCTGCCTCTATAGGGCATGCAATCGCCCTTGATCGCGACGACGGATCTGCCGGGGCAACGCCTCGGAAGGGGGGATCCGCCATGCATCGGGTCGACGCGAAGTGGGGGCCATCGGAGACCGCGTCAAGACCGGAAGGACTCGACGCGGGGGGGCAACTGATCCTGCGGCCTCGGACAACCGCGGGATCGACATGGGGCAGGGACTCATCAGGCGCCGCTTGGGGGAGCGGCGCCTGATGGTCCCATTCAGCGACCGGCGGCGCGGCCGGGGCGCACCGGCGCCACGGCTCAGACGCCACCGGCCGCCTTCAGCTCGGCCGCCTTTTCGGTCCGCTCCCAGGTGAAATCCGGGTCGTCGCGGCCGAAGTGGCCGTACGCGGCCGTCTTCTGGTAAATCGGGCGGTGCAGGTTCAGGTACTCGCGAAACGCGCCGGGGCGCAGGTCGAAGTGCTCGTTGATCAGCTGCAGGATCTTGGCGCGACCGATCTTCTCGGTGCCGAACGTCTCGACCATCACCGATACCGGCCGCGCGACGCCGATCGCGTACGCGACCTGGACCTCGGCGCGGTCGGCGAGGCCGGCCGCGACCACGTTCTTGGCGACGTGCCGCGCCGCGTAGGCGGCCGAGCGGTCGACCTTGGACGGGTCCTTGCCGCTGAACGCGCCGCCACCGTGGCGAGCCATGCCGCCGTAGGTGTCGACGATGATCTTGCGGCCGGTCAGCCCGCAGTCGCCCATCGGACCGCCGATCACGAAGCGGCCGGTCGGGTTGACGAGAAAGCTGCGGCGCAGCTCGTCGGCGTCGTAGAGCTCGGCCGGCAGTTCGGGCAGGACGACATGCTCCCAGAGATCGTCCCGGATCGCGTCCTCGGCGCCCTCGGCATGCTGGGAGGAGATCAGCAGCTTCTCGATCGCCACCGGCCTGCCGTCGACGTAGCGAACGCTGACCTGGGTCTTGCCGTCGGGGCGCAGGTACGGCAGTGTCTGCGCCTTGCGGACCGCGGCGAGCCGGTGCGCCAGCCGATGCGCCACCGCGATCGGCAGCGGCATCAGCTCCGGCGTCTCGTTGCTCGCGTAGCCGAACATCATTCCCTGGTCGCCGGCGCCGGCGATGTCCAGCTCGTCGTCGGAGCTCGACCCGGTACGCCGCTCGAACGCGGCGTCGACGCCCTGGGCGATGTCGGTCGACTGCTTGTCGATCGTGTTGATCACCGCGCAGGTCTTGTAGTCGAAGCCGAAGGCGGCGTCGGTGTAGCCGATCTGCTCGATCGTGCGGCGCGCGATTTCCTGGATGTCGACGTACGTCGAGGTCGTGATCTCGCCCGAGACGACGACCAGGCCTGTGTTGACGAGCGTCTCGCACGCGACCCGCCCCAGCGGATCGTCCTTCATGACCGCGTCGAGCACGCCATCCGAGATCTGGTCGGCGACCTTGTCAGGGTGTCCCTCGGTGACCGACTCAGAGGTAAACAGGAACTCGTTCTCAGCAAAGCTCATCTGGCGTGGGTTTCCTCACGGTCGCGGGTGATCTCGAGCAGGTATGCAACCGTCACGTCGGTATCGCCGAACGTCAGGTGGTACGCGTCAGACTGCGCTTCGACGCGACTGATCTGTTCGTGCTTGCCCTTGAAGAGGTCACTGAACTCGAAGAATGAGAAGTCAACGATTCGGGCACTGTAGCCGAGCCGCTCCAGCAGCTCCGACGTGCGCTTCTGGCCGATGATCGACAGCTGCAGCACGTACGCCGCGCCGTCATCGGCGAGCGCCTCGGGAAGCAGGCGGATCAGATGGTCGAGCAGGTTGCGGCCCCAGTAGTCCAGCGGCCGGTGCGTGGTCGTCTGCTCAAGCGGATCGACCGGGGTTTGAAACAGGCTGGCGACGATCACGTCGTAGCGCTCCTCCGGCACCCACGGATACAGGTCGCGGGCGGCGGCTGAGACGCGATCGGCGACGCCGTTGCGAAACGCGTTCGTCAGCGTGTTCTTGACAGCGGCCTCGTCGATGTCGATCGCGTGGACGTGCGCGGCGCCGTTGCGCGCGAGCGCGACCGTCAACAGCCCTGAGCCACAGCCGATGTCCAGGCACCGCTGATGTGCGCCGATCCCCTCCCGATACAGGTACTTCCACGTCAGGAAGCTGCCCTGGGTAGGCACGAACACGCCCGGATCGACGGTCAGCTCGGGCACCTGGAGCGGATACAGCGTCCGCCCGCGAGCGTCAGTCCATGCTGCCGCGCGGCCGGCGCCGTTGCGAGCGCCGTGGTCCTCCGGGCGTGGATCGGGCCGATCGTGGCCCGGCTTGGTGTGACGCAGCGCCGTGCGCGCCGCCAGCAGGTGCTCAGGCCGCACGCCGCAGCAGCCGCCGACGATCTGCGCCCCCTCGGCCCGCCACTGTGCGGCCAGCTCGGCGTACTCGTCGCCCGCGACGCCCGCCTCCTCTCGCCAGCCGTGCTGCGACAGCGATCCGAGGTTGGGATAGACGCCGAGCGGCAGGTCGGTGAAATCGCGCAGCCACGACAACATCCCGGCGACGTGGTCAGGCGGGATGCAGTTGATCGCCAGCGCACCGACGCCCATCTCCTCAAAGCGCCGCGCAGCGCGGCCGAACGCGTCTCCCTCGGGACCGCCCCAGTGCTCGCCGTAGACGCCGCAGACCCCGTGCCGGCACCGCCTGAAGCTCAGCCATACCGGGATCCCCGTGTCGAGCAGCGCCTCGACCGTCGCGTACGTCGAGCTACGCACGAGCGACAGCGTCTCCAGCAGGATCAGGTCCGGCGGCGCCTGCTCGAATGATCGTGCCAGCAGCCGAATCGTCTCGCGACCGTCGCTGGTGTCGACGTCGCCGTTGACGCTGAACGCGATCGCTACGTCGTCGGCTCGTCCGGCCGACACGGCCGCCTCACGCGCGATCGCCACCGCCCGTCGCGTCAGGTCCATCCAATGCACGGGCTCCGAGCCCGCGATGAATCGGTCCCCGCCCACCCCGCCGCCGATCCCGCCGTCCCGCAACGCGGTCGGCAGCCCCCAGGTGTTCGTGCACACGACGTCGCAGCCGACGTCGATGTAGCTGCGATGGACCTTGGCGACATCCTCGGGCGCATCGAGCAGTGCCGTCAGCCCCCAGAGCTGCTCGGACTCCGCCCGGTCGTCGCCGCGGACCTTGATCAGCTCGGTCCCCATCGCCCCGTCGAGAATCACGCACTCGTCCCGGGCGATCATGCGGCGGATGCGCTCGTACCGGACACCGGTACCGGCGGTGGTGGACTCGGGGCTCATCGGGTGCTCCTCTCCTTGCGTCTTGACGGCGACAGCCATCCGGCGATCCCGAATCGCGCGCTCGCGGGGCGCTGCGTGCTACAGCCTGGTGCCGATCGACCCGGACCACGACTCTCGGTCGGCATGACTGACCTGGCCGAAAGGGTAGTATCGCGCCATTGCCGCACCGCGAGCGTCGGGGCGGTCTGCGTTACGAGTCCCCTATCAGCATGGGAAGACACAACTAAAGGGTAGGGCCAGACCACGTGCCAGCCGTTACGTTGACCACCGCATGTCAGTTTCGGACCCTCGTCCAGACTCCACCCCACTCGGCGCGGCCCATCCGCTCGACGAGCTCGGCGGCCTTCAGGCCGGCGCGGGCGCAGTGCTGGCGGTCCACCGCGGCCGCACCGTCGCGGTCAGCTACGGCTCGGCCGCGGGGGAGCTGGCCGCGTGCATAAACACGGTCGGGATCGCCTCACGCGCGGAGCTGACCAAGCTCGAGCTGACCGCGCCCGAGCCGAGCCTGGATCACGTGCTGGCCGGCCTGCTCGGCGTCCCGCTGCGCCCAGGAGGCATCCACCTGACGCGCGCGGTCGGCTGGTATCGCCCGGACGACGGGCGGCTGATCGCGCTCTGCGAGCCCGAGCAGGGCGAGCGGCTGCGCGGACGGCTGGAGTTCTGGACGCTGCGCGACCGAGCGGTGGCGCTGCACGACCGGACCGACGACTGGGCGGCGATCGCGGTGATCGGCCGCCGCACCCGGTTCCTGCTGGGCGAGCTCGGCGTCTACGGCCCGGGTCGCGATCCGCGGGCCGTGTCGCCGGTCACCCGGACCGCGGACGATCCCCGGACATCGTGGCTGCTGAATGCGGACGACGACGCGCTGGCGATCACGCCGCGAGCGATGGCGCCGGCGCTGTGGCGGCGGATCACGCGCACCGGCCGGCAGTGGCAGATCTGCACTGTCGGTCACGAGGCGCTGCTGCGCTACCGGATGCTGACGCGGCGAAGCTGAGCTCGCTGAGCGGGGGGACGGCGCCGTGAGCGCCAACCGGGGCGACGACGCGCCCGCGGTGCCGGCGACCGCAGCCGCGTGATCGCGGTGGAGGCAAACGCCGACCGCGGCCGCGTGATCGCGCACCAGTTGGCCGGGCTGCTGGCGCTCGAGCGCGAGCTTTCAGAGCTCTCCTACGTGCGGCGCGCGGACGCGCTGGAGCGGGTCGCCGACACCGTGCGCCGGCTTGGCGAGCTGGCGCCCAGCGAGGAACTGCCCGCCCGCGCCGCGGCCGAGCTGGGCCGCGGCTCGGAGTTCGCACGGGTGCTGATCAGCGAGGTCAACGGCGAGCAGCTGACGATCGTCGCGGCGTGGGAGCGTGGCGGTCAGGGCGACGAGCTGCTGACGCGGTTGCGGGCCGAGCCCGTCCGGCTGTCGTATCCCCTGCTCGAGCGCGAGGTCGTGCGCGATCGTGGCGCTCGGATCGTCGACGGCGGCCGCGCGCCCGGCGCGCACGCGTGGGCACAGCTGCTTGACCGGCGCTCGTACGCGGTGGCGGCACTGGTCGCCGACCCGGAGACGATCGGGCTGGTGCACGCCGATGACGGCGAGCGGCGGCTCGACGAACTGGACCATGAGGTGCTCGCACGGTTCGCCGTCGGCCTGTCGGGCGTCCTCGAGCGCGCCGTGCTCCGGCACACGCTGGAGCTCCATCGGGCCGAGCTGTCAGCGGCGGCGCAGTGGATGGCGGGCGCGGTCCGCCGACTCGACGAGCTGGCCGGCGGGTCGACGTCCGAGACGCTCGCGGCGGCCGAGTCACGGGCGCTCGAGTCGCTGACTGCGCGTGAGGCCGAGGTCCTGCGGCTGCTGACGCGGGGCCTCACCAACCGTGAGATCGCCCACCAGCTGGTCGTGCGTGAGGGGACGATCAAGTACCACGTCAAGAACATCCTGCGCAAGCTCGGTGCGGCCGGCCGGGCCGATGCGGTCTCCCGATACCTGCGCGCGACCGGCGTGACGCAATCGCGATGAGCACGCTCGCGCCCAGCGAACAGCCGCTCCACGAGCGCGCCGCGGAGGCGACGCGGCAGGCGGCGACGCTGCTCGGCCGTCCGGAGCTCGCCACCGCGGACCTGCACGATGTGATCGCCCGGCTCGACGAGCAACTGAGGCAGCTCGGGATCGACTCCGAGCTCGTGCGTGAGCAGCTGTCGGCGCGTGACCGTCTGCATGCCCGCTTCGCGCATCGGTTCGACGCGCTCGACAGCGCGCACGCCGCGGTCGACCGGCTGCGGGAGCTGACTGCGCCTCAGGCGATCCTGGCCGCGGCGCCGGCCGCGTTGTGCACTGCGTCGGGGTTCGATCGGGCGATGCTGTCGCTGCTCAGCGAGGGCCGAATGCAGGCACGGGCGGTGCATTTCCAGGCGGATCCGACCGGCGCGGCAGCGGCTCTCCAACGGCTCGCGGAGCGTCCGATCCTGCTCCAGCATCCACTCGTCGAATCTGAGCTGGTCCGTCGGCGGCGCGCGACGATCGTCGCCGACGCGACGGTTCAGACCCGCGTTGACCCGGGCCTGCAGGCGGTGATGCGCTGGCGCTCCTACGCCGCTGCACCGCTGATCATCGGGACGACGCTGATCGGCCTGATTCACGCCGACCGCGGACCCGGCACCGCGCTTGACGTGCTCGACCGCGACGTCCTCTGGGAGTTCACGAGCGAGCTCGGGCAGGTTTACGAGAGCGCGATGCTCCGCCGGCGTCTACGCCAGCAGCGTGAGCAGCTGCGCGACTTCCTCGGCTGGCTCGGCGCCCGCAGCGGCGAGCTGACCGACGCGCCGGTGCGGCTCTCGACCTTCCGTCGTGCCCCGCGGCCGCCGCTATCGGAGATCGAGGCGGCACCACCGGGCGGCGCGCGTGACGACCGCGCCGTGTTCGACGGGCTCCTCACCCGCCGCGAGTTGGAGGTCCTGCGCCTGCTCGCCGAGGGACGATCCAACCGCTCGATCGCGGAGGCGCTCGTGATCACGCCGGGGACCGTCAAATTCCATGTGAACCGGATCCTGCGCAAGCTGCACGTCGCCAACCGCTCCCAGGCGGTCTCCCGATACCTACGGCTGCTCGGGGTCGCCGGTCGCTGAGCTCCGGATGCGGCAAGAGCCGCTTGCTAGCGTGGCCCGCGTTGGGCGTTTGCTTCTCGAGGGCGCGAGATCGATATGCCACGAACGCTTCGCCGAGCCGTGCTGCTGTTGCTGGCCTGCGCCACCGCGGCCGCCTTCGCTGTGCCCGCGCTCGCGGGCGCGGCGGGCCACGGGGCCCACGCCCGGACGGCGCCGGCCAGTGCCGCCGCCCGCAGCGCGCGGGCCGCGTCCGCGGTCCAGACGTCGACGAGCGCGGCGGCGGCAACGAGCACCGCCGCCGGCCAGGACGCGCCGGCGGCGACGGCGGCGGGGTCGGTGCTGTACGGGCTCGGCGACTCAGCGGGCGATTTCGCCCGCTGCGTGCCCGCGACCGATTTCTGCTGCTACGGCGACCCGACCTCGTGCCCGGCGGGGAGCGTCGCCGGCTTCTGGAACGACCCGCGGTTCAAGGCCCTGACCTCGCCGGCGAGCGCGCACCAGGTCAGCTTCGTCCGGCTGTTCGTCTCGATCGATGCGGTCGCTCAGTTCAACGGCTCGGCGACCTCGCCCGGCTGCGCCCCGGCACGGGTGCTGCAGCAGTCCTGGTACGACACGGCCGGGCGATTGCACCCCGCGGGCGAGAGCCTCCAGGACCTGATGGCCGGCCTCGTCGAGGCGCACGACGACGGCCTGACGCCGGTCGTCTCGATCGCCGGCTACCCGGTCCCGAGCTCCCGCCCGTCGTTCGACGCCCCCGCTCCGGACCCGACGACGCCCGCCGGCTACTGGGACTACCGCTGCGGGGTCGAGGGTATTCTCGGGGCGGTCTCACGGCTGCCGGCCGATCAGCAGCCTCATGTCTGGGAGGCGTTCAACGAGCCCGATACGGTCGCGCTGTATCGCACCGGCAGCACGGGCGCGGACGCCGACAGCACGAGCACCGGCAGCACGGGCACGGACGCCGCCGGCAGCACGAGCACCGGCACGTCGGGATCCGGGTCGTCATCGGCGAGCGCGCCGGCCTCGGCAGATCAGACGAGCGCCTGCCCCGTGACGGCGGCCGGTGTCCCCGGCGGCGCCGCCAAGGCCGCCTGTGACTATGTACTCGCCGATCAGCTGATCCACCAGTACGCCGGGCATCAGGACGACACCCTGCTGGCCGGGGTGTTCAGCCGGATGTCGCTGACCTATCTGGAGCAGTACGTCGCGACGCTCGCCGCCGCGCTGCCGGGCAGCTCGTTCCCGGCGAGCTGGGCGGTCCACGACTACAGCGGCGTGACGCGGGGTTATCAGGGCTCATCGCTGGCGGACCTCGAGGCATTCGATCGCGAGCTCGGGTCCGATACCGGCGGGCGCGCCAAGGACCTGTGGATCACCGAGGCGGGCATGCTGCTCAACTCCCGCACCAAGCTCGGCGGCTGTCCGGCCAACGGCGCCGATCCGGGCGGCACGGTGGGCGCGTGCATCAACGGCAACGTCGCGGACCAGCAGGCGGACATCAACGCGTTCTTCGCGTTGCCGAGCGCTGGCGTTTCGGTCCCGATCACCCATCTGTTCTGGTACGAGTGGCGGGGCGAGAGCAACTGGGACTCGGGCCTGGTCGATGCCGCTGGCGTCCCGCGCTCCGCGTGGTGCGCATTCTTCGGCTCGGGCACCTGTACCGGCAGCCCGAACGCCGCCTGAGCAGCGTTCGGCGATGACCGGTGCCGGCCGGCCGCCTCCAGTTCGCCGCGAACGCGCTCGCGGTAGCCGTCGGCGGACACGGTTGGGACATCGCCGTCGGGTTGCGCAAGTGATCTCCCACGACGCAAGGCGAGGCAACTCACCGCGTCGCGACGGACCGGCGCGACAACTCACCGCGCGCACGCAGCGCTGCGTGATGGCGGCCATCAGTTCTCCGGCTGCCAGTTGCTGAGGACCCAGAGTCCGCCCTCCAGACGGGTGACGGTCGCCACCGCCAGATGCCATTCGGGCGCGATGCCCTGGTAAGCGTCGGTGCCGCTCGCGGTCGTCCGCTCCCGGGTCGCGACCGCGTACTCGTACCGGTGTCCGATCACCGGCGCGATCGCCTCGACCACGCCCGAGTTCGCGAGCTGGCCCTGCGCGAGCTCGTGATCCGACGCCGTCTCCGACGCGGCCGCAGACACCGCCGAGCGCGCCTGACCGACGCTCACACGGGCGAGCGCCCGCAAGCGCGCCGACAGGTCCTGCGAGTTCCAGTTGATGTATTGCGTCGCGAACACGTAAACGGCCGCGGTCGGACTGCGCCAGCCGCCGGCCACCGGCTGCCTTCCAGGCGGCGTCGGCACCTCATGTGTCCGGTCGGCGCGCGTGACCGTCGCGGCGACCGACGAGCCGACGGCTGTCGATGTGACCGCCTCGGCGGCAGCCGGGCTCGTGGTCTGCGCGGGATCTGGCGAGCCCGGCGAGCAGCCCGCCGGCACGGTCGCGAGCGTCGCGGCCACCAGCGCCACGAGCGCGCGGCGCCGGCATCGCCTCAGCCGTCCCGGTCGCGTCCCGCGGATGCTCACTGCGCCACCGGTTCTCGCACGACGAAGCTGTCCCTCACAGGCCGACCGGATGTCGCACGACGAACCCCTCCGACTCACGCACAAGCGGATGCCAACCGATCCCGGCGGTGCCGTCGTCGGGCCCGGCGGCGTTGTGCGTGTCCCACCGCAGCCCGGCGACGTACATGAAGATGTGGTCAGCCGACGCGTAGATCGTCACCCACTTGCCGGGACCCGGCGCGCCCCAGTTCTCGAAGTAGCCCGACGCCGCGTCGAAGTCGACCGGCAACAGGCGCCCGCCGTAGAGCAGGTGCTCGACGCTCGATGAGCAGTCATACGTCGGCGCCACCTGGTCGAGCGGTAGTCCGTGGCCGCCCCCGTACTGGTAGGGCTTGCCGACGATCTGGTTGCCGGCGGCGATGATCCCCTTGACCGCCGCCGGCGCGCTCGCCGGCGCCGCCGCCAGCCCGTTGGCCAGCAGCTGCGCGCGCGGTCCCGACGTGACCGCAACCGTCGTCCCGCCGGTCTCGTCGCAGGCCAACCCGGGGCTGCCCGGCGCTGCATCGGCGACCGGCTCAGGCGTCTGCCCAAGCGCGTTGCCGGCTCCGGTCGCGGGGAGCCGCTGGACGCGGACGGGACCGGCCCAATCGTCGGTCGCGGCACCCGGGATTCCCAGCGCCTCGGCGAACTCGAACCACAGGTCGATGTCACGCGGAAGCCCGTCGATCGGCGGCCCGCCGGACCCGATATCGCGCTTGTAGGCGATCGCCGAGTGGCCGCCCGAGGTGATTCGCAGGGGCGTCTCGTAGGGCAGGCCGCCGAGCGCCGTCGCGGTCTGGAAGGTCGTCCCGCCGAGTTCGGCGTAGCTGTCGGGATGCTGGTAGAGGTTGACGCCGCTTGAGCCGACCGAGCCGCTGACCGAATCCCCGGGACCGCCGTACAGGGTCGCCGCCACCCGGGCGCCGCCGCCCGGCGGCAGCTGCGAGATCGAGTTCGAGCCGGATCCGCTCACCGGAGTGCACGCCGAGCTGGAGGGCGGCGAGCCGAACAGGCTCGCCAGGAACACCAGGCCGATCGTCGCAACCAGGGCGAGGCCGCCGGTCAGGACGAGCAGCAGCTTCACGGCGCTGCTGCGCGGCGGCTGTCCTGGCGCGTCCATGGCGCCGACGATACGGCGGAAGGAGCCCTTTGAGTCTAATTGAGACAAATTCGTTACGTTTGAATTGCTCGTTCAGTTCCAAGAACGCGACACCCGCTTTCGCCGGTGCCGCTAACGTGAAGCCCGTTCATGCCTCGGATCCTGGACGTCGAAGCAGCGCTCCTGCTGCTGGAGATCGAGCCGCCGTTTGACCAGCGCGCGGTGCAGCTTGCGCGGCGTCGAATGGCCAAACGCTGGCACCCGGACATCGCCCCGCCCGGACGCCGCCACGAGCATCAGCGCCACCTGCAGGCAATCAACGAGGCCGCCGACGAGCTTGAGCGTCTGGCCGAGACCTCCCGGGGCGGCACCGTCAGCCGCAACGCCGTCCGCGCGTCGGCGGCGGCGACCAAACGTGCCCGTGAGGACGCCGGGCGGCGGGCCTACGAGAACGAGCAGCGCGAACGCGAACACGCCGAGGACCGAGCCAAGCACGACCCGTTCGGCTCACGTGTCCCTGATCACTCGGTCGTCCATCGCTACGCGCGTTGCATCTCCTACCCCGAGTGGGGCGTCGGCACCGTCACCGGCATCTACTTCTCCGGCGACGAAGAGTCCTCGCAGCAGTGGGCACGAGCGTCGTTCGCGGTCGGCGTGCGGACCGTCCCCGCCGGATCGCTTCAGTTCGTCGACTTCTCCAAGCCCGACGCGGCGGCGGATCGGGTCGAGCGGTTCATGACCGCCGCCCAGCACGCGCTGGCCGAGGGCGACGCCGAGCTGGCCGCGCAGCGGCTCGTGTACGCGCGTGACGCCGAGCCCGACAACCCGGCGGTGCTGCGCCTGCTCACGGCCGCGTTCTGGCAGGCGGGCAACCTGCCCGCGGCTGGGCGCAGCGTCCGTGACTGGTCGCGCGTCGAGACCGATCGGCCGACACCGGAGCGCTACGCGTCACGGATCTACGAGGACATGGGGGCGGTCGACCTGGCTGCGGACGCCGCGCAGCGGGCAGCCGAGCGGGCGCCGGGTGATGCCTCGGCCTGGGAGCGACTCGGCCGGCTGCGGATGCGGCTCGGCGACCGGCCGGCCGCGATCGCGGCGCTGGAGCGGGCGCGGCTGATTGGGCCGTCACTCGAGGGCCTGCTTGATCTGGCGCTCGCCCACCACCTCGCCGGCGACGTCGGCACCGAGGTGTCGATCGCTGAGGCCGCGACGCAGATCGCCCCTGACTCACGGCGGGCCTGGTCGACCTACGCCCACGCGCTGGCCCGCACCGACCGGCTGTCGGAGTGCCAGCAGGCGTGCCGGGACGCGCTTGCGCTCGGGCCCGACGCCGAGGTCGCCGAGCTGCTGGGGCGGATCCAGGCAGCCGCCCCGCGCGAGCTGTCTGAGCCCAGCGCGGCCTGACCGACGCTCAGGACGAGGCGACCGAGCCCTCGCGCCCGCACACCGGGCAGGTCTCGCCGGTGACGAGCGCCCTGCCCTGACATGCCGGACAGTCGCCCAGCTCCTCCAGCACGCCGAGCAGTTCGCCGATCCGGCAGACGAGCAGCCGCTCCTCGTCGATCTCGACCCAGGCACCCGCCGAGGCCGGGAAGACGACGTGGTCGCCGGGCTTGACCGGCATCTTGACGCCGACGTGGTCCCACCAGTCCAGGCCGGGGCCGACCGCCAGCACGATCCCCTGCTGGGGCGGCGGCTCGTCGGAGCCGGCCGGGACCAGCAAGCCGGAGCGGCGGATCCGATCAGGGTCCAGCTCCTTGATCACGATCCGATCGAACATGGGTCGCAGCTGGTGTCGCATCAGTCAAGGCGATGATACGGACGCAAGGTGCGGACAACCGGCGCCGATCGGTCCGCCCGCGTCCTTAGCCTGTCGCGGATGCGACTGATCGTCGCCAATTGCTCGATCGACTACAGCGGCCGGCTGACGACGCACCTGGCGCCGTCGACCCGGCTGCTGATGATCAAGGCCGACGGCACGTTCCTGGTCTGGTCGGACCATGGCAGCCAGAGCGTCAAGCCGCTGAACTGGATGACCCCGCCGACGGTGATCGAGGAGGAGGCCAGCCGGCTGATCGTGCGCAAGTGGGCGGGCAGCTCCGAGGACAAGCTTGAGATCGAGCTGCACGAGGTGCTGTCCGACGTCACGCACGTGATGGGCTCGCCCGCGGAGGACGTGGCGCTCGCCAAGGACGGCGTCGAGGCGCATCTGCAGGAGCTGCTGGCCGAGCAGCCGCACTGGTGCGGCGACGGGTTCCGGTTGGTGCGGCGCGAGTGGCCGACCGACATCGGCCCGGTCGACCTGATGTGCCGAGACCCTGAGGACAACTGGATCGCGGTCGAGATCAAGCGGGTCGCGGGGATCGACGCGGTCGAGCAGCTGGCGCGCTACCTGGAACGGCTACGCCCGGACCCGCAGTTCGCGCAGATTCGTGGCGTGCTCGCTGCGCAGGTGATCAGACCGCAGGCGCGGGTGCTGGCGGACGCCCGCGGGATCCGGTGCGTCGAGGTCGACCTGGCGGTGCTGCGAGGCGAACGCGAGCCGGATCTGAAACTGTTCTCACTATGAGCGAGACATCTGAGGTTCTGACTGAGCGCCGCGACGCGGTGTTCGTGATCACGATCAACCGGCCCGATCAGCGCAATGCCGTCAACGGCGTGGTTGCGGAGGGGATCGGCACTGCGCTGGATCAGCTCGACGCCGATCCCGATCTGAAGGTCGCTGTGCTGACGGGCGCGGGGAAGGGATTCTCCGCGGGAATGGATCTGAAGGCGTTCGCGACCGGTCAGCGTCCGTGGTACGCCGACCGCGGGTTTGCCGGGATCACGCAACGCTCCTCAGCCAAGCCGCTGATCGCGGCGGTCGAGGGGTTCGCGCTCGCGGGCGGGCTGGAGATCGCGCTGGCGTGTGACCTGATCGTCGCCTCGAAGGGCACGAGGCTCGGGATCCCCGAGGTGAAGCGGTCGCTGGTCGCGGCGGCCGGCGGTCTGTTGCGGTTGCCGCAGCGGCTGCCGCGCGCGGTCGCGTTCGAGCTGGCGCTGACGGGTGATCCGATCCTGGCTGAGCGGGCTTACGAGCTCGGGATGGTCAACCGCTTGACCGAGCCCGGCGGCGCGCTCGACGGGGCGTTGGCGCTGGCGGCACAGATCACGCCGAATTCGCCGCTGGGGCTGGCGGGCTCCAAGCGGATCCTGAACGAGTCGCTGGACTGGCCCGTCGCGGAGTTCTTCGAACGCCAGCAGACGATCTACGAGCCGATCTTCGCCTCCGAGGACGCCAAGGAGGGGGCGACGGCGTTCGCCGAGAAGCGCGCGCCCGTCTGGAAGGGCCGCTAGCGCGCCGGGGTTGGAGGAAGAGTCGCCTATGGGTGGAGTGATCCTCCAACCGGCTGACCCGACCCGCGTGCTCAGGGCGTTTCCGCGGAAACGCCCCACGCCGTCGCCACCACCCGCCGGGACCCGCCGTGGTTACGGTGCTCGCACAGATAGATCCCCTGCCAGGTCCCGAGCGCGAGCCGTCCGCGCGCCACCGGCAGCGTCAGCGTCGGACCGAGCAGTGCCGCCTTGATATGCGCCGGCATGTCATCAGGGCCCTCGAGCGTGTGGGTCCAGTACGACGCGCGCTCGGGGACGGCCTGGTTGAACCAGGTCTCGAAATCCCGGCGTACGTCAGGTGACGCGTTCTCATTCAACGCCAGCGACGCCGACGTGTGCTGGATCAGCAGGTGCAGCATGCCCGCCGCCATCGAACCGAGCTCGGGCAGGTCGCGGACCACTTCGGCGGTGATCAGGTGAAAGCCGCGCGGACGGGGATCGAGCGTGATCGCCCGTTGGACCCAGAGCGTGCCGTCGCTCACCACGGCACCCGCGCGACCTTCATGTCGACCCGCTCGCCGCGGAACGGGACCCCCTCGGCGAGCAGCAGCCGGCGCTGGCGACGGCCCTTGGCCAGCGACCCGTCGGCGCGGACGATCCGGTACCAGGGCAGGTCCCGATCCTCATTCGCGGCCAGCACGGCCCCCGCCATCCGCGGGGCGCCCGGCGAGACATCACCGTAGGTCCGCACGAACCCCTCAGGCACCGCCCGCACGCGATCGAGGATCTCGGCGGCCCGACGGTCGGACTCCGGCGTCAAGGCAACAGCACGATCTTTCCGAGCGTGTGGCCCTGCTCCAGCTCGGCGTAGGCGTCGCGCACCTGCTCCAGCGGATAGGTGGCCGCAATCGGCACCTCCAAGGAGCCGTTCGCGACATCGGCCGCGAGCTCGGCGAGCGTCGAGGCGCCCGTGCCCGCGGCGCTGCCCTCGCCCTTGACACCGTGCTTGGCGACGGCCTCGAAGTCAGCGATCGTGTCGATCCGGTCGGGAGCGACGCCGAGCCTCAGCGCCAGCTCGACGTAGCCGCCGCCAACCAGGTCGAGGAACGCGTCGACGCCATCGGGAGCGGCGGCACGGAGTCGATCCTCGACGCCGTCGCCATAGAGCACCGGCACGACGTCGTGCGAGCGCAGCCAGCCGTGCTTGGACTCGCCCGCGATCCCGATCACGGTCGCCCCGGTGAGGCCCGCCAGCTGCACCGCGAACACGCCGACGCCGCCCGCCGCTCCGGCCACGACCACCGTGTCGTCGTCCGTCAGCGAGACCGCCCTGACCGCCGCCCAGGCGGTGACCCCCGCGACGTGCAGCGAGCCCGCGACCTCCCACGGCACCGATGGCGGCCGCGGTGTCAGATGCTCGGCCGGCACGACGACCAGCTCCGCCTGGCTGTTCCGGTTGTCGGAGTAGCCGATCACCTCGTCGCCGATCCCGACCGCGGTCACGTCGACGCCGAGGCCCTCGACGACGCCCGCGAAGTCAGAGCCCTCGCCCGACGGGAACGTCGCCGGAAACCGGGAATGCAGCGCTCCCTCGCGGATCTTCGCCTCGCCGGGGTTGATCGACGCCGCCTTGACGCGGACGAGCACCTCGCCGGGCCCCGGCACCGGGTCGGGAACGTCGACGACCTGCAATACGTCGATGCCGCCGTACTGATCGAACCGCACCGCTCGTCCCATGACAGTTGCTCCGTCTCGCTCGCGTTGAGGACTGCTGCAGGCGAGCTTATCCGCGGCAAGATTTGTTGCAGAGACGATCGACGCATGCACGCTGGCAACGGCTGATGGTATGTTCGCCCGGGTCGCGCGTTCCCGCCGCACATCGCGGGATTTTTCCCGACAGCGCGACGGTTGCCGCCATGCCTTTCACGACCCTCTTCCGTGGGCTTCGCACGCCCCTGCTCGCCGCCGCGCTCGCGGCCGGACTCGCGCTGACCCTGGCCGTCATCGACCCCGCCCGCGGCACTGCGGCGAGCAGCCTCGGCCAACTGCAGTCCCAGCTCGGCGCCCAGCAGGACCAGCAGCAGCACCTGTCCTCAAAGATCGGTTCGCTGAACCAGCTGATCGACACGCTCGACGCCCAGATCTCGCTGGTCCAGGGTCGCGAGCAGACCGTCGCCGATGAGCTGGCCTCAGACCGGACCAAGCTCAAGGCCGTCCACGGGCAGCTGGTCGTCGAGCGGGCGGAACTGCTCAAGCTGCAGGCGAAGCTCGCCACAGGCCGGGCGCTGCTGGCCAATCAGCTCGTTTCCGGCTACGAGGCCAACCAACCGACGCTCGTCTCGATCGTGCTCAGCGCCAATGGCTTCCAGGACCTGCTCAACCAACTCAACTTCCTGGGACGGGCCGAGCATGAGCAGAAGTCGCTCATCGTGACCACGACGGTCGCCAAGCAGCAGGCCACGCAAGCCGCCCGGCGGCTCGCCGGCCTGCAGTCGACCGATCGTCGGATCACCCATGACGCAGTGCTCCGCCAACGCGCCCTGGCCGAGATGAACGAGTTGCTGCAGTCCAAGCAGTCAGCGCTCGCCAAGGCGCGCGCCGCACAATCGGCGGCCCTGCAAGCGAGCCGGGAGCGCAGCGAGGCGCTCCAGCACGAGATCTCCAAGGTCAAGGCTCAGCAGGCCGCCGCCGCCGCGGCCGCCGCCAAGGCGTCGGCGCAGGCCGCCGCTGACACCGCGCTGCCGACGCCGATCGGACCGGCGCTCGGCGCCGACAGCGGCTGGGCGATCCCGTGGGCGATCGTCGATTGCGAGTCCGGCGGACAGAACTTCCCTCCCAACAGCGCCGGCGCCTCGGGCTACTACCAGATCATCCCCAGCACCTGGCAGGCGAACGGGGGCACCGGCCCCGCCGCCTACCTGACGTCGAAAGCCGAGCAGAGTGCTGTCGCCAAGCGGATCTGGGACACCTCCGGGCCGGGCGCCTGGGACTGCGCCAGCATCGTCGGCATCATCTGAGCGCGACGGGTATGGTCGCCGATAACTGAGCACCACCGTCCAGACTCCCACCGGTGCGCCGGGATCACGAACCGGCCCGCCTCGGACCCGCCTGATGCTGCTGTTGGCGGGAGCGATGATCGTGCTCGCGCTCGTGCTGCGGGTCGGCTTCGTCGAGCTGACGTCGTTCAAGTCGATCGATGACGCCGGCACCTACAACCGGCTGGCATCCCAGATCGCGCAGCTCGGTGACTATAAGCCCAGCACCGGCTTTGACTCCGGCGCCGGCGGGACGCACGGACCGACGGCGTACTTCCCGCCCGCGTATCCATATTTCCTCGCGCTCGTCGACATCATCGACGGCCACCAGGCGGGCGGCAAGACCGCGCTGCTCGGGGAGCGACTCGGGGGCGCCGCGCTCGGCACGATCGCGGTCGGTCTGCTGGGGCTGGTCGCGGTGGAGGCGTTCGGCACGGGCACCGCGCTGGCGGGGATGGCGCTCGCGGCCGTCTACCCGGTGTTCGTCGAGCTGGCGGGCACGCTCGTCGCCGAGAACCTGCTCGTCGTGTTCATGCTCGCCTCGGTCTGGACGGCGTTGCGGGCGCGGCGGTCACGCCGGCCGCTGGCGTGGATCGCCGCCACCGGCGTGCTGGCCGGCCTGTCGACGCTGACCCATGAGAACGCGGCGGTCTTCGTGGTCCCGTTGGCGCTCGCCGCCGCGGGTGCCGCGGGACAGTCGTGGCGCCGCCGCCTGCTCGGTGGGCTGACGCTGCTCGTCGCGACGACCGCGATGATCGCGCCGTGGACGATCCGCAACGCGGTCGAGCTGCACCACTTCATCCCGGTCGCCGACGAGACGGGGATCACGCTGCGCGGGACCTACAACGAAGCGTCGGCTTCCGATCGACGACTTCCCTACAAGTGGCGCTTCTATTGGTCGATTCCGCAGGACGCAGGCGTCAAGCACCGGGCATTCCACGAGAAGGAGGTGCCGCTCTCGGGCCAGCTCGAATCGCGGGCGCTGAACTACATCGGACGCCATCCGACCGCGCCGCTGATGGTCGCGTGGTCAAACCTGCGGCGGATGTTCGAGCTGCGGGGCAGCTACGCCTGGCACGAGTCGGCACACGCGATCGGGCTGCATGAATCGGATGCCCAGGTTGGCGTGATCGCGTTCTGGGCGCTGTGCGTGCTGGCGATCGGCGGGCTGTGCACGACGGCCGCTCGTCGCGCGCCGGCGTGGCTGTGGGCGCTGCCGATCCTGTACGCGTTGACGATCGTGTTCGTCAACGTCGAGACGCCGCGGTTCCGCGAGCCGATCGACCCGTTCTTGATCCTGCTGGCGGCCTGCGCGCTGAGCACCGCCGCCGGCTACCTCAGATCGCGGATGCGCTTGGAGGCGTCGAGGGTGGGCGGGGACCCTACGTGAGGTCCCGGATTCTGTTGAGCGCATCCAAGCCGGCGACCTTGTAGGCCTCAGCCAGGGTCGGGTAGTTGAATACGGTCGAAACGAGGAAGTCGAGGCCGTTGTCACGGTCCATCAGCGCCTGGCCGATGTGGACCAGATCGGTCGCCTGGGCGCCGATCACGTGGACGCCCAGCAACCGCCGATCCTCGGGTGAGACGAGGATCTTCAACAGCCCGTCCTCCTCGCGCATCATCATCGCCTTGGCCAGCTCTCGCCACCACGCGACACCGACCACGTAGGGGACTGCGGCCGCCGTCAGCTCCTCCTCGGTACGCCCGACGAACGAGATCTCCGGGATCGAGTAGATCCCCGTCGGGACCAGCTCAGGCAGGTGGGTGACGGGCTCGCCGAACGCCGCCAGCGAGGCGATCCGCCCCTGCTCCATGCTGGTCGCGGCCAACCCCGGCGGTCCGGCGACGTCGCCGACGGCGTACACGTGCTCGACCGCCGTGCGGTACTCGGCGTCGACGTCGAGACGGCCGCGCTTGTCGGCCTCCAACCCGGCGTTCTCCAGCTTGAGCGAGTCGGTCGCGCCCTGGCGTCCGGTGGCGTACAGCAGCGTGTGGGTGGCGATCTGCTTGCCCGAGCGCATGTAACAGACGACTCGATCCTGCTTGCGCTCGACGCCGACGACCTCCTCGCCGAATCGGTAGGTCATGTTGCGGCGGCGCAGCAGGTACTGCAGCGCGACCGCGATATCCCGGTCGACGTAGGGCAGCAACCGCTCACGCGCGTCGACCAACGTCACGCGCACGCCCATCGCGGCGAACATCGACGCGTACTCGACGCCGATCACGCCGCCGCCGACGATCGTCATCGTCTTGCAGTACGAGTAGTCGAGCTCCATCACCCCGTCGGAGTCGATCACGCGCCGGTCGTCGAAGTCGACGCCGCTGGGACGCGCCGGCTTGGTGCCGACCGCGATCACGACGTTCTCGGCGGTCACCGACATCTCGCCGCCGTCCTCGTCCGTATCCGTGATCCGGATCCTGTGCGGGTCCGAGAACTCAGCGTCGCCCGTCAGCAGGCCGACGTTGTTGCGGCGGAACTGCTCGCGCACGACCGCGGTCTCGGACGCGACCACGCGGCCGACGCGATCGTGGAGCATCGTCACCGCGGCATGCTCCTGGCGCTCGGGGTGCAGCGGATCGGGCAGATCGGCGCCGCGGCCGGCCAGATCCTCGAGGATCGCCTGACGCAACGTCTTGGAGGGGATCGTGCCCGAGTGGATCGAGACGCCGCCGATCCGGTTGCGGCGTTCGATCACGCCGACGCGCTTGCCGAGCTTGGCCGCCTGAATCGCCGCGCGCTGGCCTCCGGGCCCCGAGCCGATGACGAGCAGATCGAGATCCATGGCCGTGGGGTGGTCTATATCAGTCAACTGCTGCGGAGCGTATGTCCATCTGGCGCGTCGGGTTACTCCTGTGCGGTTCGCCAGTCCGGCGTCGTCGGCGTGCGCCCCAGTTGCCGTGAGGTGAGGTTCAGCGTGTCCAGGTGCGCGAGCGCCTCACCGGACCCGACCGCCACGCAGGTCAGCGGCGACTCGGCGTGGAACACGGGCATCCCGGTGTTGTCGGCGATCATGTCGGCGAATCCGCGGATCAGGGTGCCGCCACCGGCCAGCAGGATCCCGTCCTTGGAGATATCGGCCGCCAGTTCCGGCGGCGTCTGCTCCAACGTGTCGCGGATCGCCTGCAGGATCTCGCGCAGCGGCCCCGAGATCGCCTCCCGGACCTCCTCGGAATGCAGCGTGATCGCCGTCGGCAGACCGGTGACCAGGTGCCGGCCGCGGACCCGGAAAGTCAGCTCCTCCTGCAGCGGCAGCGCCGAGCCGATCTCGATCTTGATCTGCTCGGCCGACCGCGAGCCGATCGCCAACTGGTAGACGTTGCGAATGTAGTGCGAGATCGCCTCGTCCATCTCGTAGCCGCCGACCCGGACCGAACGGAAGACCACGATCCCGCCGAGCGAGATCACCGCCATCTCCGAGGTCCCGCCGCCGACGTCGACGACGAGCCGGCCGATCGGCTCCTCGATCGCCAGCCCGGCGCCGATCGCGGCCGCGATCGGCTCCTCGATCAGGTGCACCTGACGCGCACCGGCGGCCAGCGACGCCTCCTCGACCGCACGCTTCTCGACCTCGGTCACCCCGGAGGGCGCGCAGACGATCAGCCGCGGGTGGGCGCTGCGGCGGTCGATCACCTTGCGGATGAAGTACCGCAGCATCTCCTCGGTCACCTCGAAATCGGCGATCACGCCATGGCGCAGCGGCCGCGTGGCCGAGATCGAGGCGGGCGTGCGACCGATCATCAGCTCGGCTTCGGCGCCGACCGCATGAACCTCGCCGGTTCGAAGATCGGACGCGACGACCGACGGCTCGGACACGACGATCCCTCTGCCGCCGACGTAGACGAGCGTGTTGGCGGTGCCGAGATCGATCGCCATGTCGTGGACGCCCAGGCTCGGGATCAGCGTGCGTCTGGAGTTGTCACGACGGGAACCGTCTCTGCGGAATCTGATGCCAGAGACGGTACTCGCTGGCGGCGCTCGCGCCAGGATGCAATCGCGCGTGCGCCGTCCATGCCACCCTGAGGGCACTTCATGGACGGGACCGACCGACCGCGGCGGCACGGCGTGCTGATGACGGTGCTGCTGGTGTTTGCGCTGCTGCTGACGCTCGGCGCCGCGACCGCGATCTGGCTCGATCGCCAGGCGCTGTCCAATCGCGGCTGGACCGACACCAGCTCCGGCCTGATCGAGAACCAACGGATCCGCTCCGCGGTCGCCGACAAGATCGTCGATCAGCTGTTTCGACGAGGCAACGTCGACCACCAGCTGTCCTCGGCGCTGGGCCCGCTCGCCGGGCCTACCGAGAGCCAGTTGCGGTCGCTCGGGACGCGGCTGGCGGTGATCACGCTTGAGACCAAGCCGGTCGAGAACGCATGGCGAGTGGCCAACAGCCAGGCCCACCGCCAACTCGTCGCCGACATCGAGCACAACCGCGACCAGGGCGTGTACCTGCAGCTGACGCCGATCGTCAATCAGGTGCTCGATGCGTGGCGGGCCAGCAAGCAGATCCAGGCACTCCCCTCGGTAGTGCGTCAATTGCTGGACATCCGGGTCGGTAATGCCGGCAGGATCAGGATCCTGCGCGCTAACCAGGTCCGCCCGGTCCGCCTCGCGGTCAACGCGATCCGCAACCTGGTGCTCGTGCTGTCGCTGCTGGCGGGCATCTGCTTCGTGCTCGCGATCCTGGTCGCGACCGGGCGGCGGCTGCGCGCGATCGCCTATGTCGGCGTCTACCTGACCGTCTGCGGCGGCCTCCTGCTCGCGGCCCGGGCGCTGATCGGCCCCGTCCTCGCCGATTCGCTCGTGCCGGCCTCGGCGCCCGCCAACCGCGCGGCCGTCCGCGCCACCTGGCAGGTCGGCAGCACCCAGCTGCAGAGCGCCGCGATCATCGCGCTGATCGCCGGCGGAATACTGCTGATCGGCGGCGGCTGGGCCGCGGTGATCAGCGCGCGACGAGGCCCGTCGGCTCCGGTCTGGCAGTAGGCGCGACCGACCGCCCGCCCGCGGCGGCTCAGCGCTCGCCGGGGAGCTTGCGCGGGTACTGCGACGTGCGCTTGGACACGTCCAGCGACGACTCGATGATCCGGCGCTGCTCGGTGGCGTGGGCGATCGGGTAACCCTCGCCGGAGGCGGCCCGCTCGGGACGACCGATGTAGCCGAAGTGCAGGTGCTCGGGCAGGATCTGCAGCAGCCGGGGTGACATGAACGCGCGCGCGCCCATGTTGCGCGGCTCCTCCTGGACCCAGACGACCTCGTTGAGGTTCGGGTAGGACTCGATCAGGCTCAGCAGCTCGCCCTGCGGGAACGGGTAGAGGAGCTCCACGCGGCCGATCGCGACCTGCGGGCTCTCCGCGCGCTTGGGCGAGGCGAGCAGGTCGTAATAGATCTTGCCGCTGCAGAGGACGAGCCGCGTGACGCGCTCGGGGTCGGCGGTCGGGTCGGCCAGCACCGGGCGGAAGCGGCCCTCGGCCAGCTCCTCGGCGGGGCTGGCGGCCAGCGGTAGCCGCAACAGGCCCTTCGGGGTCATGCAGACCAGCGGCCGCTGCTTGGCGATCCGCGCCTGGCGGCGCAGCAGATGGAAGTACTGAGCCGGGGTCGTCGGGTTGGCGACACGAATCGCCCCCTCGGCCGCCAGCTGGAGGAACCGCTCGAGGCGAGCCGACGAGTGCTCCGGGCCCGAGCCCTCATAGGCATGGGGCAGCAGCAGCGTCAGCCGGCTGGTCTGACCCCATTTGGCCAGACCCGACGTGATGAACTGGTCGATGATCACCTGGGCGCCGTTGACGAAGTCGCCGAACTGCGCCTCCCACAGGACGAGCGTCTCCGGGCCCTCCTGCGAGTAGCCGTACTCGAACCCGACGCACGCGGTCTCCGACAGCGGGCTGTTGTGGAGCTCCATCGGTGCCAGCGCCCCCGGCAGGTGCTGGATCGCCGAGTGCTCCTGACCGGTCTTGGGATCGTGCAGCACCAGATGACGCTGGCTGAAGGTGCCGCGCTCGGAGTCCTGGCCGGTCATCCGGATCGGGACGCCCTCGGTCAGCAACGAGGCGAACGCGAGCGCCTCGGCGTGGGCCCAGAAGACCGCCGGCTTGGAGGCATCCTCGAGCGCGTCACGGCGCTGCTGCAGCTGCTTGACGAGCTTGGGGTGGACCGTGAACCCGTCGGGGACCGACAACAGCTCCTCGTTGAGGACCTGCAGCTGATCCAGTGAGACCGCGGTCGAGACCTCGGGCGACGGCGTGCGATCGAGCTGGTACTCGCCGGTCGCGTGCTCCATCTCGCCGTTCTGGGCTGAGGCGACCCGCTCCTTGAGCTCGTCATGCGCGTCGGCCAAGCGTGACCAGACGGCGTCGGTCATCTCGGTCGACTCCTGCTCGGTCACCACATCGCGCTCGATCAGCTGCTTGGCGAACAGCTCTCGCACGGGCGCATGCTTGGTGATCACCTGGTACATCTCGGGCTGCGTGTAGGCGGGCTCGTCGGCCTCGTTGTGGCCGAAGCGGCGGTAGCCGATCAGATCGATCAGCACGTCGTGACCGAACTCCTGGCGGAACGCGAACGCGAGCCGTACGGCGCTGATGCAGGCCGCGACGTCATCGGCGTTGACGTGGATGATCGGCACATCGAAGCCCTTGGCCAGATCCGAGGCCATCGTCGTCGAACGGGCGTCGTCGGGGTCGGTAGTGAAGCCGACCTGGTTGTTCTGGATGATGTGGACGGTGCCGCCGACCGTGTAGCCGTCGAGCGCCTGCAGGTTGAGCGTCTCAGCGACCACACCCTGCCCCGGGAACGCGGCGTCGCCGTGCAGGATGATGGGGATCGCGGCGTTCGTGTCCTGGTGGGCGTGCGGCCCCTGGCGGGTCGTCTGGGCAGCGCGGGTCGCCCCTGCGGCTACCGGGGCGACGAACTCCAGATGCGAGGGATTGGACTCCAGGCGTACGAGCACCGACTCGCCGTCGGCGACCTGGTAGGAGCCCTCGGCACCGTGGTGGTACTTGACGTCGCCGGTGCCACCCTGGGGCAGGGTCGTGATCGGCTCGAGCGTCTTCGATCCCTCGAACTCGGCGAAGATCGATCCATACCCGCGTCCGAGGTTGTGCGCCAGCACGTTGAGCCGGCCGCGGTGCGCCATCCCGATCACGACCTCACGCGCGCCGCGGGTCGCGGACAGCTGGATCAGCTCGTCGATCATCGGCACGGTCATGTCCAGTCCCTCGACCGAGAACTGCTTCTGACCGAGGTACGCCTTGTGCATGAACCGCTCGAACGCGTCGACCTCGGTCAGCCGCCGCAGCAGCGACTTGGACTCCTCGTTGGTCAGCGGCTGACGGAATGTGCCCGACTCGATCGCCTCTCGCAGCCACAGCCGCTGGCGGTTGGAAGCAATGTGCTCGATCTCGTAGGCGATCGTGCCGCAATAGATCTCGCGCAGATGTGGGAGCGCGTCGGCGAGGGTCGCGCCCGGCACGTACATCCGCAGGATCTTGGCCGGGATCCGCTCCATCAGCTCCGGCGTGAGCCCGAGCGGGCCAGGGTCCAGCGACGGATCGGACTCGGGCTCGCGGCCGAGCGGATCCAGGTGCGCGGCGAGGTGTCCGTGCGTCCGGTGGGCCTTCAGCAACGAGGTCGCGGCCTGCACGGCCTGCAGCAGCTCCTCGTCGACCGCGGCGGGTGCCGCAACAGGCGCCGCCGCGATCTCGGCCGGCGCGGCCGCGAAGTTCGGCGCGGGCGGCGGCGGCAATGCTGGCAGCTGCACGCCCAGGTCTGAGAAGACTCGCTCGTAGAAGCTCGCCTCGCCTCCTAGCAGCGCCTCGATCCGCGCCAGGAACCGGCCGGACTCGGCGCCCTGGATGATCCGGTGATCGTAGGTGGAGGTCATCGACATGACCTTCTCGGCGCCGATCAGCTGCCCGATCCGCCCCAACCCGACCGGGTACGCGATCGAGCCGGTGGCGACGATCGTGCCCTGGCCGACCATCAGCCGTGGGACGGACGCGATCGTGCCGATCCCGCCCGGGTTGGTGAGCGAGATGTTGGCGCCGACGAGGTCGTCGGCCGTCAGCGTGTTGGTCCGCGCCTTCTCGACGAGCGCGTTGTAGGCGGCGAGGAAGTCAGCGAAGCTGAGTCGGCCTGCAGCGCGGATCACCGGCACCATCAGCGTGCGGCCACCGTCCTTGCGCTCGACGTCGACGGCCAGACCGAGGTTGACCTGGCCGTCGTCGACACGGTGCGGCTGTGCGTCGACCTGCGCGAAGTGGTGGGCCATGACCGGCATCTCGTCAGTCGCCACGCGCGCGATCGCGTAGGCGATCAGATGCGTGAACGAGACCTTCTGGCCGGCGGCTTTCAGCTGCTTGCGCCGGGCGTCCAGGGTCGTCACGGTGAGCGTCCGGAACGATGTGGCGGTCGGGATCGAGCGGCTCTCGTCCATGTAACGCGCAAGCACCGCACCGGAGCCCTTGATCAGTGTCGACCCGGCGGGAGACAAGCCCGCCCCCCCCGCGCCGTTGGACTTCGGGGCCTGGCCGGCCGCCAGTACGTCGGCCTTGGTGATCCGGCCGCCGCGGGCGGAGCCGGTCACACGGGCGAGATCGACGCCTTCGGCCGCGGCGACGCGCCGCGCGATCGGGGACGCGTTGGCGTCGTCATCGACCGACGGCGTCGACGGCACCGGCGCCGACGCTGTGCCGTTGCCGGCTGTCGCGGTTGCCCGCGTCGGGGCCGAGCCACCGCGCCGCGCACCCGCGTGGACGCTCATCCGACCGATCACCTGGCCGACGTTGACGGTGTCGCCGTCGGCCGCAAGGATTTCCATGATCGTCCCGGACGCGGGCGCGGGAAGCTCCATGTCGACCTTGTCAGTCGAGATCTCGACGACCGTGTCGCCGTCGGAGACCTCGTCGCCGACCTTGACCGACCATTCGAGGATCGTCCCCTCGGTGACCGACTCACCGCCCGTCGGAGTCACGATCTCGACGATCTGCTAGGCCTCGGCCGTAGGGTCACGCTCGGCGACGGCGCCGCCCACCGTCGCGCCGTTGCCCGGCGGCGCACCGTTGCCGTCACCAGGGGCGATCTCGGCCAGCACCGCGCCGACCGCGACGGTGTCACCCTCGGCCGCGACGATCTTCACGACCGTGCCGGCGATCGGGGCCGGAACCTCCGCGTCGACCTTGTCGGTGGAGATCTCGACGATCGTCTCATCAGCGGCGACGACGTCGCCTTCTGACTTGTGCCATTCGAGGACGGTGCCCTCCGCCACGGAATCGCCCATGGCGGGCATCACGACCTCAACGGTGCTGGTTTCGACCGACATCCTGTCGGAAACTCACTCTACCGCGCGCTTCGTGGGCGGCTGCGCGAGCCGAGGATTCCTGCCGTCGCGCCGCTGCTGCACGACGAATCCGATCGATCCCGCGAATGGGCCCAGACCGCCGAGCACGGCGACCGTCACCGCCAGCCAGAACGGGATGATCCGCGCGCGGGCAGCGGCGATGCAGACCAGCGACATCCCGATCCACAGCACGCCGTGCCCCAGACCCAGCCAGAACGTCTCCGGCTGCGGTCCGCCGAGCGCAAACGCGCACACGAGCAGCCCCGTGTAGATCGCGGAGTGCACAAACGACGCCGCCTCCAGGCGTCCGAACGTCACCGGTCCCAACGTGCGCGGGGGTGCGGTGGTCGTCGCCATCGGCTTACGCCGTGTCGCGCAACAACTCGGCTGTGAGCCGCAGCGGCGCATCCGCCTGCTCGGGCCAGCGGGCGACCTCGGCGGGCCACCAGGCGTAGTCATCGTGCTCGGCGTCCGGCGTGACCGCGGCGCCCTCGGGCAGCCATGCCTGTCCGATCAGCATCGTGATCCCGGTGCTGTGCTTGACGAGCGCCTCGACGGTCACCCGCTCGGGGCTGACCGACCATTCCTCGCGCAGCTCGCGCACGAGCGTGTCGGCCGGATTCTCGCCGACTTCGACCGCGCCGGCCGCGCCCAGCGCCCAGCGCCGCGACCACGTCGCCAGCCACTCGGCGCGGCGGCCGGCGAGCCAGCGGCCGTCGGCGGAGCGCACGACACACAGCGCCGAGAGGCTCTGCATCGCGTCGCCTGAGAGCAGCCGTAGCGCCCAGCGGACCGGCTCGCATTCCAGTCGTAGGCGACCGTCGACGACCTCGAAGTCGCGGAGCCGGGCGGCGAGCCCGTCGTGGCTGGGGGAGCCGCGATCACGCAGCTGCTCGAGCGCCACGTCGGCGGCGTCGGTCGCCTCCTGATCGGGCATGAACGGCTCCTGGCGCCAGCTCACCTCGATCTCGGACGGCAGCCACGGCCCGCGAGCGAGGATGCCGGTTGCGAGGCTCATCGGCAATACCGTAACGTCCGAAATCGCGATGCCGAACAAGGTCATCAACCGAATCACCGACGAGGCCGAGCTACGGGCGCTGATCGGCGGCCACCCACAGGACTCGACGGTCGCCAAGATCGCGGATCGGCTGACCGAGGTGACGCGCCGGTTCATCGACGCGTCGCCGTTCGTCTGCGTCGCGACCGCGTCGGCCGACGGCGGACTCGACGTCTCGCCCAAGGGCGACCCGGCCGGTTTCGTCCACGTGCTCGATGAGCGCACGCTGCTGCTCCCCGACCGGCCCGGCAACCGGATCGCGGACACGTTCCGCAACCTGATGAGCGACGACCGCGTCGCGCTGCTGTTCCTGATTCCGGGCGTCGGCGACACGTTCCGGGTCAACGGCCGCGCGATCATCACCGACGATCGCGAGCTGCTCGAGCCCTGCGCGGTCAAGGGCCGCGTGCCGAGCGTCGGCATCCTCGTGACGGTGCAGGAGGCCTACACCCACTGCCCGAAGGCGATCATCCGCTCCGAGCTGTGGAACCCGGAGCGCCATCTCGAGCGATCGGCGCTGCCGAGCCAGGGCGAGGTCGTGCGCTCGCTGCACGCGGAGTTCGACGCCGCCGGCTACGACCGTGAGCGGGCCGGACGCTACGAGCGCGGCGAAGGGTTGTACTAGCGGATCCGGAAGTGCAGGAGCTCGCCGCTGGCGTAATCGGCGACCCAGAGGTCGCGACCAGCGACGGCGATCGCGTCCGGTTGGAGGGCATCGAGCCTGGTCGCCATGCCGACCGGCAGCCCGTACCGGTAGGGACGAGGGGCGACCGGTGTTACCGTCGCGGTCCCCCGGATCGGATCAAACGTCCGGGTCGACCGCGACCGTGGATACGACAGCACCCAAACCCGGCCGGCGCCGAACGTGACGGCGATCCCGCGCGGGAACGGCGCTCCGGGCAATTCCGCAGGACGCGCGCCTGGCGTGTAGCGGTAGAGCACGGTTGGCCCGCGTCCGAACGGCGAACCCAGCCCCCACACGTGACCCAAACCGGCCGTGAGGTCGCCACTGATCGACAGCAGCTGGACGGCCCGCGTTCCCGGATCGATCCGTGACGCCGTGGCGTTCGGGCTGCTCGTGTTCTGCACCCAAACGGACCCGAGGCCCGCCTGAAGCCGGCCAGGACCGGTCCCGACCGCGGCCGGCGGACCCGACACGCGATCGGTGCGGGGATCGATGACCAGCACGTGCCCACGGCGGCCCTGGTTGTCGATCGACGCCCAGACGTAGCCGCCGGCGACCGTGATCCCGCCGCCGCTCGCGGCTCCGTGAAGCCCGATCGTCGCGATCACGCGGTCGGCGCTCGGGTCGATCCGCTGGACCTGCCGCTGTCCCTGGTAGGCGACCCAGATGCTGCCCGCACCGGCGGCGAGCTGGGCCCGGCCGATGACCTTCGCGGGCATCGGAAGGCGGGCTTGCTCGCGCCCATTGACCGGGTTCAGCCGGGCGATGAATCCCCGTCCGGCGACCCAGAGCGACCCGTCGGCGACCAGCAGGTCGGCCGGCCCGACCCCGACGTGGACGGTTCCTGCAGGCACGAGCCGCACCGGCTTGTCAACGGGGCGATGCACGACCTGCACACCCGATCGTGCGTGCCCGCCATTGGCCACGACGATCGCGACCGCCGCGACGATCGCGGCGACGAGGGCCGCTCCCAGCGCCGCCGGCAGACGGCGCGGCCGTCGGTCCTGACGCCCGGTCGCCGACGCCGGATCGTCGATCGACGCGCGCAGCCGGGCGAGTGTCGCCTCGTGCTGGGAGCGCGCGAGGCCCGCTGGCGCCGGATCCTCGCGCGCGACGCGTTCGATCAGCGGATCGTTCATGACAGCTTCTCCGTGACGGTGGTGATGGTCGGCTCGATGCCAAGCTGTGCCGCGACGCGTCGCCGCGCCCGATGCAACCGCGCGCGGAACGCGGTGGCGCTGCAGCCGGCGACGACCGCCCCCTCGGCGGGTGTCAAGCCGTCCCACGCGACGAGCATCAGCGCCTCGCGCTCATGGCCGGTCAGCTCCCGCAGCGCTTCGGCCAGCTCCGCGCTGACCCCTGCCGGCGGCTCCCACGCGATCCGGGCGGACGACGCGGGCGCCAGCCGCTCCGCCAGCGACCGTCGCCGGCGCAACCCGCGCCGCTGATCGGCGAGCACTCGCCGGGCGACGCCCAGCAGCCACGGTCGCGCCGCCTCGGGGACGACGTCGAGACGCCGCCAGGCGACCAGGAACGTGTCGGCGACCGCGTGTCGACGCCGATGCCGCCGCCGGCACGGCGGACGACATACGCCCGCACTACCGCGTGATGCGCTGCAAACAGCGCTTCGAACCGCGCACGTCGATCGTCGTCAATAGCCATCCGCGATCGAAATGGCCGACACGGCCGAAAACGTTACGCGAGTGTGCGAAATGGGCGGCATAGGCGCCCAAATCGCGCAATCGCGGCCGCTCAGCCGGCGACGATTCGGTTGAACCGGCGCAGCGCGAGCGGCACGCAGACGGCGAGCAGGATCAGGCACCAGCCGACCATCGCCACCTCGGGGTGATCCAGCTGCCAGGAGCCGCCGGAGTGAAACGCCGGCGTCGTCAGCGACCGCACCGACGCGACCAGCGCCGAGATCGGGTCCCACTCGGCGATCGCGCGCGGGACCGCGTCCATGCCGGAGATCTGCACGAACGTGCCCGCCATGAACGTCAACGGGAGGATCAGGATGAACCCCATCCCCTGCACGGCATCGGGCGAGCGGACGATCATCCCGAACAGGACGCCGCACCAGGTGAACGCGAACATCCCCAGCACCATCAGGCCCGCCAGCTCGAACCCGTGCACGACCGTCAGGTGCGGGTTCCAGCCGAGCGCCAAGAGGACGCCAACCGTGATCACGATCCCGAGGACCTGCTCGCAGAACTGGCCCATCACCTGGCCGGTGATGATCGACAGCCGGTTGATCGGCATCGAGCGGAAGCGGTCGATCACGCCCTCGGTCATGTCCGAGGCCGTCGCCGTCCCTGCTCCGATCACGCCGAACGCCAACGACTGGCCGATGATCCCGGGGGCCAGGAAGTCCTTATAGGGGATACCCGGCACGTGGATCGCCGAGCCGAACACGTACAGGAACAGCAGGATGAAGATCACCGGCTGGATCGTCACGTCGAGCAGGCGCTCGGGGACGCGCGGGATGGCGCGGAGGCTGCGGCCGGTCAGCAGCGCCGTGTCACGCACGAAGCGCACCGGCCCGCCCAGCCGCGAGCGTGACCGCGGGGTCGGAGCGGCGATCGTGCTCATGCCGCCACCTCCTCTCGTCCTGGATCGTTGTCTGATTGCGCGTCATCGGGCTCATGGGTGGCGGTGTGGCCGGTGAGCGCCAGGAACGCGTCGTCGAGCGTCGGGCGGCGCAGCGCGATCTCGTCGACCGCAGCGCCTGCCTGCTGGACCGCCTCGGCGACGCGCGCCAGGTCGGATACCTCGTCGGGCGCGGCGACCGAGATCGTCCGAAGTTCGGCCACCGGCGTGGTCTCGAATCGCTCGCCGAGCACGCGCTGGAGTGTCGCGAACGCCTCGCCGTCGGCGGCGACGACGTCGACCCGCTGCTGTCCGACGCGTGACTTGAGCTCGGCCGGCGTACCGGCCGCGACCTCACGGCCGCGGTCGATCAACACGACCCGGTCGGCGACCGCGTCGGCCTCGTCCAGGTATTGGGTCGTCAACAGCAGCGTCACACCCTCGGCGACCAGCTCCCGGATCGTCGTCCACACGACCTGGCGGCTGCGGGGGTCCAGCCCGGTCGTCGGCTCGTCGAGCACGAGCACGTGGGGTCGGTCGATCAGCCCCGCGGCGAGGTCGATCCGGCGCCGCTCGCCGCCCGACAGATTCTTCACGAGCCTGTCGCGGAACGGCTCGGCGTCGAAGCGGGTCAGCAGCTCGTCGGACACACGCCGGGCCTCACGCAGGCCGCGGCCCCGTAGCCGTGCCATCAGCACGAGGTTCTCACGCGCGGTCAGGTGCTTGTCGAGCGCGGCGAACTGGCCGGTCAACGAGATCCGCTCACGCACGCGGGCGCTGTCCGAGACGACGTCGAACCCGGCCACCCGGGCGTGGCCGCCGTCGGGTGCGATCAGCGTCGCGAGCATCCGCACGGTCGTTGTCTTGCCGGCGCCGTTGGGCCCCAGGAGCGCCACGACCGTGCCGTCGTCGACGCGCAGATCAAGCGAATCGACGGCGACGAACTCGCCGAATCGCTTGGTCAAGCCCTCAGTTTGTATCGCTATGTCGGTCATGGTCCGTAAAAATACAGAGACTGAAGAAATACTGCAAGTGAAAATTCTCCTGGTACGCTTTGAGTAGTGGTCGCCCCGTGATCACTCAGACCGCAGGCAAGCCCAAAATTCAGCGATGGACCGCGAAATCCGCCCGATCGGACCCGAGGAACACGCCGGCGACGAACTGCTCGCCGAGCCCCACGGCGACGAGATCCTCGATCGCCTGATCGTCGAGGAGATGGGCGAGGAGATCGCGGCGACGATGCGCCGGGCACGCGGCGCCGAGGAAGCGCGATACCGACGCGAGCACCCGGACGAAGGGCTGCGCGATCGCAAGCGCAGGCTGACCCGTCAAACGATCTCCGACGCCGCCACGACGATGTTCGCGACCCGGGGGTTCGACAACGTCACGGTCTCCGAGGTGGCCGCCCGCGTCGGGGTCTCCGAGAAGACGATCTACAACTACTTCCCGACCAAAGAATCGATGGTGCTCGACACCGCCGACGACGCGCTTGCCGATATGGCCCGAGCGCTCCGCGAGCGCCGACCCGACGAGTCGCTGACCGACGCGGTACTGCGGGCGCTGGAGAGCGACATGCGCCGGTTCGACGAGGTCTCCGACGACCTGATCGCGTTCCTCCCGATGTTCGTCAAGATGATCGAGACGACGGCGGCGCTGCGGGCGGCGTGGCTGGATCTATATGACCGGCTCGCCGAGGTCGTGCGTGAGGAGCTCGCGATCCAGGCCGGCGTCGATCCGCGTGACCCCGAGGTCGCCGTCGCGGGGCGCGCGCTGGTCGGGCTCGTGCAGGTCGCGCTCGAATCCCAGGTGCGCTGGGTAGAGGAGGGCCTGCGTGGGGAGGCGCTTCGGTCGGCTGTGAGCTCGGACGTCAACCGGGCCGCGCGACTGCTCGAGACCGGGCTGTGGTCGTTCGAACTGCTGGCGCGCGGCGCCCGCGCGGCGAACCAGGCGCGGGAGCTCGCCCAGGCCGCCGAGCAGGCCCGCGCCCAGGTGGTCTCAGCGCTGCGCCAGGCGCGTGAGACCTGGGCTCAGGTCCGCGGTGAACACGGGGGGCACTGGCCCGGCCAGCACCACGACCGGACACTGAAGGATGGGCTGCGCCGCGCCGCCGAACGCCACCGCGCGGAGCGGGCCGCTCAACTGCAGCAGCGGCGCGCCGAGCAGGCCGCGGAAGCGCAGCGGCGGCGGGCGCAGGCGGAGGAGCGGCGGGCGCAGGCGGAGGAGCGGCGGGCGCAGGCGCGGCGGACGCTGCCGAGCGGCGAGCCGGGGGCAGCCAACATCGACGAACACGATTCCG
>Ga0302184_10000065_pt1 | contig 65078 bp, 54 predicted proteins | sample I_Palsa_N3_3_FD_200233 | JGI IMG/M metagenome (GOLD analysis project Ga0302184, IMG submission 200233) | Peat permafrost microbial communities from Stordalen Mire near Abisko, Sweden - I_Palsa_N3_3 | ecosystem: Environmental > Terrestrial > Soil > Palsa > Peat permafrost | place: Sweden...
CGACCAGGCTGCATTTTGACCTGCGCCTGCAGATGGGCGAGGTGCTGCGCTCCTGGGCGGTTCCCAAGGGGCCGTCACTCGATCCTGGCGTCCGGCGGCTGGCTGTGCCCGTCGAAGATCATTCCCTGTCGGCCGGTGAGTTCGAGGGCGTTCACGAGGGACAGTCGCGCGGCACCGGCGCGGTGATCATCTGGGATGAGGGCACGGCCGAAATCGTGCGCGATGAGCCGGACCGGCTGTCATTCAGCGTGAGCGGCCATAAGCTCGCGGGCCGGTTCTCGCTGATCCGGACCGGCCAGCGTCGCTGGCTGCTGATCAAGGTCCGCGACGACTACGCCCGGGCAGGCTCGGACATCGTCGCCGAGTGCCCCGCGAGTGTGCGCAGTGGCAGAACCTGGCAGGAGCTGGCAGCAGGAGCTGAGGACGGAGCAGGGATGAGGGCGGCTCAGCAAAAGCTCAGGACACCTGAACGGGCCCCCGGCAGCCAGTGCTGAGCCCAGGTCAGCCGTCCGGGTGCAACACGCTGCCCGAGCCGCCGGCCAGCGCCGCTCCGGCAGCGGGGGTGCCGGAGTAGCTGCCGCGGCCTTACTGTTTGTCCATGACTGGAGAGGTTTCCCCGCAGGGATCCGGCGATGAGGTAGCGGCAGTCAGTCAGGTACGCGCGTCGCACCAGGATCGGGACAGGTTCGTCGAGGTGCTGCGGGTGGCCGCCGGAGATGGCCGGCTGACCGCTGAGGAACTCGACGAGCGGCTGGAGGTAGCTCTCACGGCGCGCACCTACGGCGAGCTAGCGGCGCTGACCACGGACCTCCCGGTCGCCCCGGGTTTCGCGATGGACGGGCCGGCGCCGAAGCCAAAGGACGTCGTGCATATCGACTGCCATAGCGGCAACGTGAAGCGCGATGGCCACTGGGTGGTACCGCAGCGGCTCGAGGTGCGGGTAACCAGCGGCAACGTCACGCTCGACTTCACGCAGGCAGTGGTGTCTCAGTCGTCGCTGCAGCTCGACGCAGAGGTGCGCAGCGGGAACCTGACCCTGGTGACGAAGCCGGGCATCGTGGTTGACACCGACGACGTGGCGATCCGGAGCGGCAACGTGAAGGTCCGGACGCCGTGGGGCCACAACGTGCCAGTCACGCTGCGCATCGACGTGTCAGGCAAGGTAGGCAGCGGCAATATCAGCGCGCGCCCGCCGCGCCGCACATTCTGGCAATGGCTGCGGCGCCAGCCCAGGCCGTACGCGCTGACGTCACCCTGACCTGCTCGACCCGCCTGACGTAGAGCAGCCTGACGTAGAGCAGCCTGACGTAGAGCAGCCTGACGTCGAGCAGCCTTCTGTTAGTCGGCCGTATAGCCGGGAAAAATATCGAATTTAATTTCGCTTTCTGGCCTGTTCTGTCGGTATTATTCGCTAGTCTGATCGAAGACAGATGAGCAGGGACAGAGGTCCGGACAGGGGCTCAGCGGAGGAGGTGACCCGATGCCAGCAGGCGCAGGAGATGGCGGTGCGGGTGCCCCGCAGGGCCTATCGTGGTCCTGGGAGCTGGACTTCGGTGCCCTGATCACCGCCCTGACCGGCACCGGCCCGCCTGACGCGGATTTCCCCTCCGGCAGCCCTTCTCCCTCCGGCGGCCCTTCTCCCTCCGGCGGCCCTTCCTATGCCGGCTCTTCCGATATCGGCTCTTCCGATATCGGCTGTCCTTCCGGTGCCCCCGGTGTGGGGGATGCGGAGGCCGCGCAGCAGGCCATCCAGGACGACCTTGATGCTCTTGACGATCAGGACGGCGGCGGCGGGCGGATCGGTGTCGCGGCGCTGGCAGGGCGAGTCGCTGAGCGGCTGGCGCCGGGCCCGGACCTGACCGCCTGGCTGGCCAGCGCCCCGGTGGCCGGGCTGGATGATGGCGGGCTGGCCGTGGTGGCGGGGTCGTGGCGGCGGGTCGCGGCGTGGGCGCAGGCCCGGGAACTGGCCGCGGTCGCGCAGATCGCCGCCCGCACCGCGGCCCGTGATGACAAGATCGGCACCGGCCCTGATGGCCGCCCGGTGCGGGTACCTGTGTCCGCGGCGGCGGAGGTGGCGCTGGAGCTGACAATGTCGCAGTTCAGCGCTTCCGCTTGGACGCACCTGGCAGTAGAGCTGAGCTGGCGGCTGGCCGCCACCGGCGCGGCGTTAGCCGGAGGGCTGATCGACGTGCAGCGGGCGCGGCTGATCGCCGAGGCGACCGGCATGCTGCCCGAGGAGACCGCGCGGCGGGTTGAGGCCCGGGTGCTGCCCAGGGCCGGGGAGCAGACCACCGGGATGCTCCGCGCCGCGCTGCAACGCGAGGTCATCGCCGCCGACCCCCAGGGCGCGGAGGAACGCCGCAAGGAAACCGAGCGCCGGGCGAAAGTGGTGCTGTATCCCGACGAGCACAACACCGCGACGCTGGCCGGGCAGCGGTTGCCCGCGGTGCTCGCTGCGGCGGCGATGGCACGGATCAAGGCCATCGCCCGCGCCATGAAGGCATCCGGCGCCGGCGGCGGCATCGACCTGCTGTGCTCCCAGGCCATGCTCGGGCTGGTGCTCGGCACCCTGCCGCTGATCCCCCCCGCCGAAGGCGCGCCTCCCGACAACCTCGCCGGTGGCCCCCGCGACGACCCCAGCGGCCCTGATGACCGTCCCGGTGGTCCCCGCGACGACCCCGGCGGCCCTGATGACCGTCCCGGCGGTCGCGGCGGGAACCCGGACAGCGGGAACCCCGATCCCTGGCCGGCGGAGGACGTGCCGGCGGAGGACGTGCCGCCGCCCGGGGACCAGGACGCCCCCCGCGACGAGGAGGACTACCCCTGCCCCGACGACGGCCCGGCTGGCAGCTACCCCGACGACGAGGATGATGACTGGCCAGGACGCGGGCCAGTCCGGGACTGGCCCGCCCTGCCCGCACTGATCCCGCCTGCTTTCACCGGCCCGGGCAGTATCCGGCCGCGAGACGGCCGGCCCCCCGCGGGCCTCCTCGATGTGTCCCTGTCGTGGCAGGTACTAGCCGGGATCAGCCCCGCACCTGGTCACCTCGGCCGCATCGGCCCCATCACTGCCTTCCAGGCCCGCAGCCTCGCCCACGTCGCCTCTGGCGATCCGGGCACCGAATGGCGGATCATCATCACCGACACCGGCGGGCATGCAATCGCCGTCACTCGCATTCCCCGCCCCCGCGGCCGCGACAGGCCGCCGAAACCCGATGACAGAATGAGACCCGGCGCCGGCGCCGGGATCGGGATCGGTCCTGGTGCCGGGATCGGGCTGGTCGGCCGGATCACTCTGACCATCAGCGAGGACCTCCTGACCCACCCGCCGCCACCATCGCCATCGCCGGGATCAGGGACAGGCCCCGAACCGCCAGACGGCCTCCTCGCCCTGGCCCTGCACGCCGCCCGGCGGGCAGCCGGCCGCGCCCGCGCCGCGATGGCGGCTGATGCCGCGGCTGGCGGCTGCGCGCACGCCGCCGCCAGCCCCGCCTACCGGCCTCCGCCACGGCTGAAGGAATACATCGCCGCCCGGGACCTGACCTGCCGGTCCCCCCGATGCCGGCAACCCGCCTGGCGCGGGGACCTCGACCACACCATCCCGTTCGACGACGGCGGAAAAACATGCCGCTGCAACCTCGGCGGGTTGTGCCGTACTCACCACATTTTGAAGCACCACCCCGACTGGAACCTCCGCCAGACCGCCCCCGGCATCTTCACCTGGACCACCCCCGCCGGCCGCACCTACACCGCCACCCCCGACACCCACCCCATGTAAACCGCCACCCCGGGTACTCGCCCCATGTAAACCGCCAGGGGAGGGTGGCCGGAGAAGCGGGCAGGTCGAACAGAGCGCGTTTCACGCCTGCAAGCACGCCTCGATGTCAGCGATAGCCTGCCCGTTATCCGAGAACAGGATGGCCTGAATGCCGAGATCCCGCGCGCCATCGACGCACAGCTCGCTGTCATCGAGGAAGACCATTTCCTCTGGCTGGACGTCCAGGCGATCGCACGTCAGCTCATAGATGCGCCGTTCTGGCTTGGCCATTCCGACCTCGTGTGAGTAGATGATGAAGTCAGCCATCTCGTTGAAGTGGTACAGCTCCTGTTCTCTGCTCCGGGCACCGACGAAGCTGTTGCTGAGCATGGCGGTCTGGTAGCGCGGCCGGAGGCAACGAAAGTAATCGGCCAGTTCGGCATTGAGGGTGCCGAGGTATTCCTTCCAGAGATCGCCCATGAAGGCGTCGACGACGGGCCCGGCCAAGCCGAAGATCTCGCCGATGCTCTGCCTGACCTCAGCTTCCGAGACGGTCCCCAGGCTGCCGCCCTTCCACACGCTGGGCGCCCGGCTGCTCAGCTCTCCTGGCTGGAGGCCTAGCGTTTCCTCCCACTTCGCGCCCATGCCCAACCGCGGCGTTATCTCCAGCACACCTCCGATGTCGAAGACAACGGCTCGAACCGTCATGCCGGACCTCCTCTAGTCAGCTGGTCCCGTTAAAAACCGGCCCGCTGCCAGGCTGGTCACCAGTCGCCGCCATCGTGCGGCTTGCCGCAGGGGCAAGGTCAAGCGGACGCTCCTGAGGTGCGATCCAGCTCAGTCAGCCCGACGCGTGCAAGAACACCGGCCATGGTGATAGCTCAATGCGGCGCGTCGACCACCTCGAACGCCCGGCCTGCCAAGGTCGGTATCGCGCCGCTGCGGAACAGGCCAACCGTGCCGTCCGTGCTTGTGGACGGCAGCGCGAACCAGGCGTACCTGTGCACGTAGCGAAGGCGATCCAGCATCGCAGCCGACGCGGTGACGAACGCCGCCTGCTGCTGCCAAGTCGGGAAGCTGGCCGGGCTGGTGCCGAAATTGGCCAGGGCGTACTCAGTGAGCCAGATCGGAAAGTGGTAACGAGCGTAAATCGCCTGCAGGTAGCTCTTCAGCTGGCTGACGGCCGCTCCGGTCGCGAAGTCGCCTCCGTACCAGTGCACCGTGATGAAGTTGACCCGGTAGCCGCGGGCGGCGGCACCTTGCATGAACCGGTCCAGCCAGCCGCCCGGGGTCGCGGCGTCAGCAGCGACCGCGGGGCTGCCCAGGCGCATCCCGGTGGCTATCAGCTGAGGCCACAGACGGAGCGCCTGGGGCACCGTCATGTTCGACTGGCTGCTCATATCCGGCTCGTTGAAGCCGAGCAGGATGTGGCCATGGCTCTCGGCCTGGCTGAGCGTCGCCGCGTTGACGCTGCCGGGCCCCCAGATCATCGGGACGAACTTCACCCCTCGCGGGCTGGTGATCCCGTCATGATTGGATGACCAGGTGTAATACCAGGACGCCCCGGATTCCGCGAGGGCCTTCCTGGCACCGCCGAACGCCCAGGCGCTGACGCCCTTCTTCGTGTTGCCGGCCGCGGGGGCCTCCGGCCGCGGCTGCGGTCGTGCCGGGCTGGGCGCGGAACTCGCGGAGGACGCGGCGACCGGCCTGGAGGTCGCAGCGACGCCGACCAGGGCTGCGGGCGGTACGGCGCTGGAATGATGAATGACGGCGAAGGTGCCACCGGCGGCACAGGCAGCCACCACGGATACGGCGGCGATCTTGGCGGGCACAGAGCCAGTGCTCTTGGAAAGAAACCGCGCGTGGCCGAACTTGCGGCCCGCCCGGCGCAGCGCGGGATGGCTGCCGGAACGCGCATGGTGGCTTCCAGAGCGCGCGTGATCGCTGCCGGAACGCGCAAGTTGGCTTCCGGGCCGCGCACCGTCGCTGCCGGATGCTGTGCGGTGGCCCGCAGGTAGCGGCGTGCTGGTACCGGGCAGCAGGCCACGGCCGGCGCCTGCGATGACCGGTACGAGAGGCAGGTCGGCAAGCAGCCGATCGGCGGGAACCAGCCCGTCGTAGTGCGCACGGCATTGCCGGCAGTCACGGGTATGCCGGGCGAGGCGCTTGCGCCACAGCGGGCTCGGAGCGTGATCCCATTCGGCGGCGGCGCTCACCAGGCCATCGCACACCGGGGCCGCTCGCAGCGCCCGGACCAGGACCCGGGCCGTGGTGAGCTGTCCCTTCATCCTGGCGATGCGCACCGCGAGGTGCCGTGGTGGCAGTCCCAATGCGGCGGCGATCTCGCTCCGGCTGAGCTTGCCGCCGGCCTCCAGCCACCACAGCGCCAGCAGCTCCTGATAGCTGACGTCGAGCCAGCGGGTTGCCTCCGCGGTTTCCCGCCGCTGGCCGGACAAGCCAAGCCGCAGGATGGCCAGGTCCACGAAGTCGGCGGCGGGATCCGCGACGTCCGGCCAGAGATCGTGGATCACCACCGCCTGCCGTGCGTTCTGGTGATCGCGCACCTGCCGGATGGCGACGGCGACGAGCCAGGAGCGAAAGGCGGCAGGATCGCGCAGATCCCGCAGGCCGCGCACTACTCGCAGCATGGTTTCCTGCACGACGTCGTCCACGTCGGCATGGCCGCGCAGCGCCCGCCCGGCGATGTTGTAGATCAGTGGCAGATACTCGGAAACGAGGTTGTCCATGGCCGTCTCGTCGCCTGCCTGCGCGGCGATGACCGTCTGCACGCTGGGCCCGCTGCCTCGGGGCATCCGCATGGCACCTCACGTTCGTCGATGTCGGCCAGCACGGCCGCAGCACCGCTTACGCGTGCCGACGGCACTGCCGCTCTCGCTCTCCGATATCCCTCGCTCATAGATGGAGATGTCCAGCGCCGGGCCGGATAACGGAAAGTCCGCATCGCCATGATCGCGCGCGGAACCCGGATGCCGCCGGGAAGTTGGCATAACCGGAAGGAAGCCGCCTTTACCGGGGCGGATCGAGCGCCGGCGTCAGTTTCCGTTATCCGGCAACGCAGCGGGCGTCTCCCAAGCTGAGGGATGGCCGGCCGTAACGCCGCCGACTCGCCCGCGACACGGGCAGCATGGGATGGGACGGATGGTTTTCAGCAGAACGAGGCAACGATCGCGGCAACTGGCTGCCGGAGCACTCATCCCAGGCGTACTCGCCGTCGTGCTGGCGGCGTGCTCGTCATCCGGCGGCGGCTCACCCGGTGCCGGCTCACCCGGTGCCGGCGCGGCGGCGGCCACGGCGATCAGGCAGCCCGTCCCGTCGGTCCAGGCCGTGCCGACGGCGGCCGCCTCGGCCAGGATGCAGCGGTCGCCGCAGGCACGGCTTGCTTTTCCGCGAGCAAGGTCGGCAGCCGCGTCACCGGCAGCCGCCCCCGCATCGTCCGCGCCCGCCCCGGCGTCGTCCGCCCCGGCGGCAGGCACGGCGACGTTCCGCCGGGTGACCTTCGTCAACAAGGTCCGCCAGACCATCTGGGTGGCCGCGTCGCCGGACCTTGAGCATCATCTGAGCCGGACCGGCTGGAAGCTGCTGGCCGGGCACAGCGTGACGATCCGGGTGCCGAACCACTGGAACGGCCGGTTCTGGGGCCGCACCGGCTGCGTCTTTGTCAATGGCAAGGGCCATTGCCAGACCGGGGACTGCGACGGTCAGTTCCAGTGCACCGGCTACGGGGCGATTCCCGCCACGCTGGCGGAGTACAACATGGACGCCTGGGATGGCCTGGACTTCTACGACGTGAGCATGGTCGACGGCTCCAACCTGCCGATGTTTATCAACATCACCAAGGGCGGCACCAAGGACAAGATCAGCCGGAACGGATGCGTGCCGGCCGGCTGCACGAAGCCCGTCGTGTGCCCGAGCCCGCTACAGGTGAAGTCGGGCAGCGCGGTCGTCGCCTGCGAGTCCGCGTGCGCCCGGTTCGGCACCGACCAGTACTGCTGCCGAGGCGAATGGGCACCGCGGTCGAAGTGCGATCCAGCCAGATGGCCGGTCGACTACGCCGCCGTCTTCAAGAAGGCCGAGCCGTACGCGTACTCCTATGTCGATGACGACGCAACCAGCGTCTTCACCTGCATGGGCAGATGCGATTACCGGATAACTTTCGGCATCACGCCGCGTGAGTGACGAGAAGCCCTGGCGCCGGTCGAGGCTTGGCTGCGCGCGAATGCGGTGACTGATGCGAATGCGGTGACCGCGCGAATGCGGTGACCGCGGAAGCTGCGCTAGCTCCGCGGCGGAAGCTGCTGCAGTGCCCAGGTGTTGCCGTCGGGGTCGCCGAAGTAGATGAACGAGCCCCACGGCTGGACGTCGATCTCGCTGACTTCCACGCCCCGGCTGATGAGTTGCTCCCTGGCCGTCTTGACGTCCGCGACCACTATCTGCAGGCCTTGCTGAGATCCCGGCTCCATCTTCGTGATCCCGGTGCCCATGACAAGGGAGCACGCGGAGCCTGGCGGGGTGAGCTGCACGAAGCGCAGCTGGTCATTGACCTGAACGTCATAATCGGCATTGAAGCCGACCTGGGCTACGTAGAAGGCCTTGGCGCGGTCGACGTCAGTCACAGGAACAGGCACAAGCTCAAGTTTCCAGTCCATTTCTTCACGGTAGCGAGAGGGTCTGACATTCAGTCCGCCCTGGCGGTCCGGCCCGGTCCGGCGGGTCTGCGACGCGATGCGGATCCATCAACCTGGGGGGCAGCGGACATCCGCACAGCGCCGTGACCGATGGCGGGAGGAAGCATGATGGCAAGAAGCAGCACCCCGACGCTGGCAGGAGTCTTCAGGTGGCCACAGTGTGAAGGATTGGCGTCATCGGTGGCGCCAAAGTCTTCCGGATCAAGGTCGGCCGGAACCGATCATGGCAGGCGGGGGGGCTGGCGGGCGAGGGACTGGCGGGCGAGGGACTGGCAGACCGGGGACTGGCAGACCGGGGACTGGCAGACTGGGCGCATGGAGTTCGAGCTTGCGCAGGTCAATATCGGCCGGCTGACCGCTCCAGTTGATTCGCCGGTCCTGGCCGGGTTCATGGCGGCGCTCGATCCGGTCAACGCGGCCGCTGACCAGGCACCTGGCTTCGTCTGGCGGCTGCAGACCGAGGACGGGAACGCGACGGCGATCCAGGCCTTCGGATGGGACGCGGCCGGCAGCGCCGGCGTCATCCTGAACATGTCCGTCTGGACCGACGTCGAGCACCTGGGCGCGTTCGTGTTCGGCGAGATGCACCGCCAGATCATGCGCCGGCGCCGGGAATGGTTCCACCCGATGCGCGAGGCGTACCTGGCCTGCTGGTGGGTTCCGGCCGGCCACCGTCCCAGCACCAGCGAGGCCGAGGAGCGCGTCCGGTACCTGCGCCGCCACGGCCCGACGCCGCATGCGTTCAACCTGCGGGTCAGTTACCCGCCGCCCGGCGGCGCAGGCGACAGGAAGGGCGAGCAGCCGGTCCGGGGTTCCGGGGAGTGGCTCTGCCCGGCATAGCCTCTGCCGGTCACAGTAAGCGGGACGGCCCGTTAAAGCGCATTTTCAATGACAGCCGCCGCTCACGGCACTGGCTTCGTATCGTCACGCCGCCGGGCCACGCTCAGGACCGTTCCCCAGTGCCGGCGTAGCCGGCCATCCGGGCGCTCGGCCAGCCGGCGGCGGATTTCGCCGTACAGGCGGTCACGTTTCCACCCGGCCATGGCGAGATGCCCCGAGAAGGTGTCGAGCAGGCGGATGTACTCATCGGCCGTGTAAGTGATCTCCCAGTCGAAGAGGCATGCAGTGACGTCCCCGAACAGCCCGCTGGCCTCGATCTCGGCGGTCCCGCGGGGCAGCTCCTCCGGGCGGGGCGTCGTGATGCCCGGCGGCAGGCCCTCGCCGATGCCGTCATACACCTCATGGAGATCATCAAAGAACGTATCCCCGCCCGCGGGCACCACGTGGGCCGCGGTCCAGACAGCCAGGTGGCCGCCGGGACGCAAGTGCTGCCAGGCCAGCTGGTACTTCACCGCGGGATCGATCCAGTGCCAGGACGTCGCCGCGAAGACCAGATCGAAGGCGTCCGCCGGCCGGGGCCGCCAGGTCTCGAAGTCAGCCGCGATGACCTCGGCGCTGACGAGCCCGGCAAGGTTCTGCCTGGCTGCCGCGACAAGCCTGGGACGGATCTCCACGCAGGTGATCCGGAAGCCGCGGCGGGCGAGGGGGATCGTTGCCTTGCCGGTGCCGCAGCCGACCTCCAGGAGCCGGTCACCTGGTGCCAGGCCCGCCTGCTCGACCAGCGCGTCGTAGAGATCCTCGGGATAGCCGGGCCGCGCCTGATGGTAGTCCTGCGCTACGGAGTCGAAAGTTGCCCTGAGCAGTTCGCGGTCCTGCGGCAAAGCACCTCCGTGTCAGCCTCGGCAGCCCTATCCAATGCTGCCAGCTATGCATGTCCGCCCGCCAGGGCTGGCCCGCCATTGCGGGAGAGCCCAACCGGACGCGGGCGGCCTTGTCGTCAGTTATCCGGGCCCTCCATCCTGGCGGGGTTCTGCCAGTAACTCCTGTGGGTATGCAGTGCTTAGCGCAGGACGAGCACCGGGTGGTGATTTGAGGACGCGCCCTGACCGTGCGGGCCTTGCCTTCCGCAGCGGGCTACCCGGTAAACCCCCAAGCTGGAATCCGGCCGCCAGGCAGGCCAGTAAGATCGAGAAGATGACCGGGCTACCTGCTGGACGGATACTTCGGTGCTGGCGCTGACCCTGGCCGCCCTGGCCGTGGGGTTCGGTAACTTCGGCGCATCGATCGGCATCGGCATGTCCGGTGCTACCGTCGCGACCCGGGTCAGGGTGGGAATCATCTTCGGGGTCTTTGAGGCTGGCATGCCGCTGGTCGGCCTGCTGGCGGGCCAGGGAGTCGCGAAGGCCGTTGGCGGCATTTCCGGGTATGCGGGCGGAGCCCTGCTCATCGCGATCGGCGCCTGGCAGCTTATCCAGGCATTTCGCGCCAGCAATCAGGCACCGGTGCCGCCGCCCAAGACGGGGCGGCTGCTGCTGACCGGCTTCGCGCTGTCCCTGGACAACCTCGTCGTCGGGTTCAGCCTCGGCGCTCAGCACATATCGCTGGTCCAGGCGGTCCTAGTGTTCGCCGTGGTGAGCGTGAGCCTGAGCGTGATCGGCCTTGAGTTCGGGCGGCGCATCGGGGCCGTGCTCGAGTCCGGCGCCGATTACCTCGCGGGCATCGCGCTCGTCGCGGTCGGCCTGCTCGTCGCGGTCGGCTAGCCGCTGCCTGCGTCGGCTTGCCGAATCCACCGGGCCGGGGCGTCAGCGGATCTCAAGGACATACTCACCGCGCGGCACCAGCTGGCCGATCACCGGCGCGCCCGGGATCTCCCCGGCGATCAGCAGGCCGCCGCTGGTCTGCGGGTCAGCGAGCAGCAGCCGGTCGGGTTCGGTGACGGTCGCGGCGAACCGGGTATGCGGCTCGACCCAGGCCATGTTGCGGTGAGTGCCCCCGCTGACGTACCCGGCACTGACCGCGTCGCGCGCGCCAGCCAGGTACGGCACGCTGGCGGCGTCAACCACCGCGGTGACCCCGCTGGCGCGCGCCAGCTTGTACAGGTGACCGAGCAGTCCGAATCCGGTGATATCCGTGGCGCAGACGGCGCCCGCCGCGAGCGCCGCCTCGGCGGCGCCGGCATTGAGCCTGGTCATGCAGTCGATCGCCTGGGCGAATACCTCGCCGGTCGCCTTGTGACGGTTATTGAGCACGCCCAGTCCCAGCGGCTTGGTGAGCGAGAGCGGCAGGCCAGCCTGCCCGGCGTCGTTGCGGAGCAGCCGCCCGGGATCAGCCAGCCCGGTGACCGCGAGCCCGTATTTCGGCTCAGGGTCGTCCACGCTGTGCCCGCCTGCCAGCGGGATGCCGGCCTCGGTGGCCACGGCCAGGCCGCCCCGCAGAACCTCTGTCGCCAGCTCAAGCGGCAGCACGTCGCGGGGCCAGCAGAGCAGGTTGAGCCCGAGAATCGGCCGCCCGCCCATGGCGTAGACGTCCGACAGGGCGTTCGCGGCGGCGATCCGGCCCCAGTCGTAGGCGTCATCCACGACGGGGGTGAAGAAGTCCACCGTGCTGATCACCGCGACGTCACCGGCCGCGGTGAGGGAGACGACCGCCGCATCGTCGCCATCGTCAAGGCCGACGAGCAGGCGGGACTCGGGGTTCGCCGGGGGGGCCACCAGCAGCCCGGCGACCATGCGCTCAAGTTCGCCCGGCGCGATCTTGCACGCGCAGCCGCCGCCGTGAGCGTAGGACGTCAGCCGGCTGGTCGTCACAGTCATGGTGTCCGCCTCCGCTTCGAAGTCCTCCGGCTTCCGCGGCCGGCCGCCACGCCCGGGCGCGGGACCCAGGGGGGAGTGCCCGGGCGCGGACCCGGGGCGGCAGCGCGGCCGCTCTGGCTGGCGGAGGTGGACGGGAATCGAACCCGCCAGCCCGAGATGCTCGGGCTCAGCAGTTTTGAAGACTGCGGAGACCACCAGGTGCTCAGACACCTCCGGCCTCAGCCTAGCCGGGCGTTCCCCTCAGTGGCCCGTCAGCGCCCCTGGACACGAGCGCGTCGAGTCGCCGGGCGAGCAGCCGCTGTTCCGGTCCGGTGGGGGCCAGCGCCGCGGCGACCCCCAGTTCCCGCCGTGCCTCATCAGCCCGCCCGAGGCGCTCCAGCGCATCAGCCCTGGCCGCATGCCACAGATGTGAACGCGGCATCCCGCCGGCACCGTCCAGCGCGGCGAGCCCGGCTGCCGGGCCATCGCGCTGCGCCACCGCGACGGCCCGGTTGAGCGCCACAACCGGGTTGGCCGACACGCCCAGGATCAGGTCATACAGCCCGATGATCCGGGTCCAGTCGGTGTCGGCCCAGCTCAGCGCCCTGGCATGGCAGGCAGCCAGGTGCGCCTGCAGCTGGTAGCGCCCGGCGGCACCGCCCGAGCGGTGCACTGCCTCGGCCAGCAGCACCGAGGCCTCGCCGATCGCGGCGTGATCCCAGCGGGACCGGTCCTGATCCGCCAGCAGCACCGGCAGCCCGTCCGCGCCGGTGCGCGCCGGCCGGCGGGCGGCGGTGAACAGCAGCAGCGCGAGCAGCGAGATCACCTCCGGCTCGCCCGGCATGAGGTCGGTGAGCAACCGGGCCAGCCGGAGCGCCTCGGCTTCCAGATCGACCCGCACGACGCCATCCCCGGCGCTCGGCGCGTGCGCTTCGGTCGCGATGAGGTGCACGACGGCGAGGACGGCCGGCAGCCGCTCCGGCAGCTCGGTGTCGGCGGGCACGCGGTAGGGGATCCCGGCGTGCGCGATCTTCTGCCGCGCCCGCACCAGGCGCTTGGCCATCGTCGCCTCAGGCACCAGGAACCCGCGCGCAATCGCGGCAACATCGAGCCCGGCGAGCGTGCGCAGCGCCAGCGCAACCTGGGCCTCGCGGGCGAGCGCCGGATGGCAGCAGGTGAACACCAGCCGCAGCAGGTCGTCGCGCACGACGCTATCCGGCTCGACCATCTCGAGCACCTCCTGCGCCAGGTCGGCAGTCACTTGCGGCGCGAACCAGCCCGCCGCCGTCTCCTTGACCGGCCTCGCCGCCTCGCGGCGCAGCATGTCGTAGGCCTTGTTCCGCGCGGTGACGGCCAGCCAGGCGCGAGGGTCATCGGGGACCCCCGTCTCCGGCCACGCCCGCAGCGCGGCAACCGCGGCCTCCTGCACCGCGTCCTCGGCGAGCTGCAGGTCACCGAGGGTCCGGACGAGGGTCGCCAGCACCTGGCGGCCCTCCGCCCGTACCGTCTCGGCCAGCCGCTGCTGCGGAGTCAACCGCCGGCGGGCACGCTCGGCCCGTTCATCGGCACGACCGGCCGCAGCTCGACCTTGCCGCGCCAGGCGGCCGGGATCTGCGCGGCCCACTTGGTGGCCTCGTCCAGGTCAGCGGCCTCGACCAGGTAGAACCCGGCGAGGACCTCCTTGGCCTCCGCGTACGGGCCGTCGGTGATGACGAGGTCACTGTCCTTGCCAGCCGCGAAGGTGATGGTGGTCGCCATGCCCACCGGGTGCAGGGCCTCCCCGCCGCGGAGAACTCCCGCTGCGCCGGCCGCCAAGCCGAAGGCACCGTAGTCAGTCGACCACTCGGACTCCTCCGGCGTCGTCCAGTAACTGTCCGCCGGGTAGTACAGCAGCGCGGCATAGAGCGTCATGATGATTCCTTCCGCAGTGGGCGGCCCGTTGCCGTCCTCATCAGCAGGACGATTGCCGGGCCGGGATAAGGACACCAGAATTGAGAATTTACGCAGTCTTCCGCCCCAGTGCCCGGGCTCAGCCACCCGAATCCGGGCCGTGCTCAACGGCATGCCTGGTCAGCGGGCGCCCGCTTGCGCGGCTGCAACGCCCCGGCTGCAACGTCCGGGCACCGCCGTCCGGGCACCGCCGTCCCGGCCCGCCGTCCCGGCCCGGCCTACCGGCAGGATGTGCCTATGCCAGATAACACGCTTAGCTCCTCCCGGCCCGTGCGCGACGTGGCCGACGCTTACGTCGTCGCCCTCGCTGCCCTCAATCCGCTGGTGGCCAGCCGGCTCGGCCTGCGTCCCGGCGAGGATCGCCTGCCGGACCTGTCACCAGCCGGGCAGCAGGCCAGCGATGACCTGGCGCGCTCGACGCTGGCCGGGCTGGACTCGGCCGAGCGCGCAGCCGTGCCAGCCGACGGGGACGAGCGGCGCTGCGCGCGGCTGCTGCGCGAGCGTCTCGAGGCCGAGCTCGCCTTGAGCGGGCAAGGCGAGAACCTGCGTAACCTCTCCAGCATCTTCGGGCCGGCCCAGCAGGTGCGCGGCGTCTTCATGATCATGCCAACCGCCGCCGAGGACGACTGGGCGGTCATCGCCCGGAGAATGGCACGAGTGGCCGACGCCCTGGCCGGCTACCGCCTCTCGCTGGCCGAAGGCACCCGCCGCGGCCTGCTCGCGGCGCCGCGGCAGGTCAGCAGCACCATCGGGCAGCTTGACGAATGGGCAGCCGCCGCGGGCGGCCGCGGCTGGTTTGCCGACTTCGCGGCCGACGCGAGCGTGCCGCCAGCCCTGCGGGCCGACCTGGACGAGGCGGCCGGCTCCGCGTCGTCGGCCGTCGCCGGCTTGCGGCGCTGGCTGGCGGCTGAGTACCTGCCGCGCACAGCGGGCATCCCGGACGGAGTCGGCGAGGAACGCTATCGCGCGTGCGCCCGCCGCTGGACGGGCGCCGACCTCGACCCGGCCGAGGTCTATGCCTGGGGCTGGTCGGAATACCAGTCGCTGCTGGATCAGATGCGCGGCGAGGCCCAGCAGGTGCTGCCCGGCGCTTCCGCGCTGGCGGCCATGCGGCACCTGGACGAGAATGGCGAGGCAGTCGACGGCGTCGAGCAGATCCGGCAGCGGCTGCAGCAGATGATGGATGATGCCATCGCCGATCTCGACGGCACCCATTTCGACCTGGCCGTGCAGATCAGGGCGGTCGAGGCGCGGATCGCCCCGCCGGGCAGCGCCGCCGCCCCCTACTACACGCCGCCGTCGCAGGATTTCTCCCGCCCCGGACGGACGTGGCTGCCGACGCTGGGCCGTACCAGGTTCCCGCTCTGGAACCTGGTGAGCGTCTGGTACCACGAGGGGGTCCCGGGCCACCATTTGCAGCTGGCGCAGTGGGCGCACCTGTCCGAGCAGCTGTCGATGTATCAGACCAGCATCGGCGGGGTGAGCGCCTGCACTGAGGGCTGGGCGCTGTACGCTGAGCGCCTGATGGATGAGCTGGGCTATCTGTCCGCCCCCGGGACCCGGCTTGGCTATCTCGACGCCCAGATGATGCGGGCCATCCGGGTCGTGATCGACATCGGGATGCACCTGGAGCTCAGGGTCCCCGCCGACTCACCGCTCGGCGCGGGTCAGACGTGGACGCCGGAGCTGGCGCACGAGTTCCTCGCTGCCCACAGCAGTCGCGACGGGGCGTTTATCGAAAGCGAGATCATCCGCTATCTCGGCTTGCCGGGCCAGGCCATCACCTACAAGCTCGGCGAGCGTTCCTGGCTGGCCGGGCGCCAGGCCGCCCGGGCGGCTCATGGCGGCGACTTCGACCTCAAGGCGTGGCATATGGCCGCGCTGTCGCTCGGCTCGCTGGGGCTCGATGATCTCGCCGGCGAGCTGGCATCGCTGTGACGCCGGCGTCGCCGTGCCTGCCGCCATGACGCCGTTTCGCCCTGACGCCGTGATGCTCTGGTGCCGCGATGCCGTGCAGACATCGAGCACCGACATTCACGGACGCAACTCCGACGTACGACTGCGGTCGCACGGCGCGGACAGGCGGTTCATCCCCGGGTGGGTCGACCGGCGCCAGGTACACCTCTAGCGTCGGGTTTCATATCGTCGGCCTCCGCGACTGACGGGCCGGCCGCCTCGCTGGTCGCCGTGGCGGCTATCCGCGGGCCTGCGGGCCTGGTGGCGGAGCTGCCAGGCCGGGGCAGGCGACGTCGGATTTCCGGAGGAGCAGCAGCGTGATGCAGTCCCCGCTCGTGAACCGGGCCAGATCGCTGGCCCGGTTTGATCCGTCGCCCGGTCACCGCGGCCCGCATGTCGCGGCCGTCGCGGCCGCGACCGTGCTGAGCGTGGGCCTGTGCCTGCTGGCCGATGCGCTGCTCACCCGGGCCGGCACAGCCGTGTTCCCGGCTACCAGGGGCTACGTGCACTTCCAGTTTGCTGACTACTCGAAACTGACCGTCATCGGCGTCGTCATCGCCTGCCTGGCCTGGCCCGTCGTAGCCCGGCTGACGTCGGATCCGCGATGGGTTTTCGTCCGCCTCGCCGTCCTGGTATCCGCGTTCCTGCTCCTTCCGGATCTGGCGATCTGGCTGGAAGGGCAACCGGGCCGGGCAGTGCTCGTGCTGGCCACGATGCACCTGGCCATCGCCCTGATCACCTACAACGTCCTCGTCCGCCTCGCACCGGTCCGGCAGCCCGCCGACGGCGGGACACCCCAGCCGGGCCGTCACAGCCGAAGCGGCAGCAGCGGTACCTAGGATCGGCGTTCGTGCCGCCGTGCACCAGAGAGGACTTGATCGTGCGCACCTTCGCCCGCCGGATCTGCCAGCAGCCGCTCGCGGCGAAAGTGCCAGAGATCGGCGTCATGTTCTGGATAGTCAAGCTGCTGACTACCGCCGGCGGGGAGGCGACGTCGGATTACCTGGGCCACCACATCGCGACGGGCGCGGCAGTCGAGTTGCTCCTGATCGCCGTCGCGCTCTGGGTGCAGTTCCGCACCCGTCGTTACGTCGCGGCCGCCTACTGGTTCCTGGCGCTGGCCATCGCGATCTTCGGTACCGGGGTGTCCGACACCCTGCACCTAGTCGTCGGCATCCCCTATGCCGGAACGACGATCCTGTGGGCCGCGGTGCTCGCCGTCATCTTCTGGCGGTGGTACCGCAGTGAGGGAACGCTGTCCATTCACAGCATCATCACGACCCGGCGGGAGATGTACTACTGGGCCACGGTCTTTGCCACCTTCGCCCTCGGCACCGCGCTCGGCGACTTCACGGCGACCGCCCTGAACCTCGGCTACCTGGCGTCCGGCATTATCTTCGCGGTGATCATCGCGATCCCGGCGGTCGCCTGGTGGCGCTTCGGACTCAATCCGATCACCGCGTTCTGGTTCGCCTACGTCGTCACCCGCCCGCTCGGCGCCTCGTTTGCCGACTACATGAGCAAGCCCCACTCGATCAGCGGCATCAACTTCGGCGACGGGCCGACCAGCGCGGTGCTGACCCTCGCCATCGTTATCCTCGTGGCCTACCTCGCCATCGCCCGTAAGGACATCCAGCGGCCCGCTGCCACCGGCCCGGAGCCGGATATCACTCTGGGGCGCCGGGCCTGACCAGGCCGGTACGGAAGGCGTAGACGACGGCCTGGACCCGGTCCCGTAGCCCGAGCTTGAGCAGGATCCGGCCCAGGTGGGTCTTGACGGTGGCCTCGGCGAGGAAGAGCTTCGCGGCGATTTCCTGGTTGGACAGGCCGCCGGCGACCGCTACCAGAATTTCGATCTCGCGCTCGGTGAGCAGCGCCAGTCCCTGGTCCGCCGACGGGTCACTGCCCGGGCGAAGGTCGGGCAGGCGGCGGGCGTATGCGTCGAGAAGCCGGCGGGTGACGCCAGGGGCGAGCACCGCGTCGCCGTCGGCGACCGAGCGGATGGCCGCGGCCAGCTCCGCTGGCTGCGCGTCCTTGAGCAGGAAACCGCTGGCCCCGTATCGCAGGGCGCTGAAGGCATACTCGTCGAGGTCAAAGGTGGTGAGAATGAGCACCCGGGTCGCGGGGCGCTGCTCGACAATCCGCCGGGTGGCCTCGATGCCGTCGCTGCCGGGCATGCGCACGTCCATCAGCACGACGTCGGGGGACATTTCCAGCGTCCGGGCGACGGCCTCGTCGCCATCGGCGGCCTCGCCAACGACCTCGATGCCGTCCTGCTCCTCCAGGACCATCCGGAAGCCGCTGCGCAGCAGGGCCTGGTCGTCCGCCAGCAGTACCCGGACGCTCACCTTGCCACCCTGGGCAGGTGAGCCCGGACAGCCCAGCCGCCGCCTTCGCGGCCCGCGGTTACCGATCCGCCGCAGGCCCGCGCTCGCTCCCGCATCCCGGTCAGGCCGTGTCCTGCTGCCCCGGCCTGGGCAGGCCGCGCGGGCGCCCGGCGATCCGGGCGCAGGCCACGCGAGCTAGCCGGGCCGGGGGCTGGCCGGCCGTCATCGGTCACGGCGATGTCGATGCCGGTGTCCCCGACCGTGACGCGGATGGCGACCGTCTCGGGGTCAATGGCGTGTTTAAGGGTGTTGGTGATCGCCTCCTGGGCGATGCGGTAGACGGCGAGCTCGACATCCGCCGGCAACCCGGCGGTCTCCCCGGCGCAGACGAGCGTGGCCTGCAGGCCGGTCGTCCTGGCCTGCGCAACGAGGTCAGCCAGGCGGGCCAGTCCTGGCTGCGGCTCCAGGCAGTCGCTGGTGCCGTCGGCGCGCAGGACGCCCAGCAGCCCGCGGGCCTCGCCCAGGGCCTGGCGGCCCACATCGGCCACGCTGGCGATCGCGGCGGCGGCCCGCGGCGGATCCGTCACCAGCTTGGCCGCGGCTCCCTCGGCCAGGGAGACGATAACTGCCAGCTGGTGCCCGATGACGTCATGCATCTCCCGGGCAATCCGGGTGCGCTCGGCCGCGGCGGCGATCATGGCCCGCTGGTCCCGCTCCTGCTCCAGGCGCTCAGCCCGCTCCGTCAGGCTCGCGACCAGAGCCCGCCGGGCCCGCAGGCTCACGCCAAGCAGCAGCGCGGCAGCGATGAGACCGGACAGGAATACCAGCGACCTGAGCCACGATCCCGCCAGGCTCCACCGCACCGACGCCATGACCGCGCCTATCTCCAGGACAACAGCCGCGATGAGGGCCGTGCGGCGCGGCCGGTAGGTGGCCAGCGTCGACAGCGCAACCAGCAAGGACAGGTCGGCAACTAGCACGATCCCGGCGAGCCACTGGATCAGCGCCACCACGCACAACGCCGCGAACACGCCGTCCGGATAGCGCCTGCGCCACGCCAGCGGCACCAGCAGGCAGGCCTGCAGCAGCCACGAGCCAGCGCCCGGATGCGTCGTAGCCAGCCACGGGGTGCTGACCACTGCCGCCAGCAGGGCCAGCACGGCATCGCTCAGCAGCGTGTGCCGCAAGATCAGCCGCCGCGCCTCGTGGTAATGACGAGCGGCGCCGCTGGGCAGCAGGGTCTGCATCCGGGCACCCAGACTGCCCGCGATCCGGGACGGCAGCTGACCTTCCGCGGCCATCCTGGCGGCGGTGAGCTGGTCCGTGCCGCGTGCCGCCATCACTGGCGGACAGGAATCGGCCGCATACACCGTGACGCTAGCCGCCCGCCCGGCGCCAGTCGACCCACCCCGGGATGAACCCGCGCTCCGCACCGCGCCACCGCAGTCGTACAAGCTGGCGCGCGCAGCTCACCAGGTGCGGACCGCACTTCCTGACCAGGCCCGGCTAGCCAGCGGCCTCAGCCGCCCAGCGGGCGTCAGGATTGCGCGGTGGCGGCAGCGGCGCCTGGCGGCGCGGCTGGAAGATCCTTTAGTCCGCGGAAGGTGCGGGTCAGCAGGAGCGCCCCGGAGAGCACGGCGATGCCGATCATGATCCACAGAGCCGGGCGGACGCCGAGCCAGGTGCCCAGGCCGCCGGCCATCAGCGCGCCGAGCGGGTTAGTGCCGACCAGCAGGAACCGCATGGTCGCGGTGATCCGGCCGAGCAACTGCGGCGGGCAGTACGTCTGCCGGAAACTCCCGAGTATGACGCTGCCGGCCACGACGCCGCTGGCGGAGATCAGCAGTCCCGACACGAAGAAGGCGAGTCGCGCGCCAGGCCCGGTGAGCGGGATGAGCAGGCCGAACGGCAGCGCGCCGAGCGCGCTCAGCAGCAAGGTCCTGGCGGTTCCGAATCGGGCGGCGATCCGGCGTGCGACCAGGGCGCCGAGCAGGCCGCCAGCGCCCGAGGCGGCAAGCAGCAGGCCGGCCGGCCCTGGCCCGAGCCCTACCGTCCGCACGAGGAAGACGACGGCCAGCGCCCCGTATCCGGTGAGGCCGAGGTTGACCAGGGACGCCCAGATGGTCAGCGGGCGCAGGTAGGGATCACCGGCGACGTACCGCACGCCCTCGGCGATCTCGCGGCGGATTCCGGTCCGGCTGCCCGGAACGGGGATGATCCGCGCACCGCCGCCGCGGATCCTCAGCAGGCACGCCGCCGACACCAGGAAGCTGATCGCGTTGGCGAGCAGGGCAGCGGCGGAGCCGATGGTTCCGGCCAGCAAGCCGGCCGCGCCCGGGCCGCCGATCGCCGCCGCGGATGCGCTGCCCAGCAGCTTCGCGTTGCCTTCGACCAGCTCGCCAGTGGTGACGATGGAGGGCAGGTAGACCTGGTAGGCCGTACCGAAGAACACGTCGGCGCAGCCCGCCAGCAGGGCCACGGCGACGACCTGGCCGATGGTCAGCACGCCCAGCCAGGCAGCCGCCGGCAGGCTGCCGTACAGCACCGCCGCCACCAGGTCACAGGCAATCATCAGCGGCCGGCAGCGGAGGCGGTCCACCCAGGCACCGACCGGCAGGCCGATCAGCAGCCAGGGCAGATACGCGGTGGCAGTGAGCAGGGTCACCACGAAGGTGCTGGCATGCAGGACGAGCACCGCCAGCAGCGGCATGGCGACCCTTGCCATGGTGTCGCCGAGCTGGCTGATGGTCTCGCCAGTCCAGAACAGCCGGAAGTCTCGCTGCCGCAGCAGGCCGCCGGCCCGCTGGGGCACGAGGCCCGCTTCGCCGGGAACGGCTGGCGGTGCCGTCATCGAGCTGGCGGTGCCGTCATGCACGATTCCTCACGGTCACCTTGCACTGTCACCTTGCGCACCAGCCTGGCCCGGAGGCTGGCGGTCAATGCCCCGTTTCAGCCTCGGGCTGAATCGCCGGTGGCGAGCGGCCGTGCCGTCCCCGGCGTGCGCAGCGGGCCTCCATCGCGGCAGCGCAGCGCAGCGGGAGCCGGGGACCTCGTGAGACGATCACCCGGCGAGCCGTTGACGGGAGGGCAGCCATGGCGGGACCAGCGGGCGCCGGTGCCGAGCCAGGGCCATCGGTCAGGTCGCCCGGGCGGCAACGTGCCGTCGGCGTGTACGGGACGATCGTCACCGCCGCCATACTCAGCTCCGCCGGGGACCGCCTGTCCGTTCCTGACCTGGTCGTTTCCATTGTGGTTACCCTGTCCGTCTACTGGGTCGCCGAGGAGTACGCGGAGATCCTGGGCGAGCAGCTTGCCGACGGGCACCTGCCGACGTGGCCTTACGTCCGTGCCGCGCTGGCGGCCACGTGGCCGATGGTCAGCGCGTCCTTCATCCCGCTGCTGCTCCTGATCCTGGCGTGGCTGCTCGGGGCCTCGGCACCGGCTGCAGCCAACGCCGGGCTGGCGGCGGCCGTCGCGGAGCTGGTGCTCTACGGATGGAGCGCCGGGCGCGCTGCGCGCCTGCGCGGCAGGCAGCAGCTTGCGGTCGCATCCGCTGCCGCCGCGCTGGGCCTGGTGATGGTCGCGCTCAAGGACGTGGTCCTCATCCACCTGCACTGATTTCTGCGGGCACACTGCCGTGCTGCGGGTTGCCATCGGGTCCGGCCGGGAGCCGGGCCGCACGACAAACATCGGCGTTGTCCGGTACCATGTCTTCAACATGCGGCGCTACGTACTCATCCTTAGCAGCCGTAGCGGGACCTGATCAGGGCAGGCCAGCAACCCGCTACGGGTTGAGGTGCTGGCCGCAACCCTTTGAGACGCTGGCCGCTCACACGCTTATTCTCCGGGTTATCGGCAATGACCGATACGGACGGAGACGGCGTTCCGGGACCGATGAACTCCTGCGGCACGGAAACCTGAGGCGGCGGCTCGGCCCGTAGCTGGGAGCCTGACAAGTCACCCCGCACGCCTGCATCAGGAGAATTGCCATGTCTGAGACCAGCCCCGCGAACCCGGACCCGCCCGCCGCCGGCAGCGACGACTCGCTGCTGGCGCTGCAAGCCGTACAGATAGCCCTGGACCGTCGCGATAACGGCGGGGACGCCGACGCCGCCCGTGACGCCGGTGCCGCCCGTGACGCCGCAGCCGCCAGCGCGACAGGCAATCACTGACCCGGGAAAGTCCGGCCCCTGACCGGGGAAAGACCAGGAGGAACGTCGATGACCAGCCAGAGCCCCGATATCGAGTTCGATATTCACGTCTGCGACCGTCCCGTCCCGGCTGCGGAGCGGGATCGGATCATGGCGGTGCCGGGATTTGGCGAGGTATTCACCGATCACATGGTCACCATCCGCTGGTCGGCGGAGCGCGGCTGGCACGACGGCCAGCTGCAGCCCTACGGCCCGATCACCCTCGACCCGGCCACGTCGGTGCTGCACTACGGGCAGGAGATCTTCGAAGGGCTGAAGGCCTACGTCCAGGCTGGCGGGCCGGTCGTCGCGTTCCGGCCGCAGGCGAACGCCGCAAGATTCAACCTGTCGGCTGCCAGGATGGCCATGCCCGAGCTGCCGGAGCGGGCCTTCGTCCAGGCTATCGAGCTGCTCGTGCGGCAGGACCGGAACTGGGTGCCGACTGCCGCCGGTCACAGCCTGTACCTGCGGCCGTTCATGATCGCGACTCAGCGGGGCCTCGGGGTGAACCAGCCCTCGTCCTCGTACCTGTTCTCGGTGATCGCATCGCCGGTAGCCGGCTATTTCAGCGGGGGAGTCAAGCCCGTCTCGGTATGGCTTTCTGAGGACTACACGCGCGCGGCGCCGGGCGGCACCGGCGAGGCGAAGTGCGGCGGCAACTATGCCGCCTCCTTCGCCGGCCAGCTCGAGGCCACCAGGAACGGCTGCGACCAGGTGGTCTGGCTGGACGCCGCCGAGCACCGCTGGGTCGAGGAGATGGGCGGGATGAACCTGTTCTTCGTCTACGGCTCGGGCGCGGAGGCCCGGATCATGACCCCGGCACCGACCGGGACGCTGCTGCAGGGGATAACCAGGGACTCGCTGCTGAAGCTCGGCCCCGATCTTGGCGTTCCGGCCGAAGAGGGCAAGATCTCGGTCAGTCAGTGGCGTACCGGATGCGCATCCGGCGACCTCACCGAGGTGTTCGCCTGCGGCACGGCCGCGGTGATCACTCCGGTGGGGGCGGTCAAGGGCGTCGGCCAGGAATGGGCCATCGGCGACGGCAAGCCGGGTCCCGTCACGATGCGGCTGCGCGACGAGCTGCTCGACATCCAGTACGGCCGCAAGCCTGATCCGTACGGCTGGATCCACCAGCTCTGCTAGCTGCCGACCGGGGCGCCCGGCCCGATGAGGGTCACTCTCATCGGGCCGGGCGCCGGCGGCCCGCGGGAGTGGCTTGGTTGCGGCGGCCCGCCAGACGGCGGCGGGTTTCGCTAGCCTGCTGCGGCGGCGGCAGCGAGGCCGTCGGCGGCGGCTACCACCGCGGGCGCGAGGCGCCGGCAGGCCGCCTGGCCGAGCCGGCTGGCCGGCCCGGAGACGCACACCGCGCCGAGCAGCCGCCCGTCCCGCAGCACCGGCGCGCTGATGCTCGCCACCCCGGCCTCGCGCTCGGCCACGCTCGCAGCCCAGCCCCGGCGCCTGATCGCGGCAAGCTCGGCCGACGGCACCGCGGGAAACCGCTCGCCGTCGGCCGACCAGGCCAGCAGCACCTTGCCGCCGGAACCGGCCTCGAGCGGCAGCAGCGCGCCCACCGGCACGCTGTCGCGCAGGCCGGTGCCGGCGTCGCAGGCGGCGACGCACAGCCGCTGGTCAGCCGAGCGGATATACAACTGGACACTCTCCCCGGCGTGCTCGTGCAGCCGGCTGAGTACTGGCCCCGCCAGCGTGCCGAGTTCGAGCCCCCGGCCGGCCCGCGCGGCAAGCTCGGTCAGCCGCGGGCCGAGCCGGAACGTGCCGCCGGGGGCGCGCGCGACCAGGCCATGCGACTCGAGCGCGACGAGCAGCCGGTGCGCGGTCGGCCGGGGCAGCCCGCTGGTCTCGGCCAGGTACCGCAGCGCCCGCGGGCCGTCGCCGAGCAGCTCGAGCAGCAGCACCGAGCGGTCCAGGACGCCGACCGCGGTGATGCGCTTGCCGTCGGCCTGCGGCTGTGGCAGAGTTTCCATATGCCGGACACCATATCTCATTATTTGAGACAAGGTAATGGCGGAAGGCGCGGCGGCGGCGGGGGGAAGCATGATTCGCGGCAGAGCCGGGACTCAGGACAACCGACAACGTAATCCGAGACGAGATTCGAGAAACGCGTGAGCGGACGACTGTTCGACAAGGTCTGGGACCGTCACCTCGTGGTCAGCCCCGAGGGTGAGCCCGCCCTGCTCTACATCGACCTGCACCTGGTGCACGAGGTCACGTCGCCGCAGGCCTTCGAGGGCCTGGAGCTCGCTGGCCGCCCAGTGCGGCGGCCCGAGCTGACCGTCGCGACTATGGACCATGACGTGCCGACTATCGACGCGGACAAGCCGATCGCCGACCCGCTGGCCGCGGCCCAGATCTCCCGGCTGCGGGCCAACTGCGCGGCGCACGGGATCACGCTGCACGGCCTGGGCAGCATCGAGCAGGGCATCGTGCACGTCATCGGGCCGCAGCTCGGGCTGACCCAGCCGGGCATGACGGTGGTCTGCGGTGACAGCCACACCTCGACGCACGGCGCGTTCGGCGCCCTGGCGTTCGGCATCGGCACGACCGAGGTCGAGCACGTGCTCGCCACCCAGACGCTGCGCCAGGTCAAGCCGACCGCGATGGCCGTCACGGTGGACGGGCAGCTGGGCGACGGGATCACCGCGAAGGACCTGGTGCTGGGTATCATCCGGGCGCTGGGCGTCGGCGGCGGCGTCGGCTCCGTCATCGAGTACCGCGGCGAGGCAATCCGCGGGCTGTCGATGGCAGGCCGGATGACGGTCTGCAACATGTCCATCGAGGGCGGAGCCCGGGCCGGCATGATCGCGCCGGACGACACCACGTTCGCGTACCTGGAGGGCCGCCGGCACAGCCCGAAGGGCCGCCAGTGGGAAGCTGCGCTGGACGACTGGCGCAGCCTGGCCACCGACGAGGACGCGCAGTTCGACCACGAGATCCGGATCGACGCGGCCGCGCTGCGGCCCGGCGTCACCTGGGGCACGAACCCGGCACAGTCAGTCACCATCGACGACAAGGTCCCGGACCCCAGCTCGTTCGCCAGCCCGGCGCAGCAGCAGGCCGCCCAGCGCGCGCTGACCTACATGGGCCTGGAAGCGGGCACCGCGATCCGCGACATCCCGGTTGACGTGGTCTTCATCGGGTCCTGCACCAACGGCCGCCTGCCCGACCTGCGGTCCGCCGCCGACGCGATCCGCGGCCGGAAGGTCAGCCCCGGCGTGCGGGCCCTGGTGGTGCCCGGCTCCGCCCGCGTCAAGGCCGAGGCCGAGGCCGAGGGCCTGGACCGGGTGTTCACCGACGCCGGGTTCGAGTGGCGGTCGGCGGGCTGCTCGATGTGCCTGGGCATGAACGGGGACATCCTCACCCCCGGGCAGCGGTCCGCGTCGACCAGCAACCGCAACTTCGAGGGCCGCCAGGGACCCGGTGGCCGCACCCATCTCGTCTCGCCCGGGGTAGCAGCGGCCACGGCCGTCGCCGGGCGCTTCACCACGCCAGGAGACCTGTAATGCCCGGAGTGCAGCGCATCGGCGGGCGGGCCGTCGCGGTGGACCGCGCCAACATCGACACCGACCAGATCATCCCGGCGGCCTGGCTCAAGCGGGTCGAGCGCAGCGGCTTTGAGGCCGGCCTGTTCGGGGCCTGGCGGGACGACCCTGCGTTCCCGCTCAACCGGCCCGGTGCCGCCGAGGCGAAGATCCTGGTGGCCGGTGACAACTTCGGCTGCGGCTCGTCCCGTGAGCACGCGGTCTGGGCACTGCAGGACTTCGGCTTCGCCGCGGTCGTATCACCGGGCTTCGCCGATATCTTCCATGGCAACGCCATCAGCTCAGGCCTCGTGCCGGCGCAGGCTGAGGCGGCGACCGTGGCCAGGATGTTCGCCGCGCTGGCCGCCGACCCGGACGCCGAGGTCGTCGTCGACGTGGCCGCGCGGACGGTCGCCATCCCGTCGGCCGGGCTGGAGGAGCCGTTCGCGCTGCCGGACTTCGCCCGCTGGCGGCTGCTGGAAGGACTCGATGACGTGGCGCTCACGCTGCGGCACGCCGCCGCGATCGACGCCTTCGAGGCGGCCAGGCCGTCCTGGCTGCCTGCCCAGGCACCGGCCGGGCCGGCCCACCGCTGATTCGCCGGACGCCTGGTCTGGCGGGATGCCGGAGTTCGCTGAGTGCTGGATTTGCCGGAAAGCCGAGTTACTGGAATAGTGTCGTATCAGCGTTGTGGCGCGGGTAATTTGCTGCCGGGCGCAGAACTCTCAGATGGAGAAGATCGTGATCCGCATCACCCAATACCAGGTACTCCTCATCACGTAGCGCGAGCCCGTTCGCAGGGTTCGCGCTACCACCTCCTACGCCAGACGGCGAGGAGGTTTTTTGTTGGCACACCACCCATCGAAGTTGGCACACCACCCATCGAAGGAGCATCCAGTGCAGCTGACCGGAGCCCAGGCCCTCGTCCGCAGCCTTGAGCACCAGGGCGTCGACGTGGTCTTCGGGCTGCCTGGCGGCGCGATCCTGCCCGCCTATGACCCGCTGCTGTCATCGTCGCTGCGGCACATCCTTGTCCGCCACGAGCAGGGCGCCGGGCATGCCGCCGAAGGCTACGCCTGGGCCACCGGGCGCGTCGGCGTCTGCATCGCCACCAGCGGTCCCGGTGCCACCAACCTGGTAACCGCGCTGGCCGACGCCTACATGGACTCGGTGCCGATGGTCGCCATCACCGGGCAGGTGCCGAGCGCGCTGATCGGCACCGACGCATTCCAGGAAGCCGATATCACCGGGATCACGCTGCCGGTCACCAAGCACAACGAGCTGGTGACCGACGCCGACCGCATCCCGGCGGCCATCGCCGAGGCATTCCACGTCGCCTCGACCGGCCGGCCTGGCCCGGTCCTCGTCGATCTCCCCAAGGACATCCTGCAGGCGCCGATGAGCTGGGGGAGCTGGCCGCCGGCCATGGAACTGCCCGGCTATCAGGTGCCCGGGCCGCCCGATCCTGAGCAGATCCGCGCCGCCGCCGCGCTGCTGCACCAGGCGCGCCGGCCGGTGCTCTACGTCGGCGGCGGCGTGATCAAGGCCGACGCGCACGCCGAGCTCCGGCAGCTCGCCGAGCTCGCCAGGGCGCCGGTCACCACGACCCTGATGGCTCGCGGCGCCTTCCCCGACTCGCACCCGCTGGCGCTCGGCATGCCGGGAATGCACGGCTGCTACACGGCCGTCGCCGCGCTGCAGGAGGCCGACCTGGTGGTCGCGCTCGGGGCGCGGTTCGACGACCGGGTCACCGGGAGGCTGGCCGACTTCGCCCCGCGGGCGAAGGTGGTGCATGTCGACATCGACCCTGCGGAGATCGGCAAGAACCGCACGCCGGACGTGCCGATCATCGGCGACGTGCGCACCGTGATCGCCGGGATGACCAGGGAACTGGCCGAACTTGTCAGCAGCGGCGGGCCGCCGGACACCGGCGGCTGGACCGCGGCGGTCGATCAGTGGAAGCAGCAGTTCCCGCTGCGCTATACCCAGGACGCGGACGGCCCGCTCAAGCCGCAGCACGTGATCGAGCGGCTGTCCGCGCTGACCGGCGGTGACGCGATCGTCGTGTCCGGCGTGGGGCAGCACCAGATGCACGCTGCCCAGCATTTCTCGTTCACCAAGCCGCGGTCGTGGATCAACTCCGGCGGCCTCGGCACGATGGGATTCGCCGTGCCGGCCGCCATGGGCGCGCAGGTCGGCCGGCCGGGCGACCTCGTGGTGGCGATCGACGGCGACGGCTGCTTCCAGATGACCGCGCAGGAACTCGCGACCTGCGCGATCGAGAAGCTGCCGATCAAGGTGCTGATCATGAATAACGGCTTCCTCGGCATGGTGCGCCAGTGGCAGGAGCTGTTCTACGACGAGCGCTACTCCTACGTCGAGCTCGGCACCGCCATCCCGGACTACGTCAAGCTCGCCGAGGCCTACGGCTGCGTCGGGCTGCGCTGCGAGCGGGCCGACGACGTCGACGCGGTGCTGGACAAGGCGCTCGCCGTGACGGACGTGCCGACCGTGGTCGATTTCCGCGTGCACGACCGGGAGGGCGTCTTCCCGATGGTGCCGGCCGGCCGGCCCAACGACGAGATCGTGCTAGGACCCGAATTCAGCGCCGACGAGCAGCGCGCGGCCACCCGCAGAGAGGTGATGGCACCGTGACCACCCACACGCTATCCGTGCTGGTCGAGAACAAGCCCGGCGTGCTGGCGCACGTCGCCGGGCTGTTCTCGCGCCGGGCGTTCAACATCTCCTCGCTGGCCGTCGGCCCGACGCAGGACGACCAGGTGAGCCGCATGACGATCGTGGTCGACGGCGCGTCCACCCCGGTCGGGCAGGTCACCGAGCAGCTGAACAAGCTCGTGCGCGTGCTCAAGGTCGCCGAGATGCACGAGGACGCGGCGGTGGAACGCGAACTCGCCCTGGTCAAGGTCCGCGCCGACCCCGCTACGCGCTCACAGGTACTGGAGGTGGCCGCGGTCTTCCACGCCGAGATCATCGACATGAGCCCCGCCACGCTCGTGCTCGAGGCGACCAGCAGCCCCGGCAAGCTCGACGCGCTGCTGGCGATGCTCGAGCCGTACGGAGTATGCGAGCTGGTCCGGACGGGCCGCGTCGCGCTGGCCCGCGGCGCCGGCTCCATTACCGACCGCAGCCTCGCCGCGGTCCCCGCCAGTGCTTCCTGAATTCAACCGAAAGGACATGTTCCGATGGCCACCGTGTACTACGACACCGACGCCGATCTCAGCCTGATCCAGGCGCGCAAGATCGCCGTGCTCGGCTACGGCTCGCAGGGCCACGCGCACGCCCTCAGCCTGCGCGACTCGGGCTGCGAGGTGCGGGTCGGGCTGCCCGAGCAGTCCAAGTCCCGCCACCGCGCCGAGGCGGCCGGGCTGACCGTCAGCGAGCCTGCCGAGGCCTGTGCCTGGGCTGACGTGATCATGGTGCTCACCCCGGACACCACCCAGCGGGGCCTCTATGCGTCGGCGATCGCGCCGAACCTGCAGCCGGGCGATGCGCTGTTCTTCGCGCACGGGTTCAACATCCATTTCGGTTACATCACCGCGCCGGCCGACGTGGACGTCGCGATGGTGGCGCCGAAGGCGCCCGGGCACCTGGTGCGGCGCCAGTTCGAGGCGGGCCAGGGCACGCCGGTGCTGGTGGCGGTGGCGCAGGACGCCACTGGCAAGGCCTGGGAACTGGCGAAGTCCTACGCCGCGGCGATCGGCGGCACCAAGGCAGGCGCGCTGGTCACCACCTTCAAGGAGGAGACGGAAAGCGACCTGTTCGGCGAGCAGGCCGTGCTGTGCGGGGGAGTGACCGCCCTGGTCAACGCGGGATTCGAGACCCTCGTGAACGCGGGCTACCAGCCGGAGGTCGCCTACTTCGAGTGCCTGCACGAGCTCAAGCTCATCGTCGACCTGATGTACGAGGGCGGCATGAACGGGATGCGCTACTCGGTCAGCGACACCGCCGAGTACGGGGACCTGACCCGCGGCCCGCGGGTGATCGGCGCGCCGGCCCGCGCGGCGATGGACAAGCTGCTCGCCGACATCCAGTCCGGTGAGTTCGCCCGCGAGTGGGTGGAGGAGGACGACCGCGGCCGGCCGAACTTCGAGCGCCTCCGCGCCGCCGCGGCGGACAGCCAGATCGAGCAAGTCGGCCGCCCGCTGCGGCAGATGATGAGCTGGCTGAATGCCCCGGTCGGCGGAGAGGACGCCTGACGATGGGGGATCACGTAAGTTACGCGATCGCCTGCGTACCCGGCGACGGGGTCGGCCCGGAGGTCACGGCGGTAGCGCGGCGCTGCGTCGATGCCGTTGCCGCCCGCCGCGGCTTCGGAGTCGAGTGGCGCCCGTACCCGCTCGGCGCCCAGCTCTGGCGCAAGACCGGCGAGGTGCTGCCCGACAGCGTGCTTGACGAACTGCGGACCGCCGACGCGATCCTGCTCGGCGCGGTCGGCGACCCGTCCGTGCCGCCGGGCATCCTGGAGCGCGGGCTGCTGCTGCGGCTGCGCGCCGAACTCGACCTCTACGTGAACCTGCGGCCATCCAAGCTCCGCGCGGGCGTCGGCGGCGCGGTTGCCCGGCATCGGCTTGAGGACCTCGATCTGGTCATCGTGCGGGAAAACACCGAGGGCTTGTACGCAGGAGCCGGGGGGACCGTCCATCGCGGCACGATGATCGAGACGGCGACCGAAGAGTCGCTGAACACGCGAGGCGGCGTCGAGCGGTGCATCAGGTACGCGGCTGATCTCGCGGCGCGCCGCAGCGGCCGGCTGACCCTCGTGCACAAGACCAACGTGCTGGTGCACGCCGGTGACCTCTGGCTGCGCACGGCCCAGCAGGTAGCCGCGGACACCGGCGTCACGCTGGACTACGCGCACGTCGACGCGGCCTGCCTGTACCTGGTGGACAATCCGGCCAGGTTCGACGTGATCGTCACCGACAACCTGTTCGGCGACATCCTCAGCGACCTCGGCGCCGCGCTGACCGGCGGGCTCGGGGTCGCGCCGAGCGGGAACCTCAACCCGGACCGCACCGGCCCGTCGGTCTTCGAGCCGGTGCACGGCTCCGCCCCTGACATCGCCGGCACCGGGCGGGCGAACCCGGCCGGCGCGGTGCTGTCGGCCGCGCTGATGCTGGACCACCTGGGCGAGACGGCAGCGGGAGAGGACCTGGACGCCGCGGTGTCCGCGGTGCTGGAGGCCGGAGCGCCGGAAACCACTGACGGCTGGGAAGCGGCGCTTGACGCGGCGCTCTCGGCGACGGCGGCGCTCCGATGAGCGCCGGGGGGCCTGGCCTCACCGGGCAGGCGGGTACAGCGGGGCAGGCGGGCGCGGAGAAGGTCGAGATCTACGACACGACCCTGCGGGACGGCTCCCAGCAGGTCGGGCTTGACCTGACCGTCGCCGACAAGCTGCACGTCGCGGTGGCGCTCGACGCGCTCGGCGTGGACGTGGTGGAGGGCGGCTGGCCCGGATCCAACCCGAAGGACGCCGAGTTCTTCGCCCGGGCCGCCGACCTGCCGTGGCGGCACGCCAGACTCGCGGCATTCGGCGCGACCAGGCCGCCGCGGCGGAGCACCGCCGACGACCCGAACCTGCTGGCCCTGCTCGCGGCCAGGACGCCGATCGTGACGCTGGTGGGCAAGGCCTGGACCCTGCACGTCGACGAGGCGCTGCGCACCACCCGCGAGGAGAACCTGGCGATGGTGGCCGAGTCGGTGCGCTTCATGGCCGCCGAAGGCCGGCGGGTGATCTTCGACGCGGAGCATTTCTTCGACGGCTACCGCGCCGACCGCGGCTACGCCCTGGAAGTACTGGCGGCCGCCGCGGAGGCCGGCGCCGACACGCTCGCGCTCTGCGACACCAACGGCGGCACGCTGCCCGACGAGGCCGCCCAGATCCTCGGCGAGGTCGCCGCCGCCACCGGGGCGCGGCTCGGCGTGCACTTCCACAATGACGCCGCCTGCGCGGTCGCCAACTCGGTGATGGCCGTGGCCGGCGGCGCGCTGCACGTGCAGGGCGCCGCCAACGGCTACGGCGAGCGGTGCGGCAACGCCGACCTGTTCTCCGTGATCGCCGGCCTTGAGCTGAAGCGCGATCATGAGCTGCTGCCGCCTGGCCGGCTCGCGGCGCTGGCATCCACCGCCCGGACGATCGCCGAGCTCGCCAACCTGCCGTTCGAGTCGCGCCAGCCGTATGTCGGCTCGTCGGCGTTCACCACCAAGGCGGGCCTGCACGCGTCGGCCATCGCCCGGCGGCCTGATGCGTACTCCCACGTCGACCCGAGCCTGGTCGGCAACGAGGCGCGGGTGCTGGTCAGCGAGCTGGCCGGCCGCAGCAACGTGCTGGCCAAGGCGGCCGAGCTCGGCCTTGACCTGAGCGGCGACCCGGCGCTGGCCAGCACGATCCTGGACCAGATCAAGGACGCCGAGCACCGCGGATACGCGTTCGAGGCCGCGGACGCGTCGTTCGAGCTGCTGGTGCGCAGGACCGCGGGCGTGCTGCCCGCCTGGTTCGAGCTGGAGGGCTACCGGGTGGTGATCGAGCGCGGCGCCGAGCAGGACCGCAGCGAGGCGATCGTCCGGCTGCTGCTCGGCGAGCACCGCGTCGTCGCCGTCGGCGAGGGCGTCGGGCCGGTGCACGCGCTTGACCAGGCGCTGCGCCGTGGCCTGGCCGAGCTGTACCCGGCGCTGGCCGGCATCCGGCTGGTCGACTACAAGGTGCGGATCCTGGACGGCCGGGCCGCGACCAGCGCGGTCACCCGGGTGATGCTGACCTCGGCCGATCACGACGGCGAGTGGACGACCGTCGGCGTCTCCGATGACATCGTCACCGCGTCGTGGGAGGCTCTGGCCGACGGCGTCGCGTACGGCCTGCTCCGCGCCGGGGCGCCGCCGCTGGCCAGCCCCGAGCTCACTGCGTCCGGAGCGCCCGTCTAGCCACGAGGGATCCGTTCATCCTGATTTTGTCCTTTTTGCCCAGCCGATTCACCGGAGGCTTCTCGATGACCAGCAAGCTGCCGCGGCCGCGTTCCGGCCCGCTCACCACCGGCCCGTCCCGCGCGGCGGCGCGCGCGATGCTGCGTGCCGTCGGGCTCAGCGAGGACGACCTCGACCGCCCGCAAGTCGGTGTCGCCTCGTCCTGGAACGAGGTGACGCCGTGCAACCTGCACCTGAACGGGCTGGCCACCGCCGCCAAGGAGGGCGTCCGGCAGGCCGGGGCGGTGCCGTTTGAGTTCGGCACCATCGCCGTGTCGGACGGGATCTCGATGGGCACCGAGGGCATGAAATCCTCGCTGGTCAGCCGGGAGGTCATCGCGGACTCCGTCGAGCTGATGGTCAGCGCCGAGCGCTTCGACGCGCTGGTGGCCATCGCCGGCTGCGACAAGTCGCTGCCCGGGATGCTGATGGCCTGCGCGCGGCTGGACGTGCCCGCCGCGTTCCTGTACGGCGGCACCATCCTGCCGGGCTTTTACCGCGGCAGGTCACTGACGATCCAGGACGTGTTCGAGGCGGTCGGCGCGCACTCGGCGGGGGAGATGACCGACGGCGAACTGCACGACATCGAGCGCGCCGCCTGCCCGGGCGCGGGGTCGTGCGCCGGGATGTACACCGCGAACACGATGTCCGTGTGCGCCGAGGCACTCGGCATGGCACTGCCGGCCTCGGCCACCGCGCCCGCGGTATCCGCCGAGCGCACCGACCTGGCCCGCCGCACCGGCGAGGTCGTCGTCCAGGCGCTGGCGGCAGGCCTGCGCCCGCGCCAGATCATGACCCGCGCTGCGTTCCTGAACGCCGCCGCCGTGGTGATGGCCACCGCCGGCTCGACCAACGCCGTGCTGCACCTGCTGGCGATCGCCAACGAGGCGGAGGTCGAGCTGACCCTGGACGACTTCGACGCGGTCAGCAGGCGGACCCCGCACATCGTCTCGATGCGCCCGGTCGGGCGGTTCATCATGAGCGAGCTCGACCAGGCAGGCGGCCTGCCGGTGGTGCTGAAGGAGCTGCTGTCGGCGGGACTCGTCGATGGCGACGCGCTGTCGGTGAACGGCAAGACGCTGGCGGAGAACGTGCAGGACGCGTTCGCCCCGGACGGCGATGTGGTCAGGGGGGTCAAGGACCCGTTCAAGCCGGACGGCGGCCTGGCCATCCTGCGCGGCTCGCTGGCCCCGAACGGCGCGGTGGTCAAGACCCCGGGCATCGAGACGCTGCGGTTCGAGGGCCGCGCGCGGGTGTTCGAGCGGGAGGAAGACTGCATGGACGCGGTCACCGCGCGCCAGGTCAATAAGGGTGACGCGCTGGTGATCAGGTACGAGGGGCCGAAGGGCGGCCCGGGCATGCGCGAGATGCTCGCGGTGACCGCGGCGATCAAGGGCGCCGGCCTGGGCCGCGACGTGCTGCTGGTCACCGACGGCCGGTTCTCCGGCGCGACCTTCGGGGCCAGCGTGGCGCACATCGCCCCCGAGGCGTTCGACGGCGGCCCGATCGCGCTGGTGCGGGACGGCGACGGGGTCGTGCTCGACATTCCCGGACGGCGCCTTGAGCTGCTGGTGGACGAGGCAGAGCTGGCCCGGCGGCGGGCGCTGTGGACGCGGCCGGCGCCGAACTACCGGACCGGCGCGCTGGCCAAGTACGCGGCGCTGGTGTCCGGAGCCGACCGGGGCGCGGTCTGCGAGGTGCCGGCCGGCCGGTGAGGGGCTGGTCCGGCCGGCCCGGCGCCGGCCCGGCGCCGGCGACCCGCGGTCCTTGATCCCGAAGGATTTGCGTCCTATATGGCGCCGGATCCTTCGAGATCATGGCCAGACGCCGGCCAGCGGCAGCCAGACGCCGGCCAGCGGCAGCGAGTCAGTAGGTCATCCGCATGAGCTTCCGGACGGAGTCCAGCGTGTCCTCGGCGAGAGCGGCAGCCTGGTCATTGCCGCGGCGGAGCACCGCCTGCAGGTACCCGCGATCGGCGGCTAGCTCGCGGCGCCGGGCCCGGACGGGGCGCAGGTGCTCGTTGACCGCGTCGGTCACGATTGCCTTGAGCCGGGCGGCCCCGCCGCTGCCGATCTCCTCGGCGACGGCGGCGGGCGCCCGGCGCTGGCACATCGCCGCCAGCAGGACGAGGCCTGCCACCGCTGGCCGGCCGGACGGGTCGTAGCTGATGTGCCGCAGCGCGTCCGTCCTGGCGCCCCTGATCAGCCGCGCCGTCTCGGTTTCGGTGGCCGACAGCGGGATCGCGTTGCCGCGGCTCTTGCTCATCTTCTGGCCGTCGAGGCCGGGCAGCAGCGGCACGGCGCCCAGCAGCGCGTCCGGCGGCTGGAAGAACGGGCGCTGCGGGCTATAGCGCTCGTTGAATCTGCGGGCAACGGTGCGGGTCAGCTCCACGTGCGGCAGCTGATCCTGGCCGACCGGCACAAGATTAGCCCGGCAGGCCAGGATGTCGGCTGCCTGGTGGACCGGGTAGGTGAACATCAGGGCGGACATGGCCTGGCCGCCGGTGGCTGCGAATTCCTCCTTGACCGTCGGGTTGCGGCCCACCTCGGCGACGCTCAGCAGGCTCAGGAACGGCAGCATGAGCTGATTCAGCGCGCCGACCTGACTGTGCGCGAAGATGGTCGCCCGGCCGGGATCCAGGCCGACGGCGAGGTTATCGGCGACGAGGCCGAGTACGTGGTCGGGCAGCGCGCCGCCGGTGTCGCGATCGGTGATCACCTGATAGTCGGCGACGAGCACGAGCACGTCCGCGCCGAGATCCTGCAGGCGGACCCGGTTCTGCAGGGTGCCGAAGTAGTGGCCGAGGTGCAGCGGCCCGGTAGGCCGGTCTCCGGTCAGGACGCGGAAGGACCGCGGGTCGAGGCGCAGTTCCGCCTCGACCTCGGCGCTTCTCGCGGCAGCCGCCCGGGTCGTGGCGCGCGGCCGGGCGGCTGGGCGCGGCCGGGCGGTGGCGCGTGCCTGGGTCGTTGCCCTGGCAGCGGGCTGCGTGGTGGCTGGCGGCGGCGCCGCGGTAACGATGCTGGACGGGGACATGGTGACCTTCCTCGGATGGGGCGGGAGGTCGCCACGGGACGGTCACGTCCGCTGAGACAGCTGCGGACCGCCACCGGGCGGCCCGCGCGTGCAGGATTGACTGGCCGCCTTACTGCGGCGGCCACCAGCACACGACAGCTGTATTCATGCTGGCCATGGTAGCAATCACAGCTCCACGACGTCGGCCACCACGCAGGTGATGTTGTCGGGGCCGCCGCCCTGGTTCGCCAGGTCGATCAGCTGCCGGACCACGTCATCGGGGTCGGCGACCGTGCTCAGCACCTGCCGGAGCCGGTCCGCGCTCACCACGGTGTACAGGCCGTCGGAGCACAGCAGGTAGCGGTCGCCCGCCTTGGCATCATGCAGCTGCAGGTCGGGCGCGGACTGCTTGCCGTCGATAGCCCGCAGCAGCAGCGATCGCTGGGGATGCGAGGCCGCCTCCTCCAGCGTGATGCGCCCCTCGTCGACCAGCGTCTGCACCAGCGTGTGGTCGTGCGTGATCTGGAAAAGCTCGCCGTCCCGCAGCAGGTAGGCCCGCGAGTCACCGATATGGACGAGGGCAAGCTGGGAGCCGGACCACAGCATCGCGGTCAAGGTGGTGCCGAGTCCCTTGAGTGACGGGTCGGTCTGCACGATCTGCTGCAGCGAGTCGTTGGCCTGATGAACCGCATGCTCAAGGGCGTTCAGCAGCTCGCCAGCCGGGAGCTCGGCGTCCAGCGGTCTCAGCGCGTCGATGGCGGCCGCGCTGGCGACCTCGCCCCCGGCGTGACCCCCGAGGCCGTCGGCGACGGCGAGCAGGCGCGCGCCCGCATAGGCAGAGTCCTCGTTGAGCTCGCGGTGCAGGCCGATGTCGGACCGCACGGCATAGCGGATTCCGAGGGTCTTGTGCGCATCAAGCATGGCAGCGTCCTTCCCGGACAGGTAGTCAATCAGAAAGGCGGCAAGGTCCCGCCGGGCAGCGGTGGCGGACTCGACGCCGGACCAGTACGCCGAGACTTCACCGGCGGCTGCCGGGGCCGGCAGCTCGCAGACCATCCGGATCCTGGCCAGCGGCATGCCGATCCGGCGCAGCCACGCCACCAGCAGGGCACGTTCCAGCTGCCCGGGGTCATAGAAGCGGTAGCCGGATACCGGGTCCACGTGAGCCGGGCGCAGCAGACCGAGTTCGTCGTAGAGGCGCAGCGCCTTCGGTGACAGCCGCGACGCCTTCGCGAACGAACCGATCGTCAGTAGGCCCATGCTCGCCTTCCTCGCGCCAGGCTGGCAGCCCGGCAAGCTCCAGGCTGCAGCTTCCCCCAGGGACAAGGTCAACTCCATCGCCTCGGGCGTGCCTACCAGGGTCGCATGCGGCGGCGACTACTTGCGCTGGCGGCCTGGTGGCCGGGTCAGCCCCCAGGTAAGCATCTCACCGGCGGTCACCCGGCGCCCGCGCACGCGGGGCAGTCGCCGCGGCGCGGGTGCTCGACCACGACCAGGTCGCCGGGCACCATCAGGTTGAGGCCGTATACCGCCCCGGGCGTGATCTGCGAGGACCTGGTCAGCAAGGCCATGGCGAGGTGCGCGGCCAGCTGCCCGGACAGGCCAGCGGACACGGCAGTGGCCGGATGGCCGGGCGCTCGCGGCAGGCCCCTGGCGAGATCGTCAGGATCGGCGGCCGGCAGGTCCAGCCGGGCCAGCTCACCGGCGCGCAGGCACTCCCAGCACGGACCGGTGCCCGGAGCGTAGGCGCCGACGGTGACCAGCGGCCCGTGATAGCCGCCGTCGACCCAGGGAACGCCCGCGGCCAGGCACGCCCGGTTCACCCAGATCCGGAGATCGTCGGGCTCGTCGGCGCACAGGGCAAGCAGGTCGCAGCCGGCCACGGCGGCCGCGCAGTCATCCATCGAAGCGAGCCGCAGCCGCTCGGCGGAGATCTCGATGTCCGAGTTCAGTCGCCGGAGGCGCGCCAGCGCGGCGTCCGCCTTCGGCTTTCCGAGGTCGTCCTCGGTGTAGAGGAACTGGCGGTTGAGGTTCGATAACTCGACCGTGTCGGCGTCGATGCAGTGCAGGCGCCCGACGCCGGAAGCGGCGAGCGCGAGTGCCGCCGCGCTCCCGGTGCCGCCGAGGCCTACCAGCACCACCCGGGCGTTCCGCAGGATGCGCTGTACATCCCACGGGCTACTGCGGGGCGCCAGGTCAGTCCAGCGGTAGTACTGCATGCTCCGGCTGTAGCGCTCCTGCTCACGGAGGGTGAAATCAGCGGGAACGGCGGCGGCCGCGTCCTCCACGTACCCGGCAACGATCAGCTCGTCCAGGGCGTCCCGGACGTCAGGCTCGGCAGCGTCCGGATGAGCCCGGCAAACTTGCCTGATGATGTGGGCTGGTTCGGAACTGCCATCGATCGCGCACAGCAGGCTCCACAGCCAGCCGCCAGGGTCCGTTATCTCGGCGGCGACGCCATGCACGCCGCCGCCGATCCGGATTTTCTCCCCGGCCGTACGGTACGGTGCGTGTTCAGCCTTAATCCGCGGCCAGTGCATTCGTGTTCTCCTGAGGCGGGACTGGATAGCGGAATGGCAGACGCGTGCGCCCGCTTGGTCGAATGCGGCTCTGCCGAGCGCATGCGACGATGCGCCCCAGGCGCAGGGCGTTGCGCCCTTAGGCGGAACTTGAGCAGAGCACGGTGGCCGTCTCGGTCTTCTCGAGCTTCCGGATCTTTATCCTCGTTTCCTTTTCCTTCTTCGGCACGCGCGTCACCTCTCGCCAGGAAAGCAGAACTAATCATGTGATTGCTGGTTAATCTATCGCCAATGGGGAGAGTTTGACCAGCCATTGCCGGGCCGAAGCTGATCTTCAGCCCGATGAGTTCGCGCATTCCGGACTCGCCCGAACGGGGCCGGCTGGCCCTGGCACCGATCTTTACTATCGGATATAATCACGCGCCAGAGAGATCAGCCGCCAGGCCGAGAGCCCGCATCGCCTTGCGGTAGGCGACAGCGACCGTGTCGAATTTCAGGTGCAGTTCCGCAGCCAGGTCGAACGGCACGCGGTCAGGCCGCTGCGACTCCACGATCACCTGATCCTGCCCGAAGATCGTATTCTCGAATTCCCGGATGACCTGATCCGGCTGGCCGAAATTATAGTTGCGGCCAATGACCACGTAACCGGCGCAGCGGTTGGCCGCCACCGGCTGCGCCGCGAAGAGGTAGACCATGCCGCGCTGGCCGCCCCAGTCCAGCCTCAGCACGATGGTGTAGGGCAGGTGCAGCTCATACCGGCTGCGGCGCTCCGGCGGCGTGGCCTGCTCATTGCCGAACACCGGGAAGTCGTCGGTGTTCGGGGCTTCGGGCCGGACGATCGAGTAGCGCAGCACATGGCCCTCCGTGCGCACCTCATGACGCGGGACGACGGGCCGGGCCGGGTCACCGAGTAAGCCAGGATGCACCCACGGGAAATGGCCGAAATCAGTAAAGTTCTCGACCTGCCGCGCGGCGTCAGACTGCCATCGATAGGGCCCGGCGGACACGACGGCCCAGCTGTCGTCCCGCAGTTCGGGCACCTCAGGCAGCGGCCAGCGCGGCTCTCGCAAGGCGACCCAGAGGAGGCCGTAGCGCTCCTGAATTTTGAACGCGGCAACCCGGGCTTTAGCGGGCACGCGAGCGGGATCCTCGAGCTGCGGGATCGCTACGCAACGGCCGTCGGCCGCATAGCGCCAGCCATGGTACGGGCAGACGATCTCGTCGCCGCTGACCCGGCCGAGCGAAAGGGCCGTTCCCCGGTGCACGCACAAATCGGACATTGCCCGCGGCTCACCGCCCGGGCCGCGCCACAGCACGAGGGACTCGCCAAGCAGCTCAGCCTGCGCGGGCGCGTCACCGACTTCGCCGCTGTAGGCCACCGGATGCCAGCACGCCCGCTGTGCCTGCATATCCGCATAGACACCGGGTGCCGCCACGCCGTGCCTCCGCCCCGCCGCAGCGTCCCGGCCGCGGGAGCGTGCCCGTTACCGGCAATGCGGTCATGTCAGGAGGCTAGCTGCCGCCGCGCCCGGTGGCCGGCCCGGCACCTCCGGAACCACTCACAGCCCGGAAGATTGTAATGATCAAGTCACAATTCGCAATCGTTGCACTTGTGCTGAGTACCGGGTCTGCGGGATGCTGTCACGCGATCAGAGGCCGCGAATCGTCAAGAGCGGGAGTATCCCGGTTGATACCTAGCCTTATCGGCGCGGGCCGGCTGTTAGCCGATCCGGGCGCACAGCTGCCGCGCCAGCGCAGCGGGCCGCCGTCTCGCCGGCGCCCGGGCGCCGGCCCGGGCAGCGCCGCGCGGCTTGCCCCGGCAGCGCTCACAGCTGCGCTGGCCCTGGCGGCGGCAGGCTGCACTGGCGGCCAGGCCAGCGTGCGGCTGCCGCCGAAGACCAGCGTCCGGTCACCGGCACCACTGCAGCTCGCTGACCGGCCCGGCCCGCGCCAGCAGGTGATGGCCGCCTACGCCGGCTACTGGCAGGCCAGCGATGACGCGGTGAATGCCGGTAACCCGCGGCTGGCGCGCCGGATCCTGGCCCCCTACGTGCCGGCCACCGCCATTCCCGGGCTGATCGCGGCGCTCAGGCAGGACTGGGACTCTCATTCCGTCGCCGACGGGAACCCGGTCCTGCACATCCTGAGCGTCCAGGTGCGAAAGAGCAGGGCGACCGTGCACGACTGCGTCGACCTGAGCCACGCCGGCCTGAAGAACGCCCGCACCGGACTGGCCCTGCCGCACAGCTTCGGCAGCGCGCGGGCGAACTATTACGCCAGCCTCGTCCTGCGCGGCGGCAGCTGGCTTGTCAGCAACCTCGTCCCGGTGGTGGCGCCATGCGATTCCTGAAGCACCTGGCACTGGCCGTTTCGATCGCGGCCGTGATCATCCTGCAGGCAGTGCCGCCGGCGGTGGCCGGGGCCGGCGGCGCCCCGCCTGGCTGCCGCGTCGTCAGGACGCCCACCGGCTGGGTGGTCGTCTGCGGTAACGGCGGCAGCGGGCCCGGTGGCCCGGGCGGAGGCGGCGGAGGCGGCGGCGGTGATACCTGCAAGCTGGACGCGCTGCCGGCTGGCTACCCCGATCCCTATCCGGCGCCCAAGGGCGAGAAGTGGATGTGGATCGTCTGCCAGGTCACCGAGCAGACCGGGCTGGTCCTCGTCCCGGACGGGGCGACCACCGCGGATCCCGGCGTCACCCCTCAGGAGCTACTGCAATGGGCGCTGGCGGATCTGTCGGTGCCGTTGCCTGCCCCGGCGACAGCGCCGCCGCGCGGGCATGCCGGGCTTGTCGGGCTGGCTGAGTGGGTGTGGCTGCCTGCCGCCCAGTGGCGTCCGGTCACCGCGCAGGTCTCCGTCGGGCCGGTGTGGGCACGGGTCACCGCGGTGCCCAGCAAGATGACGATCTCGCCCGGCGGCGGCCTTCCTGGCGTCTCCTGCACCGGCCCGGGGACGGCGTACGATCCGAGGCTCCCGGCGAGCGCGCAGCATACCGACTGCTCCTACACCTACGACCAGTCGTCCGACCTGCAGCCAGGGCACGCCTACCAGTCCTCGGTGACGGTCACCTGGACCGCCACGTGGACAGGGTCGGGAGGCGCGGGAGGCGTCGTGAACCCGCCGCTCCAGGAGACCACCACCTTCGGTGTCCGCATCGCCGAGGGGCAAGCCCTGGTGACCGGAGGCGGCCGGTGAGCACTGGCCACCCGGCCCCCGGATTCGGCACCGCCTATCACCCTGAGCCGGAGCTGCCGCCCAATGGCCGTGCAGGCGGGCCGCAGCCCGGCCAGCTGCGCGGGCTGCCGCGGCGCCGCCGCCCGGCGATGATCGCGCTGGCGGTCGCCCTGGTCGGAGCCGGGGTCCTGGTCTCGGCCGGCCTCTACCAGCGGGCCAATCATCAGGTACCGGTAGTGCTGGTGACCACTGCCGTGCCAGCCGGCCAGGTGATCACCTCTGCCGACCTGACGACGACGACCATTGCCGCCGGCCCGGGCATCCAGGTCATTCCGGGCCGCCAGCTGCAGCAGGCAGTCGGCCACGTCGCGGCCACGGCGCTCGTGCCGGGCACGCTGCTGGCCGCATCGGACCTGACCACGTCGCAGCCGCCTGGCCCCGGCCAGCAGCTTGTCCCGGTCGCGGTCCGGCCGTCCTCGCTGCCTGCCAGCGGGCTGTTCCCCGGTGACCAGGTGCTGGCGGTCGCCACCCCCGGCGCGCAAGGGCAGGCGGGCACCACCGGCACGGCGCCGGTGCTGACCCATCCGGTGCCCGGCGTGGTGGAGAAGGTCAATAGCGTTCCTGACCAGGACGGCTTCGATGTCGTTGACCTGCTGGTGCATGACCAGGACGCGGTCGCGCTCGCGGAGCAGGCATCCACCGCCCAGATCGCCCTCATCGTCACCGCGCGGAGCCCCTGATGGCGCTGTATGCGCTCGTGTCGGCGGGCGGATCACCGGGCGTGACAACCGCGGCGCTAGCCCTTGCGCTTGGCTGGCCGTCCCAGGTCATCCTCGCCGAATGCGACCCCAGCGGGGGCGACATCCTGGCCGGGCTCTTCGCCGGCCACGTGCCGGCCACCCGCGGCCTGCTCAGCCTCGCGTTCGACGCGGGCCGCGGCGCCGACGCCGCCGCCCGGGGGCTGTGGCCGCAGCTGATCGAACTGGACGACGCCCGCGAACGGTTCCTGCTCGCCGGGATCTCCGACCCCCGGCAGGGCGCCGGTCTCGCCCCGGCATGGCCCGCGCTGGCCACCGCCTTCTCCTCGCTTCCGGCGGACGTGATCGCTGACTGCGGCCGCCTCGATGCGGGCGACGGGCCGCTGTCGGTGATCGCCGCGGCGAGCGTCGCCGCCCTGGTACTGCGCCCGTCGCTGCGCCAGGTGGCCAGGGCACGGCCGCGGATTGAGATGCTCGGCCAGCTCCTCGGCGGGCTGCAGCGCGTCACGCTGCTGCTGGCGGGGGAGGGGACTCATTCACCCCGCGAGGTCTCCAAGGCCCTCGGCGTGCCGGTCGCCGGCACGCTGCCGGATGATCGCAAGACCGCCGGCGTGCTCTCCGATGGCGCCGGCAGCCGGCGCAGCCTGCACGCACGGCCGCTGCTGAGGGCAGCCGCGGTCACCGGGCGCACGCTGCGCGGCCTGGCCGCGGCGGCAGCGCCGGACGCCGCAACGGGAACCCAGGGCCTGGCCGCCCCCGGCCTGGCCGGGGGCGGTTCCGTGACCGGCCTGGCCGGGGGCGGTTCCGTGACCGGCCTGGCCGGGGGCGGTTCCGTGACCGGCCTGGCCGGGGGCGGTTCCGTGACCGGCCTGGGGCCGCGGCCATGACCGAGTTGCGCTGGCCGGTCTCGGCGGGGGAGGCGGACGGGCACCGGCAGCCGCCTGCACTCGCCAGGCCGCCGAGGATAACCGGCGGCGGGCCCGCGGACCCGCGCCTGCAGCAGGGCGTGGCCGAGGTTCATGCCATGGTGGCCAGCAGGCTTGAGGATGGCGCGCCGCCCGAGACGATCCTGCCGCTGATCCGTGATGCCGCCCGGGTCTGGGCCGAACGACGGGTCAGGGCGGGCGCGCCGGTGCCGTCGCCGGCCGACAGGGAGGCGCTGGCGCAGGCTGTCTACGACCAGCGGTACGGCCTCGGGCCGCTGGCCGGCTACCTGCGGGACCCGGCCGTGGAGAACATCGACATCAACGGCTGCGATCAGGTGTGGGTGACCTACGCCACCGGGGAGCGGGTGATGGCGCCGCCAGTCGCCGCGAGCGACGAGGCGCTGGTCGACATGATCCGCAACTGGGCGGCCCGCGGCGGCCAGACCGCGCGGGACTTCTCGGCCGGCGCGCCGCTGGTGAACGTGGCGCTCACCGGCGGCGCGAGGATGACCGCCACCATGTCGGTAACGCCGCGGCCGTGCGTGTCGCTGCGCCGGCACGGCTATCTCGACGTCACCCTGGCGAAGCTCGTCCAGCTCGGCACCATGGACCCGCCCACCGCCGCGTTCCTGTCCGCGGCGGTCAGGAGCCGGCACAACATCATCGTCACCGGCGGCGTGAACTCCGGCAAGACGACCCTGCTGCGCGGCCTGGCCAGCGAGATTCCGCCCGGTGAGCGGGTGGCCACCCTGGAGTCCGAGTACGAGCTGTTCCTGCATGACATGCCCGGCCACCCGGACGTGATCGCGTTCGAGGCCAGGGAGGCGAACTCCGAAGGCGTCGGCGCCATCACGCTGCATGACCTGGTCGCGCACGCGCTCCGGCACAATCCGCAGCGCATCCTGGTCGGCGAGGTCCGGCGGTCCGAGATCATGCCGATGCTGGAGGCGATGAACTCGGGCCAGGACGGCTCCATGTGCACGCTGCACGCCAACTCGCCGGGCGAGGCATTCGACCGCATCCTGATCCTCGGCCTGCGCGGCGGCCTGGCCCTTGCCGAGCGCGCCATCCACGTACTCGTCGGGATGGCGGTTGACCTGATCGTGCACGTGCGCAAGCGGTACGACGGCAGGCGGACGCTGCGGTATGTCTCCGAAATCCTCGAGGTCATGCCGCCGGGCGATACCGACCGGCCAGCCGTCAACAGGCTCTTCCTGCCCAACGGGCCGGGCGGCCAGGCCGTCGCCGCCCACACCCCGTCACCGCGGATGCTGGCGAGACTGGAGGCAGTCGGCTTCCAGGCCGCCATGCTCGACCGGCAGCGCGGCATGGCCCGGGCGGAGGGCTGGCGATGACCATTTTCGCCGCCTGCGGCGGTGCTCTCATCGCGGCCGGGCTCGTGCTCCTTGTCAGCGAGCTCACCAGGCGCGCCCCGGCGCCGGGAACGCCGCCGGGATCTCGCGCGCTGCGTGCCATCGTTCCCGGGGTCTCGGCCCGGCGGTGGCTGCTCGCACTCGTCGCCTTACTCGCGGTGCTGGCAATCACGCGATGGCCGGTGGCGGCGATCGTCGCCGCGGCTGCGGTGATCTTCCTGCCGAAGCTCACCTCCGGCAGGGACCAGCGGCGGCGGACCGCGACGCTGGAAGCACTGGAGCAGTGGGCACGGCGGCTTGCCGACATGCTCACCGCCAGCCGGGCACTGGAGGACGCGCTGGAGGCGAGCGCCCGCTCCGTCCCCGACGCCATCGCCGGGCCGGTCGGCGCCCTCGCCCGCCGCCTGTCGGCCCGGACCGGCACCGAGGCGGCGCTGCGGGCCTTCGCCGCCGATATCGACGATCCCGCGGGGGACCGCCTCGCCGCGGCGCTCATCATCGCGACCAGCCGCCGGGGCGGCGGGGCGCACGCCGTGCTCAGCGCTCTTGCCGAGATGCTCGGGCGGGACGTCGCCGCCCGCAGGGAGATCGAGGCGGAACGGGCGCAGCACACGACGACCGTCAGGTGGATCACGATCTTCGTCTGCGGCTTCACTGTCTTCGCGGTGCTCAATCGCGCTTACTCCGCGCCCTTCGGGACGCTGCCAGGGCAGATCGTGCTTGCCCTGGTGGCCGGCATGTACGCCATCGGGCTGGCCTGGCTGCACCGGCTCGGCAGTATCCCGGCGGCCGGCCGGTTCCTCGATGCCCCCGCGGCGCCGGTCTCGCCGGCCGCCATCCCGGCGGCCCGGCCGGTCCCAGGGAGGCCGCGGTGAATCTGTGGCTGGTAGCCGCCGGAGTGCTGGCCGGGCTCGGTTTCTTCCTGGTCGTCCGCGAGCTGCTGCCGGCGGGCACGCGGCTGGAGGCCGCGCTGGCCAGGCTCGAGGCGGGCACCGGCGCGGCCGGCGCTGAGCCGACGTCCCGGCAGGCCGCCCGCCGGCTCAGCGCGGCGGCGCCCTGGCTGCCGGTACCGCGCCAGGACCTGGAAATACTCGGCCAGGACCGCGAGTCCTGGCTGGCCAGCAAGATCGCCTGCGGCGCGATAGGCCTCGCCGTGGTGCCGGTGCTGGCCGGGCTGCTGACGCTGGCAGGCGGCCGCCTGCCGTGGGCGCTCCCCGCCGCCGCGTCACTGGCCTTCGGCGCGGCCATGTTCTTCGCCCCCGACTTCGTCACGAAGGTCAACGCGGCCGAGAAGCGAGCCGACTTCCGGCACGCGCTCACTAGCTATCTCGATCTGGTCTCGCTGGAGCGGGGAGCCGGCGCCGCGCCCACCGAGGCACTGGAGGCCGCGGCCGGAATCGGCGGTGGCTGGGCGTTCGAGCGAATCTCCGCCGCCCTCGATGAAGCGCGCAAGGCCGGCCTCGCTCCCTGGGCCGGCCTGGCCGACCTGGCCAGCCAGACCGGCGTGGCCGAGTTGGCCGACCTGGCCGACATCGCCGGCGTCGCTGGGCAGGAAGGCGCGCGCATCATTGACACGCTGAGCGCCCGTGCCGCCTCCATGCGCGCCCAGGCGCTGGCCGCCGACCGTGCCAAGGCCGGCTCGCGCAGCACCACGATGGTGATCCCGATCGCCTTGCTGGGCACCGGCTTCCTGCTGCTCATGATCTTCCCCGTTGTCTACCGCACGCTAGGAGCGGGATAGTCCCGCCCGGACCCGAGGAGGCCCCGTGAATGACCCGTTGTGGACCGCGGTCAGATACCTGCTGCTGCGGGCACGCGCCCGCGCCCGCGCCGCGCTGGACGGCCAGCCCGAATCTGGCGCGATCACGCTGGAGTGGATTGTGATCGCCGGGATCCTCGTGGTCGCGGCCATCGCGGCCGGCGTCGTCTTCACTGCCGATATCAAGAAATACGAGGCGAAGATCCCCTAGCCATGCGAGCAATCCGATACCGGAGACGGGGCCGCGGCGACCATGGCGCGCTGACCCTGAGTTACGTGATCATCGTGCCGGTCTTCCTGGCCGCGGTGATGGTCATCGTCCAGACGTCGCTGTGGTACCTGGCGCGGCAGGCGGCGCTCGCCGCCGCCCGCCAGGGTGCCGACGCCGCGCGGGTGCTCAATGCACCGCTGAACGCGGGCCCGAGCACTGCTCTCGCGTTTGCCCGCTCGTCGGCTTCCGGCTACCTGCTCGCGCCCTCGGCCTCTACGGCGGGCAGCAGCGAGGCCACCGTCGAGGTGACGGTGACCGGCCAGGCACCGTCCCTGGTACCCGGCATCGTCATCAAGATCACGCAGGTCGCCAGGGCGCCGGTCGAGCAGTTCACCACGCCATGACAGCCCAGGAGCACGACATGAGAGCAGGCCCGCCGTGCCGTGATCGCGGCAACGCGGCCCTTGAGCTCGTGATCCTCGCGCCCGTGATCCTTTTCTTTCTCGGGCTGATGATCGCGGCCGGGCGGACATCGATTGCCCAGGGGTCCGTGGACGCCGCTGCCCGCGACGCCGCCCGGCAGGCATCCATCTCCCGTACCCCGGCCACGGCCCAGACGGCCGCGCTCGCCAGCGCGCGGATAGCGCTCGGCCAGGACGCCATCGACTGCGCGCCGATCGTGACAGTCAACGTGTCCGGCTTCGCAGTCCCGGTGGGGCTGCCCGCGCAGGTCACCGCGCAGGTTACCTGCCGGGTATCCCTGTCTGACCTGCTCGTCCCCGGCATGCCGGGGAGCAAGACGCTGACGGCGACCTTTACCTCGCCGCTCGATCCCTACCGGGCCCGGTGACCGCCGCGATGAACGTCGCGGTGATTGTCACAGGGACTGTCACAGGCCGGGCGGCACTATCGAGCGGCGGCACAGCACAAGATGAACCTGATCACTGGAGGTCGCGTATGAGCCGGCCGGGCCGGGCGTGGCGCGCTCACGCAAGCGTGCGCGGCCTCGCCGGGCTAGTGCGGGCCGGGCTAGTGCGGGCCGGGCGAGTGCGGACCGCGCGGGCCGGGCGATGCGACCGCGAGCGGGGCTCTATCACCCTGATGCTGGCCGCCTTGTCGGTAGCGCTCATCGCGCTGGCCGGAATCGTCATCGATGGCGGCGCCAAGCTGAGGGCTGCCGAGAACGCGGACGCCGTCGCGCAGGAGGCGGCCCGCGCGGGAGCGGGGATCGTGAATCAGTCCACGGCCTACTCGACAGGGACTTTCGTCGTTGACCAGAGCCAGGCCATCACCGCGGCCCGCGCCTACCTGGCCGCCGCGGCCCGCGCCTACCTGGCCGATGGCAGCCTGCAGGGCTCGGTGGCCGCGCAGGGAACGGAATCCATCCGTGTCACGGTCACTGTTTCCGAGCCGACCAGCGTTCTTTCGATCATCGGCATTGACTCGATGCGTTCGACCGGCGCGGCGACCGCCTCGCTGGTAACCGGCGTGACGGGACCAGGCGCATGACCGGGCGCAGGAAAGGCCGCCGGGTGGTCTCGGCCGTGCGCGGGCTGACCGCCCTGGTCACGCTGCTCCTACTGGTGGTCGGCCTGCCGGCGGTGCTGTACCGATTCGGCGGCAGCCCGGTCCCGGGCCGGCTCCCGTCCTTGCATCAGGTGAGCGCAGCGCTGCTGCACCGCGATAGCGGATCGCTGTTCCTTGGCGTCGTGCGAGATATCAGCTGGATCGCCTGGGCGCTTTTCAGCCTGGCGGTGATCACCGAGACGCTGGCGGCGGTGCGCGGCCGGCAGGCCCCGCGGCTGAGGCTTGGCAGCCTGCAGAATATGGCAGGCCAGCTGGTCGCGCTCGCCGCCCTCACATTCACTAACCCGGCCACCGCGATGCTCGCCGCGGCGCCGGCCATGCCTGTCGCCATGGCCCCCGCATTCTCGGCGCAGGCCGGCGGTCCAGGCACTCTCGCCGCGGCGCAGCATGACCTCGGTGCCGATGACTTCGGTGCCCATGACTTCGGTACCCATGACTTCGGTGCCCATGACCTCGGTAACGGTGACTTCGCGGCCTATCCGGCCGGGGAGCAGGCCACCGGAAATCAGTCCGTCAGTCCGCCGGCAGTTCCACAGGTGATGAGCATGGCTTCCTACCAGGGGGTGGTCGTCCGTCCGGGTGAATGCCTGTGGACGATAGCCCAGCGCTATCTCGGCGACGGGGACCTGTATCCCGAGATCGTGAAGCTCAACATCGGGCACGCGATGGGCGACGGTCAGGTATTCAGCGACCCGTCCGTGGTCTGGGCCGGGTGGGTTCTGCAGCTTCCCGCGACCGCGAGCCCGGCGCAGCAGCCCCCGCCGAGCCACCCTGCTCATCATCCTTCTCATCCGTCCAGGGATCATCGCTTCAGCCGTCCGCATCCGGCGGCCAGCCAGGCCGGGTCGCTGGGAGACTCCGCCGATCCGACCGGGTACAACCCGCCGGCCGGCCGCGTGGCAGCGCAGCCGCCTCCCATCACACAGCAAGAGGAAGTCCCGCCGATCGAGGTGTTCGCCGCCGGGATGCTGGCCGGCGGCGTCATGGTGTCGCTCGCGCGGATGCGTCACCGCCAGCGCCAGTCAAGGCGGCCAGGGCGCAGGATACCGATGCCGGCTAGCGCGCCCGTCATGCAGGCTGAGCAGCGGCTGCATGCGATCAGGCCGCCGCAGGCGGCTACCACGCTCAGGACGGCGCTCGGCGAGCTCGGCACCGGCCTTGCATCGTCGGGCCAGCAGCTGCCCGACATCGCCGGCATCCATCTCACCAGTTCCGCCATGGAGCTGCTGCTGGCATCACCGGCCAGCGAGCCGCCGCCGCCGCCGTTCAGCGTGCCGGGCGGGCGCCAGGGGATGGCGTGGCACCTGCCGCTGCCGGCCGGCGCGGAGCCGCAGGCCGGCCCGCACCCGGCCGCGCACGGCGATCTCCTGCCCGGGCTGCTCACCGCGGGCATCGCCGACGACGGCGGCGGGTACCTGCTGGTTGATCTTGAGCACCTGCGGGTCACGACCGTCGACGGCCCGCCGCGGCTGGTGAACCGGGTCCTCGCAACGGCTGCCGCGGAGCTCGCCACCAGCGAGCTGGCCGGCTGGTACGACCTCATCATCTGCGGATACAGCGAACTTGAGGTGACCGAGGGCCGCGCGACGACCTGCGACAACCTTGATGAGGCGCTCGACCTCCTCGCTGCCAAGGCCGTCACCCTCCAGCGCAGGCTGGCCGACGGCGGCCCGGTCGACGTCCGTTACCGCCGCATTGCCGAGCCGGATGATGAGGACTGGGCGCTTTACCTGCTCGTCAGCCGGATCCCGCCGACGGCGGCGCAGCTGTCTTTCCTGATCGACATCACCAGCGAGCCGGGGGGGATCGCGGCGCTGGTGCCCGGTGGCACCGGCAGTCCAGGCGGGTCGGCCGCGCCCTCCAGCCTGCTGCTTTCCTCCGACCCGGACCGGCCAGGCGGGATCGCCGCGCAGATCTCCCCGTTGCAGCTCGAGGTCAGGCCGCAGGCGCTAACGGAGGAGGACTACGAGTCGATCGTCAGCCTGTTCGACACGGCTGCGCAGTCCGGCGACGTCGCCCCCGACTTTCCGCCCTATGACGGCTCCTCCTGGACTGCGGCAACGAGCTCTCCGGGCTGGGCAGAAGAGCTGGACGGTGATCAGGGGTCCGGGCTGGACCGCGACACGATACCCGGATCGTTCGATGATCAGGGGTCCGGGCTGGACCGCGACATGGTACCCGGATCGTTCGGCGATCAGGCATTCGAGCTGGACGGTGACACGCTGGCCAGGTCGTTCGGGGATCAGGGGTCCGGGCTGGACGGTGACACGGTACCCGGCTCGCTCGGCGATCAGGGGTCCGGGCTGGACGGTGACACGCTGGCCAGGTCGTTCGGGGATCCGGGATCCGGGACAGACGCCCCGGCCGGCCGCCAGCATGCCGCGGAGACAGCCGCCGGGGGCTCGCCGGACCTGGCCGCCGTCCCGGCGCCGGCCGGGACGCTGCGGATCGGGATTCTCGGCTCGTTTACCATCAATGGCGCCTCCGGCGCGCTGCTTCCTGCGCAGAGCCAGCTGATCCTGGCGCTTGCGCTGAACGGGCCGGTCGGGCTGTCGAATCCCCAGCTCGGCTACCTGCTCGGCGCCGATCCGGATCACCCGAAGCCCAGTGACTCGCTCCGGCAGCTCATCGCGCGGACGCGCCGCCAGCTCGGGCCGGCCCCCGGCGGCGCGGAATGGATCGTCCACCTCGGCGGCGGCCAGTACTCGCTGCACCCGGAGGCACGGTTCGACTGGGCGGACTTCAGCGCTCTCGCCGAGCACGGCCTGGCGGCCAGGGATGCCAGCGGGCTGCGGGAGGCCCTGACGCTGGTCCGCGGGCAGCCGTTCACCGGCTGCTACCACTGGTGGCTCGATCTGGCCTTCGCGGAGACGGTCCGCGCGCAGATCGTCGACGCCGCCGAGATGCTTGCCTCGCTGGAACTCGCCTCCGGGGATCCGTCCGCGTCCGCTCGCGCCGCCCGGGCTGGACTGGCCGGTGACATCGCCGCAGAGCAGCTGTGGCGGGCCCTGATGCGCGCCGAGCATGTTGCCGGCAACCTGTCCGGTGTCCGCGAGGCGTGGAACCACTGCCTCGGGGTGATCGCCGACATCGCACCGGCTGGCGAGCCTCATCCCGATACCGCGGCGCTTTATCAGGAGCTCCTGCGCAGCGCCACGTCATCGCGGACCACCTCACGTACCTGACATGTCATCGCGGACCACCTCACGTACCTGACCGGTCAGCGGGAGGGCACGCAGGCCGGGGCGGCGCTAATGCCGCGTCAAGACAGCCAGGGGCGGCGTTAAGATCGCGTCAAGATCCGCTGCGATCGGCCAGGTCAGCAGTGAACTGGAACCGATATGAACAGTTCACCGGGGCGCCGCGGGCTCGCGGCGCCATATGCCCTGCCCACTGGCTTCGCTGCACTGCTCATGATCGGCGCCGCCGCGGCGGCGCTGCACGGCAGCCTTCCGGCCGGCGCGGTGCTCGTGCTCGCGGCCATCGTCGTCGCGGTCGGCTCCATGGTCGCCGAGCCTGCCGTCGCGCCCCTGCTGGGGTTGATCGGATGGCTCACCGCCGTCGGCTTCTCCCGCCCGCCGTACGGCCAGCTACGGCCCGCCGGGCCGCCGGCCGTGCATGCGGTGGTGGTGATGGCGGCTTGCGCCGTGGCAGGAGCCGCGATCGGCCTGATGGTGCGGCGCGCTGTTTCTTCGTACAGACTGTGGAATGTGGACGTCTCCGGCGATGGCTCGCCAGCGGGCGCCGCAGATCCCGGCATCCCTGCCGGGGGGGTCGGCGCGCGTGAGATCGGCACGCCGGCGCCTGGCATGATCGAGGCCGGCACCCGCGAGTCCGGCTTGCACAACGCCGGCACCCACGGGGCCGGCTTGCACGACGCCGGCATCCACGGGGCCGGCTTGCACGAGGCCGGAGCGCCGGGTCGCGGCACGCCGGAACGCAGGCTGCGCCAGCGCGTCCGCCGGGCGGCTGCCCAGGGACTCTGGGCGCGGGCCGACGAGACGCCCGCCGGCAGGCTGCCGAATCTGTCCGGCGTCATCGGCACCAGGAGGCGGCTGGCCGGAGTGCTGCTGGCCGCCGGGCTGCCCCTGCTGACCGCTGCGCTCGTGGCCGGCCAGCCGCATCTCGGCCTTGCCGATGACTTGCTGATCTACCTGGTCGCGGTGGTGGCGATCGCCGTGGTCGGCGGCTTCTGGCCGGCGGTGCTCGGCGCTGTCACCGCCAGCCTGCTGCTCAACTGGTACTTCACCAAGCCGCTGCACACGCTGACGATCGCCGAGCCCCGGAGCCTGCTGGCCCTGCTGCTCTTCGTCACCGTGGCGGTGACCGTCAGCAGCGTGGTGCACCTGGCCGCTTGCCGGGCGCTCCAGGCGGCCCGCAGCGGCGAGGATGCCGCGTCCCTGCTGGCGCTCGCCCAGACAGTTCTCGGCGGAGCCGACACCCCGGCGGCCGTCCTTGAGCACCTCACCAGCATCTGGCAGGGCCGGGCCGAGCTTGCCGAGCAGGTCCGCGAGCAGTGGATCAGGGTCTCCGTGCGCGGGATCGCGCCGGAGTCCGCCGCTGTCACCAGGGTGGAGATGCGGCCGGGCCTGGCGCTGCTGGTGGCCGGGCAGTCCCGGCCGCTGAGCGCGCGGATGCTGGACGGCTTCGCCGCGCAGGCGGCGGCCGCACTCGACCGGGACCGGTTCCGCACGCAGGCGGCGCAGGCGGAAGCGCTGGCCGAAGGCAACAGGATGCGCACGGCGCTGCTCGCGGCGGTCAGTCATGACCTGCGCACTCCGCTGGCGTCCATCAAGGCCAGCGTCAGCACGCTGCGCCAGACGGACGTGCAGTGGACGGCTGCTGACGAGGCAGCCCTGCTCGCGACCATCGAGCAGTCCGCGGACCGCCTGGACGCGCTGATCGGCAACCTGCTCGACATGAGCCGCCTGTCCACCGGCTCGCTGCAGCCGTTCCTGCGGCCGACGGCGATCGACGAGGTAGCGCCGGTCGCGCTCCGCGGGCTCGACGAGGGCATGAACGTGCAGCTGTCGGTGCCGGACGGCCTGCCGCTGGTGCGCACGGATCCTGGCCTGCTTGAGCGGGTCCTTGCCAACCTGTTCGCCAATGCGCTGGCCTACTCACCGCCCGGCCAGCCGCCGGCCTTGTACGCGCGGCAGGCGGGCGAGACCGTGATCCTTGACGTCGTTGACCACGGCCAGGGCGTGCCGGACGAGCTGAAGCCGCGCATGTTCGAGCCATTCGAGCGGCTCAGCGCCAGGAACTCCGGTACCGGGGTGGGCCTCGGGCTGGCCGTCGTCAAGGGCTTCATCGACACGATGGGCGGCTCGGTCGCCGCCGCCGACACCGAGGGAGGCGGCCTCACGATGCGGGTGACGCTGCCCGTCGCCAGCCTCTCCGCGAGTTCCGCCGTGGCAGCCGAATCGTGACCCGCGTGCTCGTGATCGACGACGAGGCACCCATCCTGCGGGCGCTGCAGATCAACCTGACGGCGCGCAGCTACGAGGTCAGCACCGCCGCTGATGGCGCATCGGGCCTGGCTGCGATGGCCAGGGACCACCCCGACGTGCTGATACTCGATCTCGGCTTGCCGGACATGGACGGCACGGATGTCATCAGGGGCGTCCGCGGCTGGACGTCAACGCCGATCATCGTGCTGTCGGCCTGGGGCCAGGAGAGCCAGAAAGTGGCCGCCCTCGACGCCGGCGCCGATGACTACGTCACCAAGCCATTCGGGATGGATGAGCTGCTCGCCCGGCTGCGCGCGGCTGTCCGGCGAGCCACCCGGGCGCCCGATGAGCCGGTGGTGGTCACTGCCGACTTCACTGTCGACCTTGCCGACAAGCGCGTGACGAGGAATGGCAGCGATGTACGGCTCACTCCTACCGAATGGCAGCTGCTCGAGGTGCTCGTTCGCCATCATGACCGGCTGGTGACGCAGCGGCAGCTCCTGCAGGAAGTCTGGGGGCCGCGGTACGAGACAGAGGGCAACTACCTCCGCGTTTATGTCGCCCACCTGCGCAGGAAGCTGGAACCCGACCCGTCAAGGCCGCGCTACCTGCTCACCGAGCCCGGCATCGGCTACCGGTTCACCGGCGCCGAGAAGAGCCGGTCAGTCCGGACCTGAGGACCGCAGCTCGTAGACCGGGTTGTAAATCGTCAGCTCGCCCTTGATCCGGGCGACGCGCCCGTGCACGACAATGCGGCGGCCCGGGCTGATACCGGGAATATCGCGCCTGCCCAGCCAGATGAGGGTGACGTTGCCGCTGCCGTCCCAAAGATCGGCCTCCATGGTCAGGCTCGGCCCCCTCGGCCGCAGCGTCACCGTCCGCAGCGTGCCCGCCACGTCGGCGACCTCGCCGTCGGCGACATCAGCGATCAGCTTGGCGCTGGCATGGTTGATCTCTGCCTGCAGCTCCTCGGCGTGCAGCTGCTCGCGCCCGGCGGTGAGCCGCCGCAGGGCCGGCAGCCGCCGGAGCCGCGGCTGCGGGCCGGTGCCGCCGCCCGCACCGGCGAGCCCGGCCTGCTGGCCGTTGGCCCTGGCAGGGCCGCCCGGCTGTGCGCCGGCCCTGCCTGCCTCGCCCGGCTTGCCGCCCGGACCGCCCGGGCCCAGCGTGCCGCCCGGACCGCCCGGGCCCAGCGTGCCGCCCGGACCGCCCGGGCCCGGCGTGCCGCCCGGCGGCCCGGCCGGGAGGAGCGAGCCGTGTCCGTGCGCTTCCTGCTGCCGGGTCGCCGAGCTCAGCTGATAGGGAACGCTCGCGACCACCACGCCGCGCAGCTGCAGCAGCCTGGCCTTGAGCCTCAGCGCGGTCTGGTTGTGTAGCACCTGCTCCCACCAGTGACCGAGCACGTACTCGGGGATGTAGACCGTCACGATGTCCCGGGGACTTTCCCTGCGCAGCCGCTTCACGTAGGCCATCACCGGCCGGGTGATTTCCCGGTACGGCGAGGCGATGACGGTCAGCGGTATCGCCAGGCCGCTGCGATCCCACTCCTCCTTCAGCCGGAGCGTCTCCGCCTCGTCGACATCGACCGTGATCGCCTCCAGGTGGCTGGGCCTGGTCGCCCGCGCATAGGCCAGCGCCCGCAGCGTCGGCAGGTGCAGCTTGGACACCAGGACGATCGCCCGGTTGCTGGCCGGCAGCGTGACCGGTATGTCGTCCGGCGGGATCAGCTCGAGCGCCACGCTGGCATAGTGCCGGTGGATGCCGCGCATGGTCAGCCAGATCACCGGCATCGCGATCACGACAATCCAGGCCCCGCTGACGAACTTCCCGACCAGCACGATGACAAGGACGACGGCCGTCACGCAGGCGCCGACCGTGTTGATCGCCCTGGACCTGATCATGTGCAGCCGGATCTTGGGGTCGGTCGTGCCGCGCAGGTTGCGGTTCCAGTGCCGGATCATCCCAGTCTGGCTGCAGACGAAGGACACGAACACGCCGATGATGTACAGCTGGATCAGCCGGGTCGGGGACGCCTGGAAGATCACGACCAGCAGGATCGCGAAGCCGGAAAGGAGCAGGATCCCGTTGCTGAAGGCCAGCCGGTCCCCGCGGTTGCGCAGCTGGCGCGGCAGGAAGCCGTCCCTGGACAGGATCGAGGCGAGCACGGGGAAACCGTTGAACGCGGTATTCGCCGCCAGCACGAGGATCAGCGCGGTGGACAGTTGCAGGAAGTAGAAGAACGGCGATGACCCGCCGAATACCGCGGTTCCGACCTGCGCGATCACCGTGCTCGGTGTCTTCCCTGCGGGGACGCCGATCAGATCGCCCGGCAGGCCTGCATGCACGTGGCTGATCAGCGCCAGCGCGGTAATGCCGGCGAACATCGAGACCGAGACTCCGCCGAGCAGGGCCAGCGTGGTGGCTGCGTTCTTGCTCTTGGGCTTGCGGAACGCGGGCACCCCGTTGCTGATGGCCTCGACGCCGGTTAGCGCCGTGCAGCCGGACGAGAAGGCCTTCAGCAGCAGGAAGACCAGGGCCAGGCCGGTGTACTCCTGAGCTGACCTGTACCGGTAGCTGGCACTCTCGGCTCGCAGGTGCTGGCCGAGTCCGAGCCGGGTGGCTCCCCATACGATCAGCAGCGTCACGACGCCGATGAAGCAGTAGGTCGGGATCGCGAATGCAGTGCCCGATTCCCGCACGCCGCGCAGGTTCATCACGGCGATGACCGCGACGATGATCACCGCGATCAGGGTCGAGTGCGAGTACAGCACCGGAAACGCCGAAGCCAGGTTGGCGACCCCGGAGGAGACCGATACGGCGACCGTGAGGGTGTAGTCGACCATCAGCGCGCTGGCGACGGTCAGGCCGACCCGCTGCCCGAGGTTGGTGGTGGCCACCTCGTAGTCCCCGCCGCCGGAAGGGTACGCGTGCACGTTCTGCCGGTAGGACGCGACAACGACCAGCATCAGCAGCCCGACCGCCAGCGCGATCCACGGCGTGTCGGAGATGAGCGCGATGCCGCCGGCCGACAGGACGATCAGGATTTCCTCGGTCGCGTACGCCACGGAGGACAGCGCGTCGCTGGCGAAGACAGGCAGCGCGATCTTCTTCGGCAACAGGGTGTGGCCCAGCCGGTCACTTTGCACCGGTCGGCCGACAAGCAGGCGCTTGACTATCGACACGAGCGAATGGTAGGCCCCTTCAGACGACCCGTACACCTTCGAGGCATTAACGTCAGCGCAGGCAGGTGCCCTGCCTGCGCTTCAGGCCCGATCCCGGCCCTGCGCTCGCGTCCCGGAGAGCACCGGCGATGGGAGGGCTGACCGCAGCATGGAGTCATCACCGAGCCCGCTGCGCCCGGGACTCACCGAATTCGCCGTCGGCCGCCCGCTACCGGCAGGCGCCCGTTTGCGCCTGCACAGTCAGATGAAACGATCGTGACGTGACGGTGCGCAGGGACAATCCGCCGCCGGACGGCCCAGCGGGCCACGCCGGCCCGGCGGACCCTGGCCCGGTGCCCCCGGGCGCTGCAGATCCCGGGCTGGTGCCTCCCGGCCCGGCGGACCCTGGCCCGGTGCCTCCCGGCCCGGCAGATCCCGGGCTCGTGCCCCCGGGCCCGGCAGATCCCGGGCACGTCCCGGCCATCCGGGTCCACGATGACCTCAGCCGCCGCGTCCGCCGGCCAGTGGATCTGCTGCGGTTCATCGTTGACGCCATCCAGATCGTGCTGGTTGTCGCGATCGGCCTGGCGGCCCGCGCGGCCACGACCGGCGCCGAGCATGACCTGCTGAGGGCTAGCCATAGCCTGCCCACCCCGCTGCTTGCCATCGCGCGCCCGGCGGCGCCCATAGCGCTGCTGGTCCTGCCCGTGGCACTGGCCGTCCGGCAGATCTTCCGCCGGCAGCCGCGGCAGCTTGCCGAGGCCGTGGCCACGGGCATCCTGGCGGTAGTCGCCGTGGCGTTCGTCGATGCCGCACTGCGGACATCCTCGGCCCAGCTGCTCTACGACGCGATCACCATGGCGAGCACGGGCAAAAGCCACCTGCCGCCGCTCGATCCGCCGCTGGCGGGCCTTGCTGCCTATACCACGATCATCGGCCTGAGCGGGCGCCCGCGCTGGCGGACGGCCGTGTGGCTCACGGTCGGCACTTACTCGCTGGTGAGCCTGACGACATCGAAGACGACGGTGCTCGCACTGCCCATCACGCTCCTGGCCGGCCGGGCTATCGGTCTCGGCGTGCGCTATGTGGCCGGCTTCCGGGCGCAGCGCCCGTCAGCCGCCGAGATCGCGCTGGCACTCGGCCAGCTAGGGCGGCTCGTCACCGACATGCGACGCCTGCCCGGGACTGATACCGGGTCCCGCCAGTATGCCGCGACGATGCAGGACGGCGGCCGGTTCGACGTCAGCGTCTTCGACCGGGACCAGCAGGCGGCGGGCCTGATCTACCGGCTCTACCGCTCGCTGCGGCTGCAGGCCCAGGTGTCGCGCTCGGCACTGCTGTCGCTGGACCGCGCGGTGGAGCGGCGCGCGCTGCTGGCCTACGCGGCTGCGGAGGCCGGGGTGCTGGCCCCCAGGCTGCGCGCCGTCGTCCGCGCCGGGCCTGAGGCCACCGTCCTCGCCTACGACCACCACCCTGGCAGCACGCTCGCGCAGCTGCAGCCCGGCCCGACCGACGCTCAGCTGGTCTGCGCCTGGGATCAGGTGCTGAGACTGCACGAGCACCGGGTCACGCACCGCGCCCTGACTGCGGACCGGATGCTGCTCAACCGCGAGGGCCAGATCATGCTGCTGGACCTGGGCAATGGTGATATCGCGGCGAGCGACCTGCAGCTCCGCCTCGACGTGGCCCAGCTGATTGCCGAGCTCGCGCTGCTGGTGGGACCAGACAGGTCAGCCGACATCGCGCTAGGGAAGGTCGCCGCGGCCGAGCTCTCCGCCGTGGTGCCGCTGCTGCAGCCCGTCGTGCTGCAGCGAGCCACCAGGACGGCCATGCGCCGTCACAAGGACGTGCTTCCGGCGGTCAGGAAACGGCTGCTCGACGCGACCCAGCGCGACGTGGTGGCGCCTGTCCAGCTGGAGCGGATCCGGCCGCGCACCCTGGTGACGCTGATCGCCGGGGTCGCGGCGGTGTACCTGCTTGCCGGACAGCTCTCGGCGGTCAATCTTGGTGCCTTGCTCCGGTCGGCCAACTGGCGGTGGAGCATCGTCGCGCTCGGCCTGTCGGCGGTCACCTACCTCGGCGCCGCGTGGTCGCTGTCCGGTTTCGTGCTCGAGCGGCTGAGCCTGGTGCGTACCTGCCTGGTCCAGCTCGCCGGCTCCTTCGTCACCCTCGTGACTCCCGCCGGTGCAGGCGGGGTCGCCCTTAACATCCGGTACCTCCGGCGCAGCGGGGTCTCGGCGGCCGACTCGGCCGCCAGCGTCGGCGCTTCACAGGTCGTGACGTTCGCGCTGCACATCATCCTGCTGGTGGTCTTCGCAGCGATTTCCGGCACCCTCCAGGATCATTCGCTGCGACCGCCGGAATGGGCGTTCTTCGTGATTGCCGGTCTCGTCGCGGCCGGGCTGGCCGTGCTCGCCACCCCGCCGGGCCGGCGGCTGCTGCGCGCCCGCATCGCGCCGATGCTCGGGCATGTCATCCCGCGGCTGCTGGATGTGGCCCAGCAGCCAGCCAAGCTGGCCCAGGGCATCGGCGGAACCCTGCTGCTCACCGCCGCGTACATCCTGTGCCTGGCCGCATCGGCTCGTGCGCTGGGCGGATCTGTGCCGCTGCCTAGCATCGCCGTGGTCTACCTGACCGGAAGCGCCCTCGGGTCGATCGTGCCCACGCCGGGAGGCCTCGGCGCGGTCGAGGCAGCTCTTTCGGCCGGCCTCACCGCGGCCGGCCTGCCGGGCGCAACCGCGATCAGCACCGTGCTGCTCTTCCGCACGCTGACCTTCTGGCTGCCGGTGCCCGTCGGCTGGGGCGCCCTGAATTACCTGCAGCGCAAAAAGGCCCTGTGATCGCCAGCCGGGCCGTGCGGTCGCGCATCGCGCCAGCCCGGCACGCTAGGCGAGCCGGGCGACGGCGAGCGATGCCGCGAGAAGCACGATGGCCCACGACATCGCCCGTAGCGCATGCTCGAGCGGGGCAAGAAGTGCCGCTGCGTCGATCGTCAGGGTCTCGCCGGTAGCCAGCGTCAGGGTGCCGTGCACGTGCGCGGTCCGGCGCCGGATGGTGCGGGCCGGCGTGCTCAGCCGCCGCTGCGCGGCCGACAGCGCAAGGGCTCCTGCCGCTGCGAGGACCGGCGCTAGTGCCAGTCCGCCGGTCTGTGCTGCGTACGCCGTCAGGACCGGGAAGGCGCCCCAGGCGACCGCGAAGCCCAGGTCCGTGTGGATGATCCCGCCAAAAAGCTCGGCGTTGTAGGCGACGACCAGGACTGGCCCGATCACCAGGAACGGGAGCAGTCCCCAGCCGGCTCTGGTGATGCCAGCGACGCCCAGCGCCAGCGCGCCCGCCAGGCCGGCCACGGCGACGGCTGCGAGCGCAGCCGAGGGTATCCGGGTCTGCAGCGGACGGCCCCGCAGCTCGTCCAGCGCATGCGCCGACAGCCCGACGGCGAGGAAGAAGGCGATCAGCGTGGCCAGCAGGGCCGGCAAGCGAACACGAGGCGCCAGTGCCGCGCCGATCACCACGTACGACAGGTGCCACGCCGTATAGGGCGGGTGCAGCAGCGTCCACCAGTCCCGCCAGGCGCCCTGCCGCGCGGCATAGTAGGCCGGGCGGGAGCCCGGTCCTTGCGCCTCAGCAGCGGCGGCCGATTCCGCAGGCATGGGGTGCGGGGCGCCTGAGTTGCCGCCGTCAGTCACCGGTACGGGTTCCCCACATCACGAGCCCGCCGCCGAGGCTCATGACCTTGACTCCAACATCCTCGAATCCGGCTCGCCGCCATGCCCCGACCGTCCAGGAGACCGGATACCTGCGGTAGTGCCCGGAGATGTTGGGGCCGAGGAACCGCCCGACGATGAACCATTCCCGGCCGCCGGTCAGCAAGCCTCCCGCCGGGAGCAGCAGCCGGGTGTAGAGCCACCACCAGAACCGCCAGAAGGGCGACGGCGGGCGCAGGAACTCAAGGCTGGCGACCCGCGCGCCGGGCTTGACCACCCGGGCGAGCTCGGTCAGCGTCGCCTGCGGGTCCTGGACGTACCGCAGCAGGTAAGTGAAGGTCAGGGCGTCGAACGCGCGATCGGGGAACGGCAGCTGCTCGCCCCGGCCGGCCACCAGCCGGACGCGCCCGGCCGCGCCGGCCGCTGCCACATTGCGCTTGCCCTGCCGGAGCATCTGCTCGGTGAGATCCACGCCGACGATCCGGGCGTCGGTCCGGTCAGCGAGCTGGATCGCTACGCCGGCCGTCCCGGATGCCACGTCGAGCACCACCTGGCCGGCTGCGGGCACTATCTGGTCGACCATGGCCCGGCGCCAGCGGCCGTTCTGGCCCATCGAGAGAACCTCGGCGAGCCGGTCATACCTTGCGGGGAGCGGGGTGAACAATCGCTGTGCGAAGCGATTGCCGCTCGCGGCGGCAGGAAGCGTCATGGGCGTCTCCTCGTGGCTCGCAGGATTTTAACGGTACGCCTGCATAACGGCGTCGGCGCACGGCAAGATCACCCGGTCTGCCCCGGCTTTCCGCCAAGCCCCTGGCCAGGCAAGATGCACCGAGCGACGAATGACATTCCAATCCTTTACCCACCTGTGGTATCTCCGTTACCAAGGCGCACGTTACGTTCGCCAGGACCCCGTTACTACGGCGAATATCCGGATACTCTGAGTATTCGCTGCGGTCGTCCCACTGTGGCCGAAGGAGCCCGTATGTTCAGAAAATGGTGCATTCCGCTCACAACGCTGGCCCTCGTGTTCGGATCCATGCTCGCCGCAGGCAGTGCCTCGGCAACGGCGCTCGCTCCGCATCCAAGCGCCGCGCACTTCACCCCAGGCGGACTGATGGTCCGGCCGGCGGGGCATCTCGCATCGCGGAAGACACACGTCAACGAGGACGAGAGCACCAATTGGTCCGGCTACGCCGTCACGGGCGCGAACGGGGCCTTCCACAGTGTCTCCGCCAGCTGGATCGAGCCGACCGGCACCTGCACGTCCAGGAGGGCTGACCAGTACTCCAGCTTCTGGGTCGGGCTGGACGGATTCTCCAGCGACTCGGTCGAGCAGACCGGCACCGACGTGGACTGCGATGGCACGTCGCCGCAGTACTACGGCTGGTACGAGATGTACCCGGCCGACCCGGTCAACTACACCAACACGGTCAAGCCGGGCGACCATTTCAGCGCCTCGGTCACCTTCAGCGGGACCGAGACCTACACCCTCGTGCTGACCGACAGCACCCAGGGCTGGACGCACACCACTACCAAGAACGAGACCGGCCTGGACCGCTCATCCGCCGAGGTCATCACCGAGGCCCCGTCGTCCGAGTCGGGCGTGCTGCCGCTGGCTGACTTCGGCACCGTCAACTACAGCGCCTCTGACGCCAACGGGACGTCGCTGGGCTCGCAGAAGCCGACCGAGATCATCATGATCGACAACAGCGGCCAGGACAAGGATTCCACCAGCACGATTGCCAGCAGTACCGGCGCGTTCAGTAACACCTGGATCAGGAGCAGCTAGCCTCACGCTCACCCAACAGGATTAACGAGCCCGAAGCGCTCATGACCTGTCCCGGCAGCCCCCAGGCTGCCGGGACAGGTTCGCTTCTGCGGGGGCTGGCTCAGCTGGCCTCGGGGCGGCCATGGCCGATGTTGCCTACCCGCTGACGGTCCTGGCGATGACCGGCTCTGCGGCCGCGATAATGGCCGCTCCGGTCCGGCGCGGGCCGGGGCGGAACCCGGCACCCCGGCGGCGGGCCGGCCAGCCGCCGCCCGGTTACTCTCAGGCCATGACAGATGATCGGTTCACCGTCCCGGCCGCTAACGGCAGGACGCTGGATGTGCTGGCCTGCGGCCCTGCGGACGGACTGCCGTTCGTCTTCCATAGCGGCACGCCCTCCGGCCTCGTGACCCATGACCCGATGACCGACGCCGCCGCGGCACTCGGCCTCCGCACGGTCACGTACTCGCGGCCAGGCTATGGCGGGTCGACCCCGCATCCGGGCAGGCTGGTCGCCGATGCCGCCGCCGACGTAGCGGTGATCCTTGACCACATGGGAGCCGGGCCATTCGTCACCGCGGGCTGGTCGGGCGGCGGCCCGCATGCGCTGGCCTGCGCGGCGCTGCTGCCCGGACGCTGCCTGGCCGCCGCGTCGATAGCCGGGGTCGCGCCGTACCGCGGCGAGGGACTGGACTGGCTCGCCGGGATGGGGACGGAGAACGTCCAGGAGTTCACTGCCGCCGCCGAGGGCGGGGCCGCACTCACCAGCCTGCTAGCGGAAGGGGCAGAGGCGCTGCGTGACGTCACCGCGGCGGAGCTGGCAGACGGGCTTGGCGGCCTGCTGTCCGAGGCTGACAAGGCGGTGATCAGCGGGGGATTCGCCGAGTACCTCGCCGCGTCGCTCCGCGCCGCCGTGGCCGGCGGCACCGCCGGCTGGCGAGACGACGACCTGGCATTCGTTCAGGACTGGGGATTTCCGCTCAGCGGCGGCGGGAATGGCGCGGGCGTGCCCATCACGATCTGGCAGGGTGACCAGGACCGGATGGTTCCCTACGCCCACGGTGCCTGGCTGGCCGCTCAGCTCCCCGGCGCGCGTGCCCATCTGCTGCCCGGCGAAGGCCATCTGACGCTGGCCGTCACTGCGTTCGGCCAGGTTCTCGCCGACATCCTTGACCTGGCCGGAGTACGGCCCGCCGGGGCCGGCGGCCAGCCCGGCTGAGCCTGCCGGCATGAGCGCAGGCCGGGGTGAACCGCGGCGGCCGGCCGGGCACATGCGTGCGCTGCCGGTAACCGACGGCTCGTGCGCCGCCTGGCCGCTGGTGCCGTTACGACAATGGCCGGGTCAGGTCGTAGACGGTCAGGCCGCCGACGGTCCGGGACCGGAAATGGTCCTTCACCCAGGCGGAGATCTGCGTGGCCACGCCGGAACCACCGCCGAAGCTGTCCTGATTGGTCCCGATGAAGTAACGGATATCCCCGGCTGCGACAAACCGTTCGAACTCACTGAGGCTTGGCGCCGGATCGGTGCCGTTGAAGCCTCCTATTGCCATGATGGGCCGCCTGCTGGCGAGCTGCAGTGGTGCCGCGCTCTCGGCGCCGACCGTGGCCGCAGCCCACCGGTAGCCGGCCGTATTCTTCAGCAGGTCTGTCAGCGCACTGCTGACCTGGGTGGCCCCGCCGAGGCCGCCACCGGAGCCACCAGCCGCGCCGCCGGGACCGCCGCCGGCGCCAAGGCCGGAGGTGCCCCGGCCGAGGGTGCCATGTCCGGGCGTGCGCTGGCCGGCGGTACCCTGTCCCGCGCCGCTGCCTGGCAGCCCGGAAGCACCGCGAGCCGTGCCCCGGCCGCCCGTGGCCGAGCCCGGCGCCCCGGTGCCCGTGCCGGCTCCCGTACCGGCGCCCGGCAGCCCGTGTCCGGCCGGCAAGCCGTGTCCCGCCCGGCCGCCCGGCACGCCGCCGGCGCCAGCGAAGCCTCCGCCGGGACCGCCAGCGGAAACCACGGCCGGACCGGCGGACGGGAGGGCGCCGTCGTGCGCCGTGGCGGCCGTCTGCAGGCTGTAGGCCAGCGGCCCGGCCAGGCTGGCCGTCAGGGCAAGGACCACGGGCAGCACGGCGAGCGAGCGCCGGCCTCGTGCGGTCCCGGCCAGCTGTGCCAGCCGCGGCCCGGCGAGCAGCAGCGCCGCGGCGGCGATCCCGGTGATCACTACGACCGGCCGCAGCCAGGGAAGCCAGCTGGGCGTCCGGCCGAGCAGCACCCAGGCCCACGCAGCGGAGACAGCGGTCATGCCCGCGAGCGCGGCGCGGCCGGGCCAGCCGTGCCTGGCACGCCAGGCCTCGGCCGCGCCGATGCCGGCCAGCGCGGCGATGGCCGGGGCCAGGGCAACGGTGTAGTAGGGATGGATGATCCCGGTCATCAGGCTGAAAACCGCGCCGGTGACGAGCAGCCAGCCGCCCCAGAGCAGGACGGCTGCCCTGAGCCGGTCCGTCCGTGCCCCCCGCCTGGATACCCATATCAGCAGGACGGCCGCGATCAGCGCGGCCGGCAGCAGCCAGCTGATCTGCCCGCCCATCTCCGATCCGAACAGCCGGGCCAGGCTCGCCTGGCCGCTGAACGCCGGGCTGCCCCCGCCGCGGCTGCCGCTGCTGAAGCCGA